>SXGU01254005.1_pt1 | contig 13444 bp, 10 predicted proteins | sample 3174531 | NCBI WGS metagenome assembly SXGU01 (sample SAMN11356863, study PRJNA531348) | freshwater metagenome | isolation source: freshwater sample F1-140 | place: China: Fuxian Lake, Yuxi | collected 2017-12-25 | reverse complement strand
GCCGCAACCGTATCAACCCGCGCGTCATCAAACGCAAGATGAGCAACTGGCTGAAAAAACGGGACAAACACCGCAATTATCCGCAGCCAACCAAGACTTTCCGGAAGTCAATCGTCATGCTCGATTGAACGGTATTGGGGTTAGCCGCGGGTTCTGAATGCGCCCAGAACCGGCGGCTATGGTTTCAGTGCGGCCTGGTCGAACGCTCGTCGGGCGGCGTGCCAGTGTTTGTTCGGAAGACGTTTCGTACTGGCTTAGCGTCAGCGTTCGACTGCCATTGTTGCGGACCAGAATGGTCTTCACCTCGCCGCTGAACTGACCTTGGCTGACCCCATGGAAATCGAGCAGCCCGTCACCGCCGGGTGCGACCACTCGGCCATCGATGCTCACTTCGATTTCCGGTTGAATGCTGCGAACAATTGCGCTGATCGGGAAATTGAACGTGGCCTCGTCCGTGTCATTGGTCGCGAACGAAAGAGTGGTCGTAAACTCGCCCGCGGTCACCGTGCTGCGCAACCTGACCGTGAACGTCGTTGTGGAATTCGGAGCCACCGACGCGCTCGGCTGCCGAGTCACTTCAAACGCCGAGTCGCTCAGTGTGATTTGCCCCAGCGTCAGCGTTCCCACGCCCGTGTTGCGGATCGTGAAAGTCCGGGAAGGAACGCCGGCGTCTTGGTTCACGGTTCCCAGATGGACGGCTGCGGATTGTCCGTCGGTGACGCCATCAACGCTGATCTCCGGCAAGCGTGCGCGCACCGTGGCGGTAATCGGGAAATCGAACGTCCCTTCATCGGCATCGTTCGTCCTGAACGAGAGCGTGGCGTTGAACGTCCCCGCCGTCGCCGTGTTTCGCAGCGCGACGGTGGATGTCGTCGAACCGTTCGCGGCGACGATCGAGCTGGGCGCGCGAGTCACGACAAACGCCGGATCGCTCAATGTGATTTCGCGGACAGTCCGCGGTCCCCGGCCGGAATTGCGAATCTTGAACGTGTTCGAGGGGGCGTTGCTCAGTACGTCGACGGTTCCAGCACATCGCATTTGTCGGAAACACAGCATCGCTTCGAATTGATGAGCCCAACATTCTTCTTCCTAGAAGTGAACCGCAGCCCCAGCCGCATGGAGTTGGGAATGCTGGCCGACTTGGTTGGACGATCGGATCGGGATTGGGCGAATCCAGCAGTCGCGATCAGTCTGCCACCGCAAGATTCGTCCCTGGCACAGCGGGAGCCTCCTTCGCGGCGACGGCAACGCCCAGCCTCCGAACCGCGAGCGTTTCAGCAACAGGGGAAACGGTCATTGCCGCGACAGTTCCACAGTCGTTGCTGCTCGGATCGAACGTCAACAGGTCGGAGGAGGGACGTGACAGCACGATCGACCAATCGCAACGCCCGAACGCTCGAATCGCCAGCCAGCAGATTTCGTCACTGCATGTCCTGGACTCTGTGTTCGCAACGCTTAGCCGTTCAGGACTCGACAGCCTCTAGCCCACCATCGGCTTCCCCAACGGCACGAGGCCGTTGGGGTTGAAAGTCAGACAGTCGAACTAAGCTTGTTGCCAGACGAAATCAATCGGCGAGTCGATGTCGGGGTGCAAACTCTGATGGACCGGGCAGTGCCTCGCGGCCGTTTCGAGTTTCGTGCGATCCGCGGCAGACACCTTCGAGGCTTTATCGGCCGGAATGGTCACCGTGACGGGCAGCCGGCCGATGCGGCGGATCGGCTGCTGGACCATCTCTTTCGTGACGTGGATGTGAGTGCCGGTCAGGTCGATTTGATTCCGATCGGCGACGATCCCCATGATCGTCATGACGCACGCACCGAGTGCTGTCGCCACGAGATCTGTGGGGGAAAAGCTTTCACCCTTGCCGTGATTGTCCACCGGCGCATCGGTCGCCAGTTTGGCTCCGGAGGGACCGTGCGTCGCCGCACAGCGGAGTTGTCCTTCGTAGACGAGGTTGATTTCGACTGCCATGAGTTGGTTCCTTACGGTGATCGAGAGTTTGCCGGTCGCGACTGGGACACACACTAACCCGACGCGCCAGCGACGGCGATCGCTTCACCGCCAGCCGATGACGGAGTGGTTTGAAGCGTTTGCCCTAGCTGTCGCGTCTGGTTAGTACTGTGAAACCGGTCTTCGCCGAGAGCGGGTTGGTGGGTATGTTACTGTCCGCTCGACTGACCGCCGATGGAGTGGCGTGATCGGAACACGATGGCGGATCGAAACGTTCGTCATCACGCATCGGTTGCGGGCTTGCCTCGCTTGGCATAGTTCGACGGTCACGGAAGGCACGTCTCGTGGAAGGAACCAAGGGGACCGAACATGCCGATCAGCATTGAACGTGAACTTCCTCAAGAACTCGCCGACGTCCAGAAGGTGCTGGCCGCCAAGGCTCGAGACTACGGGCTGGACTTCTTCGAGACGAACTTCGAAGTCGTCGATTACGACGAGATGTCGATGCTCGCCGCGTTCGGCGGGTTCCCTGTGCGCTATCCGCATTGGCGGTTCGGCGCCCAATACGACGAGCTCTCGAAGGGCTACGAGTACGGTCTGCAAAAGATCTACGAAATGGTGATCAACACGAATCCGTGTTACGCCTACCTGCTGAAGTCGAACTCGCTGATGGACCAGAAGCTGGTCATTGCTCACGTCTACGGCCACTGCGACTTCTTCAAGAACAACGCCTGGTTCCAGCCGACGAATCGCAAGATGCTCGACGAAATGGCGAACCACGCCGCGCGCGTGCATCGCTACATCGACAAATACGGGCACGAGGAGGTTGAAGGGTTCCTCGACGCCTGCCTTTCGCTGGAGGACTTGGTCGATCCGCATGCTCCGCACATTCGCCGTCGCGATGAACATGTCGCCTCGTCCGGAGCCAGCCCGATCGGCAAGGGCAATGACGAAGACGACTCGAACGACACGCCCGGCAAGCTGCCGTCCAAGGATTACATGGACGATTTCATTAACCCGCGAGCCGCCCTCGAAAAGGCCGATCAGGAGCAGAAGGCCAAGCAGAAGAAGAAAGAGGAGCCTCGCACGTTCCCGCCGGAGCCGGAACGCGATGTCTTGCTGTTCCTGTTGGAACACGCGCCGCTCAAGCCGTGGCAGCACGATGTGCTGGAGATCATCCGCGACGAGGCGTACTACTTCGCTCCGCAGGCTCAGACGAAGATCATGAACGAGGGCTGGGCCAGCTATTGGCACTCAACCATCATGACGACGTTCGGTTTAAGTGACGGCGAAGTGATCGACTACGCCGACCATCACTCCGGCACGATGGCGATGAGTCCCAACCGGCTCAACCCCTACAAGGTCGGGATCGAGTTGTACCGCGACATCGAAGAGCGTTGGGACAAAGGCCAGTTCGGCCACGATTGGGAAACGTGCGACGACTACGATGAAAAACGGCGTTGGGACAAAGATCTGAAACTCGGCCGCAAGAAGATCTTCGAGGTGCGCCGCATTCATAACGACGTGACCTTCATCGACGCCTATCTGACCCCAGAGTTCTGTCAGAAGCACAAGCTCTTCAGCTTTGCTTACAACGACGGCAACGAAAATTACGAGATCGCCTCGCGGCAGTTCCAGGAGATCAAGCAGCAGATGCTGACGAGCCTCGCCAATCACGGGCGGCCGTTCATCTACGTCACCGACGGCAACTACAAGAATCGCGGTGAGCTGTACCTCAGACACAAGTTCCAAGGGGCGGAGTTGAAGCACGACTACGCTCGCGACACGCTGGCGAACCTGCAACGAATCTGGGGTCGCCCCGTCCACATCGAGACCATCGTGGACGAGAAGCCGGCCGTGATTTCGTTCGATGGGACGAGCCACGACATGCGGCAGAAGTCGTAAAACCCGTGCGACTCTTTCGCACGGTTCTCGGCGAAAAATGCCGGCTTGGCGAATTTTGGCTCGTCAAATCCGGATCGAACGCCGAACCGATAGGAAGAGACCGAGAATTCCCTGTTGACGCACGGTCGCCACTTCTGACCAAATAGCACGAGCATCCATGACGTAAGCTTCTCTGACCTTCCCGCCAACCGCGGTACGCACGACGCAAGCCGCAGAGATCTTTCTGAACTGAACATCGAAGGGCGAGGTGCTCATCGTCGGCCGCGCAGCCGCGATTAGCCTCTCGCCCTTCGACCGTTTCGGTCCACACCGGGAGGTGTGCCATGAGCCTGAGCCAAACACTTTCGCAAGAACTTCCGCGACTCATCGGATTGAATTCGACGCAGCCGACCACACTCACGCTGCCGACGACCGATGGCGTCGACATGTCGGTCGATTTCACGATCGTCGATACGCTGAGCTGTGCGTTTCGCGAACTGCGAATGAATGTGCCGCGTCTCGCTGGAGCCTCGTTCGCGATGCTCGAACACTGGGCCGAAGATTTGTCGAAGCGGATCACCTATCTGCTCGAAAATATTGGACCGTTGGAGTTCGATCCGACAACGCAGCAAGTCCTCATCCGATCGAAGTCGCCCGACCTGCGCACCGGGGGAGCGAAATACTACGAGGTACTGTTGCAGTGCCAATCGGGCGGCCATTTCGTTCTGCGGCGATTCCATTCCGACCCGGCGCAATGTGGCCGCGACCAAGTCGATCTGACGATGACACACGAGACGCTGCTGAAGCTCGTGGAAGACTTGCTGGCCACGGTCCCGTGACAACGTAGCCGCCTCGCTCCCGCGATGCGGAGCAAAGTCGAGAAGACTTTCTACGATTACTGGTCAACTCTCACAGCTCTGCCTCGCAGAAGCGAGGCAGCTACGTTCATGCGATCACCGTTTTCAGTAGCGGTTGCGGTTTCGATTGCACCGATTGCACTGGTCGTGACCTCTGCGAAAATCACTTGCTTTCGGCCGCACGCGAGCCGGACGTGACCTAAGTTTTCCCGCCCAATTGTCTGTGTGGATCGTGTTCCTGATTCGGTGAACCTGCGACATGTCTAATCACCAGCGACTCATCGCACCGCAGGCGGTGCTACGTTCCGAAGGGTTCTCGGCGGCGGAACTGGACGAGAGCTTTCGTCTGCATCTCTCTCAAGACTACTGGCGATGGCTGAGTCATTTTCAGTCAGATCCAGCGGCCACGATTCAACATCATCCCGACCTCGTGTTTCACGATCGACGAGCCGTGCGCGAATTGCAGAACCGACCAGGGTTCCTGCTTCAGCGTTCGTTCTCCAACGGGTCGTCTTGGGCCGCAGGAATTCTTCCGAAGACGGTGACGCTGCCGCGATCAGCGGGCTTGGGGTGGCAGCGGCAAGTGCAGGGTTATCGCTTGGCTGGCAGCCGCTTCTTCGGCAGCGGCGACACCGAGTCCCATCCCCTCTTTCAACAGGAGATGGAGGAGTTCCTGCGACGACAAAACGCGGACTTTTTATTGTTCGAGGATGTTCTTCAGCCCTCAGAAACTTGGAACCTGTTGACGTCTCGCTCGGAACCGGCCTTGAGAATGGAGTTCTTGCTCGGATTGGCCACGCGATTCCGAATCCGGTTGCCGCAGAACCCGGACGACTATTGGCGTGGGTTTTCCAAGAACGCCCGCAAACAGAATCGCCGACTCTTGGATGACAACCAACGATTCACGTTGTGGCGAGCAACCGATGTGACTCACGTTCCCGATTTCCTGGAAGCCGCGAAGCACGTCGCCGAACACTCGTGGCAATCGGATCGACTGCGAGTTCGCCTGTGTCAGGACGAATCACGTCTCGACTTGCTGACCTTCCTCGCGCTGCACGGAGCGTTGCGGTCGTATGTCCTGTTCGACGGTCAGACTCCGATCGCGTTTGAGTTCGATCACCAGCTCAAGGGTTATCTGGTCAGCGAGGAAGCCGCCTACGATCAGCGGTACGCCGAGCATGGGCCTGGCCGAACATTGTTGCTTCGAGTGCTGCACGACTTGTTCGAGCACGATCCCCCCGCTTGGTACGACTTCGCCGCCGGCGATTGGGATTACAAACGCCGATTCGCGAACGACGAATCGCAATCGGCAAAGCTCTGGCTGGTGAAACGCGACCTGCGCTTCGGCGTGATTTCCACACTCATGCGGGCCGAGCGAGCGTTGCGACCCAGCGGCCGCCGAATCCGCGACTTTCTGCGATCGCGAGCAGCGTTCGCGAATTCGTGAGCCGCAAGGCGCTAGCCGCGGGTCGGTGAACGATGCCCGCGGCTAGCGCCTTGGGGCTCACTGGTTGCCTGCGGATCGTGTATCGGTGGCGGCACTGCGAATTGCGCGGATCGTGTCGGATGTGCCGGCTCTGCCACGCGTCGTCTTGGCGGAGTTGCATGGCTTGGTCCAGCCGATCGACGAGATGTGACCTACGTTTTCTCGCCTTGTTGTCTGCGCGGATTGTGTTCCAAGTCGGTGAGTTTGCGACATGTCCAAACCGTTGGAAGTTCTTGAGTCCATCAACCCTCTCTGCCCACCTGCTGGCAGCGGCCTGGTCGAGTCGCACGCGCCGAGTTCGCGGCTTCGCGTGTGTCATGTCAGCATGTGCCTGCAAACGGGGGGCCTCGAACGGCTGCTGGTGGACTTCGCACGGTTTCACGCGAGGAAGAACTTTGAGTTGCAATTCGTGGCGCTGACCGGCGACGGACCACCGGCGCAAGACATCCGCGACACGGGCTGCCCGGTGCGAGTTCTCAACGAGAGCTTGAAGATTCGCAAGCTGTGGTCGCTGACTCAATTAGTGCGTCAGTTGAAGTCGCAGTCGCCACACATTGTTCACACGCACAACACTTACGCTCACTTTTACGGAGCGATCGCGGCCAAGCTGGCCGGAGTGCCGGTGGTCGTCAACACGCAACACGGCCGAGGCTGCGGCGGGAATTGGAAAGCTCACTGGCAATTCCATCTCGCGAACCGCTGGACTCAGCGAGTCGTCGGTGTCTCGCACGACGCGGCTCGATTGTGCCAGCAACAAGACCGAGCCGCGCACGAGAAGATCACCACGATTTGGAACGGCATCAATTTGGATCGCTTTGCGTTTCATGGTCCGAAGCCGGTTCCGACCGCGATCAGTGTGGCTCGGCTGTCGGCCGTGAAGGACTTTCCCACACTCCTGCGAGCTGTCCCGCACGTGCTGCCGCATGTTCCTGATTTTCGGTTGCGAATCGTCGGCGATGGACCCGAACGAGCGAAACTCGAATTGCTGATCGATGAACTCCACCTGCGATCGCACGTCGAGTTGCTCGGAGAGCGGCATGACGTCCCGGCCCTGTTGGCGGAATCGGGTTTCTTCGTTTCGTCCTCGCTGAGCGAAGGCATCTCATTAACGTTGCTGGAAGCGATGGCGGTCGGGCTTCCCGTGGTCACAACCGCTGTCGGTGGCAATCCCGAAATTGTGCTCGACGGCCAAACCGGACGGCTAGCACCGGCCGGTGATCCGGCCGCGCTGTCTCGTGCGATTGTCGATCTGTGTTCTGAGCGTGACCTCTGGCCCGCGATGGGAACGCTCGGCCGACAGCGTGTCGAGCAGCACTTTGAAATTCGGCAGATGATCCGTTGTTACGAAGCGTTGTACGAGGAACTTTTGAAGAGGGCGTAACCCACTGCACAAGCGGCGAGCCGGAGGGCGTCTGCCCCCGGACAACATCTGAATGTGCGGGGGCTGACGCCGCCCGGCTCGCCAGATAGCCAATGACTGAACCATGCGAATTCTCTTCCTCAGTTCGATCTTTCCGCACGGCACCGCTCGCGTGACCGGCACGTTCAACTTGCAGCGTTGCCGAGCACTCGCCGCCGAACACGAATTCTGCGTCGTCGCGCCACGCTCGTTTCTGGATGTCTGGCGCACGCGACATCAGAACGCTGTCGAGGATCGTTGGGTTCCAGAGACTTACGGTCTCGATGTGTCGTACCCAACGTATTTTTATACCCCCGGATTCGCGCGGGCGGAGTACGGCGAAATGATGTGGTGGTCGCTGCGTGGCCACCTGCGGCGCGTCGTGGATCGCTTTCGACCGGACGTCGTGGTCAGCTACTGGGCGCATCCCGACGGAGAGGTGGCGTTGCGAGTGGCTCAGCCGCTGGGCATTCCCAGTGTTGTCATCGTGGGAGGATCGGACGTCTTGCTCTTGCCCAAAGATCGCCGGCGTCGGCCAAAAATCGAGCGAGTGCTTCGCGAGACCAGTGCCGTCGTGACCGTCAGCGAGGGGCTTCGCCAAACGGTCATTCAGTTGGGAGCCGACCCGCAGCGAGTCGTCGTGAACTACCAAGGTGTGGACGACCAACTGTTCTCCGATGGTGACGCCCTGGCCGCCCGACAACGGTTGTCGCTGCCGAACGATCGGCGATTGTTGCTGTGGATCGGTCGCATGGTGGACGTGAAGGGACTGGACCTGTTGATCGCCGCGTTCCAGGTGGCTCATCAACGTGATCCACGTTTGATGCTGATGCTGGTGGGGAACGGCCCGCTGAAAAAGTCGCTGCAAGCCGACGTACACCGGCGCGGGCTGACCGAGCACGTTCTGTTCGCCGGTCCCAAGACGCAGGAACAATTGCCCGACTGGTATCGCGCGTCGGACCTGTTCGTGCTGTCGAGTTGGTCGGAGGGGCTGCCGAATGTTTTGCGTGAGTCCCTCGCGTGTGGCCGACCGTTTGTCTCGACCGACGTGGGAAGCGTCCGTGAGATCGCCGATTCGAAAGGACAACCTCCCTTCGCGGAATTGGTGACCACTCGTGACGCGACGGACTTCGCCAACGCCATCGCTCACGCGATAAAGCCTGAATATCTCGCCGCCGCGCGGATCGCTCCCGCTCGCAGTTGGCGAGAAACCGCTCGTGGAAAAATCGCCTTGCTGGAGCGGCTGCTTCAGGGAGTTCCCGCTCACGGCATCGACGATCCGTTTTGTCGGACCAACGACCTCGTCAAACCCCCCAACGCTTTCGTTTCCGATCAGTTGGTCGGAGCGGTGGAATCCACCGTCTGACCAACTGGCGATGGCACCTCGATTCCTCAGCGACCGGCTTCTCGACTTCTTCACGACCCCTTGTTTCTTCACGACCCCTTGTTTCTTCACGACCCCTTGTGCGACAGGACGGATTCATGCCCTCTCAGCGTGTTCTGATCGTGACCTACAACTTTCCGCCCGTCGGCGGGGCCGGCGTTCAGCGCGTCACTAAGTTCGTGAAGTACCTGCCGCAGTTCGGATGGGACGCAACGGTCCTGACCACCGAGAATCCGTCGGTGCCGGTCTACGACGAATCGCTGCTGGCGGACATTCCACCGCAAACAATGGTCGTGAAAGCCCGCACGCTCGAACCCGGCTACGCGTTGAAGCGAATCGTCTCTGCGAGTAGCTCGCGAATCCGCAGCGTCAGCGAAGGGAGCCTAGTAACCCGAAGCGTCAGCGAGGGCGAACGGCCAACGATGCCTGCAGGTGATTCGCCCTCGCTGACGCGTCGGGGTAGTACCGCCGCGAAACGAGTGTTGCGCGGGATCGCGAATCTGCTGCTGCAACCTGATCCGCAGGTGTTGTGGAACTCTCAGGCGATCGAGGCCGGCCTCAAAGTTCTCGGACAGCGAAAGCATGATGCGATCTTCGTCACCGCTCCGCCGTTTTCGTCATTCTTGGTCGGAGCGGAACTAGCTCGCCGCACGGGCCTGCCGCTGGTGCTCGACTACCGCGATGAGTGGAGCATCAGCAACTCGTATCTGGAAAACAAACGCCTGGGCTGGTTGTCGCGAACGTGGCAGCAGCACCAGCAATGCCTCTGCGTGCGAGCCGCTTCAGCGCTGGTCGCCACGACGCGGCATAGTGCCGAGTCGCTGCAAAGGGTCGCGAGTGCCTCCGAAAGCCGGCCGTTGGTCACACACATCTACAACGGATTTGACGCGGCGGACTTCCACGATGGAACAACACCGCTCCCCGATGCGACCTTTGAGGCAGTAAGTGATCCGACTCAGCCGTACAAGTTGGCTTATATCGGCACACTCTGGAACCTGACGTCGGTCGAGCCAGTCGTCCGCGCAGTGCGACAACTTGCGGAGCGTTCTCCCGACTTGGCCTCGCGGTTGGAACTGCATTTTGTTGGCCGACGCACGCCAGCTCAGGACGAATGGCTCGATCAGCTTGGTTCGTTGCCGTGTCGAGTCGTCCGGCAACCGTACCTCAATCATGATGAAGCCTTAGCGTTGATGCGCACCGCCGATGGCTTGTGTCTGTTGCTGTCGGACCTCCCGGAAGCGGGCCGAGTCGTGCCGGCAAAAATGTTCGAGTACCTCGCCGTCCGCCGACCGATCTTCGCGATCGTGCCGCCAGGCGAGGTCTCGTCGTTGCTGCACGATTGCCCGTTCGCATTCGTGCATTCGCCGAGTGATGTGGCCGGACTGGCTCAACGCTTGGGGGACGAGATCGAACGGCATTCGCTCGGAGTCTCGCTACCCACGGGCCTGTGGGATTCGTCTCCCTTCGAGCGACGTCGGCAAACCGAACAACTCGCAGAACTGTTGGGACGAGTGTCCGAAGTAGGTCAGCCTTTCCAGGCTGACCCCGCACGTCACAACGCTTCCAATCCAACAACGATTTCCCCGGAACAGGTCAGGCTGGAAAGCCTGACCTACTGAGAGCACATGACCGCGTTCGCCGTTTGGCAAATCATCTTCTGGCTGAGCATCCTCGGCGTAGCCTACATCTTTGTGGGCTACCCGCTGCTGGTGTTTGCGCTGTCGCGACTGCGGCCGTTGCGGACCACGAAGGCTGCGAATACAGAGCCAATCTCAGTGGTGCTAGTGGGCTTCAACGAAGCCGCACGCTTGCCAGCCAAGATCGCCAACGTGCTGGCCAGCGACGACTCGCACCTGATCCGCGAATTAATCATCGCCTCGGACGGATCGACGGACGACACGGATTCGGTGATCGCCTCTGTGGCCGATCCTCGCGTTCGGCTGATTTCGTTTTCGGAGCGTCGCGGTAAGCCCTCCGTCTTGAACGACGTCATTCCACAATGTCAGAGCGAAATCGTTGTGTTGTTAGATGCTCGACAAGAGCTAGATCGCCGAGCGATCTCTGAACTCACCGCCAACTTCGCGGACGGATCGGTCGGAGTGGTCTCCGGCGAACTGGTCTTCCGCTCGGAAGGGGATGTTACGACCGTCTCCAAAGGTATTGGCATCTATTGGCGCTACGAAAAATTCATTCGCAAATGCGAAGGACGCTTCCGCAGCGTGCCCGGTGCGACGGGAGCCTTGTACGCATTGAGACGCTCGCTGTTTCGAGCGATCCCGCCGCAGACGATCTTGGATGACGTGGTCATCCCGATGCAGACCGTGACCGCCGGATATCGCTGTCTGTTCGAGCCTGCGGCGATCGCCTTCGATCATCCGTCGGACTCGACCACAAAAGAGTCGATTCGCAAACGCCGCACGGTCGCGGGGGCAGCGCAGTTGATCGTGAATCATCCCGCTTGGCTGCTTCCGTGGCGGAATCCCATCTGGTTCGAGTTCGTCTCACACAAGCTGATGCGGTTAGTTTCCCCGCTGCTGCTGATCGTGGGGGCAGTCACGAATGTGTGGTTGGCGTTCCATCCGATTTACGCCGTGCTGCTGATGTGGCACGTCGCGTTCTACATCTCGGCACTGGTTGGCTGGTGGTTCCAGCGAGCCGGTCGGCGATCTGTGCTGTTCGGAGCGCAGTTGATGTTCGTGGCACTCAACGCCACGACGGTCGTCGCCCTGTGGGACGCCCTGCGCGGCCGCTTTCGTGCGACGTGGCAAAGAACGTAGTAAGCCGCAGCATCTGCAAGGACGGGCGTTTCTTTGGACTGCGGTGACTTGTCACCACTTTTCACTGTCACGGAGCGACTTTTCAGTCGCGTGAAAGAACATTCAAAAAAGCGGCTCCGCCGCAATCACAAAGCGGTGACAAGTCACCGCAGTCCAAAAGGCGCAACTTCAAAACTCACGCTTCGGGTGACTTTTTACAGTCGTCCGGCGAGGCGTTGCTTTTCTTCGCGGTTCCACAGCCACAGCAAAAGCGGGCTGGCGATGTAGATCGTGCTGTAGCACCCGACCAACGTGCCTACCAACATGCAGAATGCGAAGGCGTGAATTCCTTCGCCACCCATCGAGTACAGAATGATGACCGTGATGAACACAATCACTGCGGTCAGAATCGTACGGGACAGAGTTTGGTTGACGCTGTCGTTGACCATCTGCATGGTGAGCTGCGGATTGCGGCCTCGGATTTCGCGGATGCGGTCGAAGATCACGATGGTGTCGTTCAGCGAGTACCCGACGATCGTCAACAGCGAGGCGACAATCGACAGGTTCAGCTTGAAGTCTTCCAGGCCGAGAATCGGTCCCAGCGGAGTCTTTGAGAGGTAGTACGCCAGCGGCAGACAGGCCATGGTGAAGAACACATCGTGGAATACGGCGACGACGGCCGCGATGCCGAAGTCCGCCTTCGTAAACCGGAACCAGAGATAGACGATGGTAGCAGCACCGCTGGCCAACAGCGCCAAGAAGGCCATGTATTGCATGTCCTCGGCGACGGACGACGCGAAATTACTGATCTCTTCGAAGATCGGCGTGTCCTTCAGCGTAGCTACCATCGCATTGAGAGCTTGAATCAGTTCGTCGTTGTTGACCGTCGAGCGAACTTCGAGCCGCATTTTGTCCCAAGTCTTCGCCTTGTTCTCGGCGGAGGTGAGTCCGGGGCCAGCCGTGCCCGTGATACGGAAGATCGCATTGGCGTCGGAATAGCCTGGGTTGATTTTGCGAAGTTCGTTCAGCAGGTAGTCGGCCGCCGTCGAGGTGGAGATTGGGCTGCTGAAAGTCAGCTCGGTTTCACTGGCATCGGCGAAGGGATCAAGCGGGTCCGAGTTGCTCAAGTCACCAGCGGGCTTCTTGCTCGAATTCGGAGAATCGTCTTCGGCCTTCGCCGTGGCGGGAGTTTCCTTCTTCTCCGAGTCCTCAACTTTTTCGGCTTCGGCCGGCTTCTCCTCTGACTTCGAGTCGGCCTTTTCAGCCGCCTCCTTCTCAGCAGGTTTTTCAGCAGCCTTCGGTTCGTCCTCGACGGCCTTCTTGGTCTCGTCGGGCTTCGCCTCGGTCTTCTGCGAAGTCTCGGTCTTGATCTCGTCTTCCCCGGCAGCCCCAATGGCTCGGCTGTCAGGAGGATTCAGCAACGAGGTCTTGGAGTCGGCTTTCTTCGCGGGAGGCGTGAAGCCCAACGTGACACGCTTCAGTTCGTAATTCGGATCACTGAAGGTCTTGGCGATGCCGCTGCGGATCTTCTCAAAGTTCTGCTCCTTCGTGCGGAGCCGGAACTGGACTCCGCGTTCGCCGCTTGACGACTCACCACTTTGTGCGAGCCGTTCCAAGGACATCGAGTCGAAAGTCTTTTGCAGCTTGCCGCGCACATCGTCGATCTGTTGGTCCTTCACGAACTGAAACGTCACGCTTGAACCACCGCTGAGGTCGATGTCCAAGCT
>SXGU01222808.1_pt1 | contig 13445 bp, 10 predicted proteins | sample 3174531 | NCBI WGS metagenome assembly SXGU01 (sample SAMN11356863, study PRJNA531348) | freshwater metagenome | isolation source: freshwater sample F1-140 | place: China: Fuxian Lake, Yuxi | collected 2017-12-25 | reverse complement strand
GCCCGCGGATGCGCCGCAGCGCGCTGGCCGTGAGTTCGATCACGTCGAGGATGCGCTCGGGCTTCAGCAACGCGGGCACCTCGGCATAGCCGACATGGACGGTCACGAAGCTACACGTGATCTCCTCCGAGTACTGCATCATACAGGAGCGGCCGGCCTTCATCCGCTCCGCGAAAATCTCCGTGTGGCCGGGATACCGGTGTCCCGCAGCGTGCAACGCCTCCTTGTTCAGCGGCGCGGTGGAGACGGCGTCCACCTCTCCTTTCAAGCCTGCCTCGATGCTCGCGAGGACGTAGCGGAACGCCGCCTCGCCGCACGCAGCGCTGACCTTGCCCGGCACCACCGCGACCGCATCCACGCAGCACAAATCGAGCACGCTCGCGGCGGTCGCGCTGCGGAGCTGCCCCGGCTCATCGGCCTTCGAGAGGAGTGGCGCGGTGAAAGGCACTCCGATCTTCTCCGCCACGCGGCGCAACACGGCGGCATCGCCAAAGACGATCGGCACGCACTCGCGCGCGATCTCGACGTTGGCGAGCAGGCGCAGGCAGAGTTCCGGTCCGACCCCGGCGGGGTCGCCCATCGTGACGGCGATCCGAGGCAGGCTCATCGCTGTTTCATTCCGGCCTCACTTTTTCCAACGGGGCAGACGGCGTGGACTTCATTTGGAAGTGGAGCCAATGGTGGGGATTGAACCCACGACCTACGGTTTACGAAACCGTTGCTCTACCACTGAGCTACATTGGCCTCGAAGGCACTTTCTCTTATCCGCGCTCGCCATTTTCGAGGCAAGGAATTTCTTCCGGGGCGCGGGGCGCGGGTGTTAGAATGAAGCCGTCCGCGCTATGAACACTTACGCCACTTATCGCGGCCTGCCCTCGCTGGCCGGCCTCTGCTCGTTCGCCGAGGCGTCGCGCCCCGGCCTCTCCGTCGAACAATGCGTCCGCCGACTCAAGCGCTACCATTACGCCTTCAAACGGCTGCACGGCATCTTCATCGCGCGGCTCACCGCCGAGCCGATTTACGAGCTCAAGATGGGGTTCAGTCTGCACGCCCATCTTTGCGCCGAACACACCGCCGCCCTGCGCGCGCGCGTGGGCGAGATGCGCGAGCCGCCACTCGGCCTCGAGGAAGCGCCGGACGCCGCCCTCGAAATCCTCTTCGACGAAATTCTCGCCGCGCCGACGACCGAGGATCTCGTCCTCGGGTTGTACGAACTCGCCCTGCCCGCGCTCGAAGCGGCTCTGGAGAAACACCGCGAGGAAACCAACCCGCTCGCCGATCAGCCGACAGTGCGCCTTTGTAAGTTCGCGCTGCTGGAGTTGGACGAGATGTGCACCTACGGCGCGCAAGTCATCGCTCGATTGGTGAACGCGCCGGCACGCGCGCGCAGCGAACCGTGGCTGGGCCTACTCGACGATTGCCTCGCCGCCGCCGGCGGACTCGATGGCGCCGGGGTGCCCAGTGGTAAAACGATCGAACGCCAGCATTCCGCAACGCCGTTCGTATTCGACGGTCATCCACGGCGCGACGAGCGGTTCCCCGATCCCTACAACATGGGCGTGAACGCCGAGGTCTTCCTTTACGACGAACAGATGCCGCCGCTGCCGAAGACGGTGATGATGTTCTACAAGCGCCTCCGCGAAATCGACGTGCCGGAGATGATGGCCAGCATCCTCGCCGAGACGCCGGGCAAGCCGTGGGGTTACTACCGTGATCTAACGCGCCAGCTCTGGGACGAGGCGCGCCACGCGATGATGGGCGAGGTCGGCTTCGCCAGCCTCGACATCAATTGGCCGAAAGACGTGATGGTGAATTTCACTTGGTCACTCGCGCTCAACACGCAGCTCAAGCCGATCGAGCGCCACGCCGTGCTCTATTTCATCGAGCAAGGTCTCATGCCCAAGACCGGCAAACGCCACGAATGGGAGGTTGGCCTCGCCTCCGGCAACCCGCTCGCCGCGCTCTTCCAAGATTACGACTGGGCGGACGAAGTGCTGCACGCGCGGGTGGGCCGCGACTGGTACGTGAAGGAAATTGGCGACCCGAAGAAGGCCGTGGACTACGGCGACGCGTGTTGGACCCGCGTGCTACTCGACTGGGAGCAGTGGCGTAAGGGCGGTCTCACGCAGCACCGTAATTGGTGGCCGGACGCCTATCGGGCCGCGTGCAAAGCGTGGGGCATCGAGCCGGATCTGAAAGTGCTCGCCTACGACACCAGCTACCAGAGCGTCCGGGCAGACTTGAAGAACCTCTCCGCGTCGGCGTGAGCCCGTTCACACCCCGCGCGTCTTGTTGAACGCCAGCGCGAGCGCGTGGCCGAGCCAGACGGCGAGCAGGCACACCGCGACCGATCCCAGCACGTTCACGCCCGCACGCGTCCACTCGCCTTTGTCGGCCAGTTGCAACGTCTCGAGGCTGAAGCTGGAGAAGGTCGTATAGCCGCCGCACACGCCGACGAGCAGGAAGAGCCGCAGCGGCGGCGGCAGCAGCGATTCGCCGCCCGCAGCCTTGAGCGACGCCAGCAAGCCGATCACGAATGAGCCGGTGACGTTCACCAAAATCGTTCCGACAGGAAATCCGAGCAGCACGGGCAACCTCGATTCGAGGCCGCGCTGGAGCCAGCCGCCCAGCGCGAAACGCGCGAGGCTGCCGAGCGCGCCGCCGAGGGCGATCCAGAGATAGATAGCCACCGTCGGATTCATCGCGTTGATCGGTTTCCAGACATCGTTTTCAAACAGGAAAATGCTAGAGCGCACTGCGGATCAAGACAACTGCAACCTTGAACACAGGAACGGACTTCTTCCGGGGCTTTCAAAAGGGCTGACAAGCCGCCGGTTTTAGGCAACATTCCCCGTACGAACGCACGGGAATGAAGACAGTCCTCATCATTGACGACGATCCGGTCTTGGGGTTGATCCTCAACCGCATCCTCGCCCGCGACGGCTGGCGGGTGGTCGTGGCCAAGGATGGGGAAGAGGGGCTGACGCTCGCCGCGGAGCATCACCCCGACCTCGTCATCTGCGATCTGCTGATGCCGCACACGAACGGATTCACCGTCTGCCGCGCGTTGCGGCAGGACGCCACGCACACGCCGCGGATCATCGTCACCACCACCAGCGCCTACGAATCCGACCGGACCAGCGCGCTGGAAGCCGGCGCCGACGCCTTCTTCATCAAGCCGGTGGCGTCCGAGCCGTTCCTGAAGGTGGTCAAACGCGTGATGACCGCGGTCCGCGTGCGCCCAAAACGATCTTCCGGCATCAAACGCCGCACCGGCAAGCCCGTCGTGAAACCGCTGAAAAACGACGGCACGGCCACGGTGCGTTTCTGGGGCGTGCGCGGCTCGATTCCGACGCCCGGTCCGGCGACGGCGCATTACGGCGGCAACACCACGTGCGTGGAGTTCCGCGCCGCAGGCGAGGTAATCGTGCTCGACGCGGGCACGGGCATCCGCGATCTCGGACTAGCCTTGCAGAAAGAGGTCGCCGGCCGACCGGTGCGGGCGAGTCTTCTCATCACACACACACACTGGGACCACATCCAGGGCTTCCCCTTCTTCGTCCCCGCGTACCACCCGCAAAACGAGGTGCAGGTGTTCGGCTACGAAGGCGCACGCCAGGGGCTGGAAGCGGTCTTCAGCTCGCAGATGGAGAACCCTTACTTTCCCGTCAGCCTTGAGCAGATGCCCGGCCACGTGAAGATCCGCGAACAGCGTGAGATGGAGTTCGCCATCGGAGAGGTGAAGGTGAAGGCCGCCTTCGTGAACCACCCCGGCATCTGCGTCGGGTACCGGCTCGAAAGCCGCGCGGGCACGGTGGTTTTCGTTCCCGACTACGAGCCCTTCTCACGCTTCAAACTGCACTCGATGGACGCGGCGACCTCCAGCACCGAGATGGTTCACGACTTCGTCCACCAGCAGAATCAGAAGATGGTCGAGTTCATCCGCGGTGCGGACGTGCTGATTATGGACGCGCAGTATGATACCGAGGAATACCACCAACACGTCGGCTGGGGCCATTCCTGCGTGGAGGACACGGTGGCCACCGCACTCGCCGCTGGCGTCAAGCGGCTCTATCTTTTCCACCACGACCCGGGACACGACGACCGGAAAATCGACGCGATGGTTGCCAAAGCGAAGCGCCTGGTAAAACGAACCGGGGCGAAGCTGATCGTGGAAGGTGCGCGGGAAGGCGACGCTTGCGTGCTGAAACCCGCGCGACGCTGAACTGGGATGCCGTTCAGCCCCGGCCCCGTTCCTTCTCCCCCGCGCGCTTGAACCGGATGAACTCGTAGTGCCGGCGGTTGCCCTCGCGGATGCGCTGCACCAGCGTCTTGCACACCGCCACAAGGAACGGCGTCGCCAACTCGGGGAACTCCTCCGTGAGTTTCTGGAGCGACTGCGTGGATATCTTCAGCAGCACGCTATCTTGATTGGCGATGACGTCCGCCGAGCGCGGGCCGTGGTCGAACAGCGAGATTTCGCCGAAGAAGTCGCCCTCCTTCAGGTAGGCCAGCGTGTTCTCCTTGTCGCCGATGATGGCGCGCACACGGACCAATCCCTCGAGGACGAGATACATCGCATCCCCCGGCTCGCCTTGGCGCACCAGCACGTCGTACTGCTTCACGTACTGCACTTCCATGAACTGCGCGAAGCGACCGAGCTGCTGGTCCCCCAGCTCGTTCAGAATGGCGACCTTGCGCAACGCACCCGGCTTGATGCCGGCGATAAGCGGGTTCGCCTCGACCACGGGTGTCGGCGGGCAACCGGCCACTTCGGCGAAGTGTTTCTTGAACTCGGGAATTTCCCCCGCAGCCTTCCACACCTTGTCCTTCTCGACGAAGACCCACGTATCCGACAGCACACGCTGCTCCCCGATCCAACCCACCACGAGGGCGTGGTCCACCGGGCCATAGACCACATCGTCCACGGCCCAAATCTTGTATCCGTGCGGGTTGTCAGGCATAGCAGGCGGGGCCATGCTACGAACGGCGGCGGGGGAACTCAAGCGCGCAATCGGTCGCACCCAAATAGCTTGAAATCCAATGCCTCGACCGCAGAATGCCGCGAACTTTTTGAACCGTCGCGCACCATGACTCACACCGCTTCTTCCCCCGGCCGCAGCACCCTCTCCTTCGCCGTGGCGATCTTCACCGGCGCCTTCCTGCTCTTCCTCGTCCAACCGCTCATCGGCAAATATATCCTGCCGTGGTTCGGTGGCAGTCCCGGCGTGTGGACCACCTGCCTGCTTTTCTTCCAGTGCGTCCTGCTCGCCGGCTACGCCTACGCGCACTTGCTCACGACCTTCCTCCAACCCCGCCAGCAAGCCATCACCCACCTCGCGGTGGTCGCCGCCGCGCTCGCCACGCTGCCCATCATTCCGAATGACCACCTCAAACCGGTCGGCGAAGGTGAGCCGATCCTCCAGATCCTTCTCGTACTCGGCCGCACCATCGGCCTGCCCTATCTCGCCCTCTCGGCCACCGGCCCCCTGATGCAGGCGTGGTTCGCCCGCGCGCATCCGGGCCAATCGCCCTACCGACTCTACGCCCTCTCAAACATCGGCTCGCTCCTCGCCCTGCTCGCCTATCCGGTGCTCGTGGAAACCTCCATCTCCCGCCCCGCACAAGCCCGCTGGTGGTCGGTCGGCATGGTCGCCTTTGCCGCCGCTTGCGCTTGGTGCGCGCGCCGGCTCTGGTCCACTCCGAACGACGGAAAGACCGCCAGCGCCGGCAGCGATGAAAGCGCCGACGAAGTGAAAATCCGCGGCCGCGCGTTTCTCTGGCTCGCCCTGCCGGCCTGCGCCACCGCGATCCTGATGGCGACGACGAACAAGATCTGTCAGGACGTCGCCGTGGTGCCCTTCCTCTGGGTGCTGCCGCTCGCGCTGTATCTGATCACCTTCATCATCGCCTTCGACAGCCCCCGCTGGTACTCGCGCGCATGGTACGGCCGCGCGCTCATCCTCTGCTGGGCTGCCGTGATCTGGGCGATGTTCAAAGGTGTGGACGTGAGCATCGCCAAGCAACTGCTGATCTACTCCGCCACACTGTTCGTCACCTGCATGGTCTGCCACGGCGAACTGTACCAACTGCGGCCCGCGCCGCGCCGGCTCACCGCCTACTTCCTCACCATCTCCGCCGGCGGCGCACTCGGCGGCCTGTTCGTCGCGCTCGTCGCCCCGATGCTTTTCGATTCCTACATCGAATTCAATCTGGGCCTTTTCGCCAGCGGCCTGCTCTTCGCGCTGGTCTGCCTCCTGCGCAAAAGCATCTGGACCATCGGCCGCTGGCAGGTCGCCATCGCCTGTGTGATGATCTGGACGACGGCCTGCTGGGCCCTCTTCCGCTACGCGGAAGTGTCGATGGCCGCGCAGATCGGGCTGGGCGTGGCCGCGCTCGTGGTGGCGGCCGCCGTGAGCCATTTCCTGCCGCGCTGGATCGGCTCGCCGCCGAAGCCGACGATCTTCTTCCAATTCGCCGTCGGCACCGTCGGTGCGCTCGCCAGCCTGCTCGCCGCGCTCGTGCTGCTGCTCCTCACGCATTCCTACGACCAGTACCGGCTCGGTATCTGGGGTTGCGCGGTTCTGCTCGCCGTCATCTGCTATATCTGGATCAGCGTGGGGCCGGCGACGCGCTGGAACCTGCCGGTGTGGATCCCGCTTGTGCCAGTGATCGGCGCGCTCGGCTGGGGCCTCTGGTCGCAGGCGAAGGATGCGAACGAGGGCGCGACCGCCAGCTCGCGCAACTTCTACGGCGTCCTCGCGGTGATGGAATATTACACGGACGATCCGGAAAACCATTACCGGCTGCTGCGCCACGGCCGCATCACGCACGGCTTCCAGTACACCGATCCCATCCACGCGCGGCGCCAGACGAGCTACTACAGTGGCAAGAGCGGCGTGGGCATGGCCATCCGCCACACGCGCGAAAAGGGCAAGCGCGTCGGCGTCGTCGGGCTCGGCACCGGCACGCTCGCCACTTACGGACGCGACGGGGATTATTACCGCTTCTACGATATCAATCCCCAAGTCGTCCGCCTCGCCGGCCCGCAAGGCGACACCTTCACCTACCTGAAGAACAGCGACGCGAAGATCGAGGTCGCCCTCGGCGACGCCCGCCTCTCGATGGAACGCGAGAAGCCGCAACAGTTCGACGTCCTCGCGCTCGATGCCTTCAGCAGCGACGCCATTCCCGTCCACCTGCTCACCAAAGAATCCTTCGAGATCTACAAGCGCCACCTCCGCGCCGACGGCGTCATCGCCGTGCACACATCCAACCGCTACCTCGACCTCGAGCCCGTCGTGCTCAAGCTCGCCGCGCACATCGGAATGAAGGCTCTCATCATCAACGCGCACGAGGATACTGAATCCTGGGTCTACGGCTCCACGTGGATCCTCGTCACCAACAACCCCGCGATCATCGACAGTGACGAGGTCAAGGTCGCCCTCACCGCGCCCAGCAAAAGCGGGCCTGACGTGCCGCTCTGGACCGACGATTACGCGAGCATCTTCGCCATCCTCGAAGATAATCCGCTCGACGGGTTGAGTGGATGGTTCAAAGAACTCTTCGCGCCGAAACCGGTCACCACCACGGATTGACGCCGTGACCGCCACTGCGCCAGCGTGGGCCGAGCTCTTCCCTGACGAGGATTTTCAGTTCCGCTTCGGACTGCGTCCCGGCGACGCCGCTGCCTTCTTCGCGCCCACCTCCCAACACGCCGAGATTGTCCGCGAACGCGCGCACTGGCTCGAGTCGGAACCCGTCCGATCCTCAGCGCTGCTGGCCGAAGGCGATCCGCTCGTCGTTGAAACCACCGCACTCGCGCAGCAATGGAACCCGCTCGTCGCGCCGGAAAACGCCGCCGAACCGCACGCGCAACTGCTGGCGCTCGGGAAAAGCTGGGAGCCGGATTTTCTGCTGCTGCGCGCCGGTGAAAGCGGTTCGTTCCGGCTCGTCGGTGCGTGCGTTTGCTTTCCCTCCTCGTGGGCGCTTGAGGAGAAGGTTGGCCGGCCCATCGCCGAAATCCACGCGCCGGCACCCACACTCAACGCCACACTCGGTGCGGGCATTGATCAGTTCCTCGGCCGCATCCGCCCCGGCGCCGTGTGGGCGCGCGCGAACTGGGGACTCAGCCGCTCGCCCGCGCTGAACCAACATCCCAGCCAGAACACGCCGCGCCTTTCGCCGCCGTTGCGTGTGGATGAAGTTTGGCTGCGCGTCGAAAATCAAATCTTCTTCCGCCTCCCACAAACCGGTGGCCTGCTCTTCGGAATCCGCATCCAAAATGTCCCCCTCGCCGAAGTGAAACAATGGCCCGCGGCCGCGCGCGGCCTCGCTCGTGCCTTGCGGACCATGCCCGAGGAAATCGCCCGCTACAAAAGTCTCGCAACCGCACGCGACGCGATCGTCGCGCTGCTCTGATCACTCCGAGACTTCCTCGCTCAGCGGTCCGACTTTCCGTCCCCGTCCACCGGACCCGATCTCCGGTACGAGCATCAGCGTCGCCACGAGAATCAATCCACCCGCCACCCACGCCATCGGCGCGAGCGAGCCGGGCTGCACGAGTTGGAAGCCCACCAGCGGCGCGATCACGCCGCGCAGGCCGGTGAAGAATGTGTGCACCGCCATGTAATCGGCCACGCGCTCCGGCGGTGCGAACTTCGTCACCCACAGCCCCCAGGCCACATCGCCGCCGGCGTTCGACACGCCGAAAATCACCGCACCGAGCATGAGGCCTGTGAGGTCGTTGCCCGTGAAGAACGAAAGGATGCCGAGCGCGAAGCCGAGGTTCAGCACGATGCGCATCACGAAAAAGTTCATCCGGTCGAACAGCCATCCCCACAGCGGACTGAGCGAGAAACGTGCGGCGTTCGGGATCACGCTCACCAGCAACGCCACTTCTGCCGGATCGAGCCGCTGATGGTGAAGTGATTCATACGCCGGGTTCGCCAGATATTCCACGCGCAGCGGGTACATCATCAGATTCGCGAAGCCCATCAGCATCCAGCAGATCAGCGTCCAGCGGAAGAGCCGGTCCTCGCGCACCGCACGGAACGCCCGCAATGGATGCGCGCTGCCCGATTCCGTGAGCGGGCGGGAGGGCAATTTGGTGAAGCACCAACCCGCAAACGCAAACGCAGCGGCGAAAATCACCATCAACCAGCGCATATAGAACCCGAAATCGAGGCTCAACATCCAGCCCGCCACGTACGCGAAGAGAATCGCCGCGCCGATGCGGATCATCAGCGCCCGCGAAAAAAGCCGGCCACGCGCCACCGCCGGGTAATTGTCCTGATACACCTGCGTCATCAACGGAATGGCCGCCGAAGCCGACGCCATCGCGATCATTCCGCCCGCCACATACAGCGGCAGCCACGGCACCAGCGCCATCACCAGAAAGCAAATCGCCCCCACCCACGCCGCCCGCGCGGCGGCCTGCGCCGCCGGCCAACGCGCGCGTTCCACCCAGCCGACCACCCAGGGACCGAGCATCAACCCCACGCTGCCGCCGATGCTGAGCAGGCCTTTGGCCGTGGCGCCGGCCTCGAAATACCGCACGGCGATGAGCAGCAGAAACGTCGTCCCCGCCGTCTCGAGAATCCCGCCGCTCAACGCGCGCCAGCGCTCGTAGCGGAAGGTGGTTGCCGTGTGGTTGCCGGACACGTGTTGAAGGATGGCCGATTTCCGGCGCGGATGAAATACAGATCAACCGCGCCGCTGTATAACCGTCTCGGCGGCTAAATAAATGGGCCGATGGGCAGCAGCCGCCACTGGCCCGGCGCCAAGCCGACGAGGTCAAATTCGCCAAAACGGCTGCGGTGAAGCCGCAGCACCTCGCAGCCCTGACTTACGAACATCCGCTTCACCTGATGATAGCGGCCCTCGACAAGTTCCAACCGCGCCTCGCGCGGCCCGAGAATCTCGAGTTTCGCCGGCAGACACGGCTTCTCCTCGCCCTCGACCATCAACGTGCCGGAAGCGAACAGCGCCACAAGCCGAGGCTCCAGATCGCGGTCCACCGTCACTTCATAGATTTTCGAGACCTTGTGCTTCGGCGAAGTCCAACGCTGCACCAACGCGCCGTCATCCGTGACGAGCAGGACGCCCGTCGTGTCCTTGTCGAGTCGCCCGATGGTGGTCACAGGCGGGTTGCGCTGCGACCAGCGCTCGGGCAACAAATCGTAAACTCTCTTTCCTTCACCCGCATCATGCGAACAAACGCAGCCGGCAGGCTTGTGAAACAGAGCCAGAATTCCCTCGATGCCCTCGATGGCCGCACCGTCCACAAGCACCGTGGCGGGATCGGCCTTGTCGTTCACCGAGGAAGCGGCGGCGCCATTCACCGTCACGCGGCCGGCCCTCAGCCACGCGCGCGCCTCGCTCCGGCTGCAATAGCCGTAGCTGGATAGAATCTGGTCGAGACGCCGGAGCCGCATCGCCAAATGGAAACATGCGACACATGAATCCGCACGACTATTCCCCGAAACAACGCCGATGGGGCACTCAGATTGCGACTGATGCCATCGCCGTTCCCTCCCGACGGGCAAATGCACTTGCCCGGATCCTTCCGACCTGTGAAACAATGACTCAGCCATGAAGCGACCTCCCAGTTCCAATCCCATCACACGCCGTGACTTTGCGCGCACCAGCTCCGCGCTCGCCATCTCCGCACTGGCCTTTGAGCATTTCAACATGGCACAAGCGGCGGAGGTTCCCGCGTCGCCTTCATCCGCGCCCGCTCATCCATTGCTCACGCCGGCCAGCAAATTCCGTGACGTGTCGCGCGGGAATCCAAAACCTTTTTCGTTGAAAGGTGAGGCGCTCGCGCAGGCCCAACTCACGCCGGAAACTTGGCGGTTGGAAATCACTGCCGATACCACCGCGAACCCAGCGGTGAAAGAGTTGGCCGACATCAGCAAACCGCTCACGCTCGCAGACGGCACTGCGCTGGATTTGGGCACATTGTTGGAGCTCGGCAAGAAACACGGCGTGAAATTCCTCAAGGCCATGCAGTGTCTCAACATTCCCGCACCGCTCGGCCAAGGTTTGTGGGAAGGCGTGCCATTGCGCGAAGTGCTGCGACTCTGCGGCAGGATGAACAACATCCGCCGCATCTACTACTGGGGCTTTCACAACAACGATCCCAAACAGCTTTTCCGATCATCCATCAGCTACACGCAGGCCATGGAAACGCCGCCGGGCGAATTGCCTCCTTTTCTCGCCTACCGACTCAACGGCGAACCGCTCTCACTGATCCGTGGCGGCCCCGTGCGCATGATCATCCCGTGGGCGCACGGATTCAAATCCATCAAGTGGATCCAACGAATCGTCCTCACGAACGATTACCGTGCGAACGACACGTATGCCGAGCAAAACAACGATCCCGAGTCCCACCTCAAGACGGCGGCGTATTTCGATAACCTCCCGGCGAAAGTTCCCGCCGGCCGAGCGCTGTTGCTCAGCGGCCTCGTCATTTCTGGTTTGTCGGGATTAAAACGGGTCGAGTATTCGCTCAGTCGTGACAGCGCGAAGCCCGGCACGCCGGCCGAGGATGCCCCCGAGAAATGGATCGAGTGCCGACTCGAAGAACCGCCCGCCGATTGGCGCACCGTGCTTCCCACCGGAGTGGCTTCCCGCCAAATCCTCGGCTTCGATTCCAAGACTGGCCAACCTGTGACGTGGCCGTTGCGTTACAGCATGGTTTCGTGGTCGGCCACGCTCGCGGACTTGGCTCCCGGAAAATATTCCGTGCGCGTCCGCGCGGTCGATTTAAATGGCTTCGCCCAACCGGAGCCGAGAGCCAATCTGAAGGCTGGCCGAAACGCCCTCGAACTGCGCGAGTTCGAAGTGGTGTAATGGACGCTGGAGGGGCCCTACCAAGGCCGGGCGATTTTAGAGCGCTTGCCGCGCGGGGACGGACCGACAGCGCCCTGACGCGGAGCGATCCAAATCCCCTGCGAGAGGTCCTCATCCAGCACGACTTTGTCTGGAACGATCGCCGACGGCGCTTGAAATTCAGCCATGGCCGATTCGATCACTTCGAGCAACTCCCGCCGGCCCTGCTTTTCCGTCGCGGAACAAGTGTGAATCTCCGGCAGATTCTCGCACCATTCCGAGATGCGTTCCTTGAACGCCGCGATGTTCTCCTGCACCGTCACGGGCTTCACCGTGTCGGTCTTGGTGAAGACGAGGACGAACGGCACGGCGCTGTTGATGAGCCATTCCACAAACTCCAGATCAATCTTCTGCGGCGGCAGACTCGAATCAATCAGTGCGAAGACACAGCAGAGATTCGGTCGCTTCTGCAGATATCCGGCCACCGCCTGATTGAACTTCGCCTTGTCTTTCTTCGCCGCCTGCGCGAACCCGTAGCCCGGCAGATCCACGAGCCGCCAGCGTTTGCTCATCGTGAAGAAATTAATCAGCTTGGTGAATCCCGGCGTCGGCGAAACGCGCGCCAAGCCTTGCTTGCCCGCCAGCATGTTCAGCAGGGAGGACTTGCCGACGTTCGACCGGCCGATGAAGGCGAACTCCGGCAACGACTCGTCCGGACACGAATCCAGATCCGGCGCGCTGCGATCAAAAATGGCAGATGAGATGTTCACTGTGACAACGTGAAGCTGATTATCGCAGCAAATCGCCTTCACTGGAACATCTATTCTGCGCGGGGGATCTCTGCGGGCCTGCCGCCCGCCAGTGCTATTCCACGAAATGACTATCGGCCGCGAGGGTGAGATTTGAAGGTGGCCTTGGGCACTTTCAGTTTCTTGAACTCGCGCGTCAGGTTCGTAAGCGAGGCCTCGACGCCCATGCGCTCGAGCGAACTGGCGCCGACGAAGCCGTGGCAGTCGGTGTTCTCGATCACGCGCTCGGCGTCCGCAGGGGTGTTGATCGGGCCGCCGTGGCAGAGGAAGAAGAGATCCTTCCGGACTCGGCTGGCGGCGGCGATGATCTCCTGCGTGCGCTTGAGGGTGTAGTCCCACGAGACGACGGCCTTCGTCACGCCAATGGAGCCGCCGACGGTGGTGCCGACGTGCGCGATGATGGCGTCCGCGCCGGCCTTGGCCATCTCCACCGCCTCCTCGGGGCTGCCGACGTAGACGATGCTGAAGAGGTCCATCTTCCGGGCGAGCGCGACCATCTCGTACTCCTTCTTCACGCTCATGCCGGTCTCCTCAAGCACGCCGCGGAAGTGGCCGTCCACAATGGTGTGCGTGGGAAAGTTGTTCACGCCCGAGAAGCCCATCTCTTTAACCTTGCCGAGCCAGTGCCACATGCGGCGGCGGGGGTCGGTGGCGTGGACGCCGCAGATGACGGGGCACTCCTCGACGACCGGGAGGACCTCGTACTCGCCGATCTCCATCGCGATGGCGTTAGCGTCTCCGTAGGCCATCATGCCGCAGGTGGAACCGTGGCCCATCATGCGGAAGCGGCCGGAGTTGTAG
>SXGU01004871.1_pt1 | contig 13445 bp, 15 predicted proteins | sample 3174531 | NCBI WGS metagenome assembly SXGU01 (sample SAMN11356863, study PRJNA531348) | freshwater metagenome | isolation source: freshwater sample F1-140 | place: China: Fuxian Lake, Yuxi | collected 2017-12-25 | reverse complement strand
TTTGTCGGGTTCGAAGCTATCTTTCAACCTGCGCTAAAAACAACGTCTCCTCTTCCGACGCTCTCAACCTTTTGTTCGAGGGAAAGCTGCCGGATTTCCTGGGCGAAATCACTCGCTAGCCGAGGCTCGCTGAATAATTACTATTCTTTTAAGATTACGAATCTGTCTAAAACAGGCTAATTTCGGTTTGCTTAGCCGTCCAGTAGAAGTAAATGAACCAGCCCATCAAATGAATGGCAATGATTCCCCGCAATATCCAGAGGTAGGCGGATGCACGGGTCTTGTGACGAAAATCATTCTGGGCTATCAGTGCGCCTGGCCAGCCTCCCATCAGTTCCAGGAGATGAAAATAGCTTTCAGGCACGCGCCATTTCCGGGTTGCTGCATTGGCCTTGTCGGTGCCGTACAGGAACATCGTCAACAAGCTCAGCATCCAGTATGAAAAGAAAGGAATCGGATTTTTGGCCAGCAGCAGCAAGTAACCTGAAAGCACCAATGGCGTGATGATCAAAACGTTGGTCAGCCAGGAGCGCTGGCGCGGGTTCAGCGCAAACGGGCTGACCGGTTTGCTGCCCGTCTCAAGAAGAGAGGGAATCAGCGCCAGCAAGACACGTTTTTTTCCTGGTCCTTCCGCTGCACGAAACTGGATTTCATCCCCAACAACGGGCCGGCGTGTCAAGCTTTGTTTGAAGTTGCTGATATGAACAAAATAATCCTCTGCCTGGCTGGAACGGATGAACCCAAAGCCTTTTGTGTCATTCCACATCACCAATGAGCCTTTTTGCATGGGGGACACATTTCGTATTTTTTGTTTTTCGGGAGCGGCCATCGAGGTCTGTCTGATTAAGGATTTGTGAACCTGAATTATCGCAAGCCCTGACTATTGAAGAAAAAAGCCGGGCGGATCCTTCAGGAATTATTTGACGGCGATCATGCCGCAGAAGTTATACCAGCGAAAAAAAACATCACAGACATTAAAGCCATTACGCAGCAGCAGTTCGCGGTTCTCATCATAGTGATAGGGAATCAGGACGTTTTCCAGTGCCTCCCGTTTTTGTGAGATTTCCATGTCCGAATAACCGTTGCTCTTTTTGAAGTCGTAGTAATGTTTGATAAAGAGTCGGTTGAGAGTGGAATTTTGACCTAGCACTTTTTCAACCAAAAGAAGACATCCATTGTTTTGGGTGCCTTCGGCAATGGTCTGTATCAGTTGATCACGATAAAGCGGGCGCACGAATTGCAGCGTCAGATTCATCACCACGACCGATGCATTGCTTAGCGCTAGATTGTGTTCAAGATTTTGGCAGACCAGATCAAAGGGGTGAGACAGGGGAGCCAGCTGGAATTTTTTCTGGGCAACATCCAGCATTTCCTCCGATGAATCGATGCCAATAAGCTTGATATCTGTGGAAATAGCCTTATCCAGCTGCATCAGAGTTGTCCCGGTAGAGCAACCAAGATCATAAATGTGACTCCCAGGGGTTGCGAAATCGGCAGCGATTTCGCTCATCATGCGCTGAACTTCAGCATAAAACGGTACGGAACGATCAAGCATATCGTCGAAGACCCGCGCTGTTTCTGGACCAAAATTGAAATCTTCGACCTGCTTTTTAGGTTGCCTGAAATTTTCGTCTCTGTTCATGAATTTTTTTCCCGGAAGGGGGCCTTGTGCTTACGGTAGAGGGACAGGCCAACCAGCATCAGTATGATTAATGCACTCAGCCACGCGGCAGAAAAGTAACCGATGATCAGGTCATAATGGCTGACGAGGTACATGAGCGATGAATCAAAATTTGGATAACTCAATGACTTCGCCGATTTGATGATGAAAACCCAGCCGGCATGGATGCCCATACAAAGCCCTAGGCTCATAGGCAGAATAATCCGCAGGCAGCCCAGAAACAGGCCGGCAACGAAGAGCCCCAGGAAACTATCCGGGGCCACTTCCAGAAGATGTGAAAAACCGTCCATAGCAATACGAAAGCCTGTGTCCCAGCCTATCAATGCGCTGTCCGTGCTCCATTTGGTGCCGATAAAATGCAGGATCGAGTAGTAAAACGCACTGATAACAACGGCTTGAATGGGTCCAGAAAGTCGGCGCTCGATAGCGATAAGCGCCCCTCTAAAAATACTTTCTTCGAGTAGTGCTACACCGAAACCGGTCGCCAGGGATTTTGCCAGGATAGGCATCAGTTCATGAGCGTTGAATTTTGACCAAGCAATTACTCGGACATCCAGCATGACCAGTGCGATCACGTGTAAACCCAGCATGACTGACCCAAACGTAAAACCGGTTAGCCACTGCTGATGAAAGCCCCGCTTCAGGCCAAAATCCGCCCACCGTATTCCCAGCCATTTTGAAAGGGGATAGAACCCCAGGAGAATGAAGACCTGTCCGCCTCGGCTAACCAGTGAGCGGAAAAAACTGATGTCCTCGGAATCGGTCAGCTGGAAAATGGGATACGCCAGAAAGGCAGACAGGGCGGCCGCCAATAACAGGTACAGGAAGGGGCTCAGTGCTGCGACCAGGGTTTTTCGCAAAATCACCAGGGAGCAATTCATGGTGTTGGCGCGGTTTTTTTTGAAATTTCAGGAAAGCTGTCCCGCCAGACAGAGATCAGAATTGCCATGATGGTTGGTCCGAGAAAGAGTCCCAGCAGACCAAAAGTTTCGATGCCGCCAAGGATACCCAGCAGCGTCCAGATGAAAGGAAGTTTGGCGGCATCGCCAATGAGCTTGGGCTTAAGGTAATTGTCAGCCAGAATAATAATCACTAGCCCATAAACCAGGAAACCGACGCCGGCGGCCATTTTCCCTTGAGCAAACAATACCAGCGAGGCCCCAATTGACATGATTTTGGCCGCAAACGGGATCAACGAGATTAGTCCCGTGATCACACCCAGCAACGAGACATGTCCAAAACCAACAGCGGCATAACCAAAACCCAGTACGATTGCTTGTCCAGCCGCGACCAGCACAATGCCATTGACGGTCGCTCTGATGGCCTTGGCGGCATGTTGGGTGTAGCGGCTGCCGTGGTCACCAAAAATGCGATCGCAAAGTTCCAGGACTCTCTGGCCTAGAAACCGGCCATGTTGAAAGGTGAAGTAAAGCACCACGAGTGTAAAAAACACATTCGCATAGCGGTGCAATACCTGAGAGGCAAATTTACGCGTGTAGCCTGGAATATCGCTGGACAGCAGGTGCTTTAAAGTTTCGTGTACCGAATCGGAAGTACCTAGCCATTTGCTCCAGGCGTCCGCTGCCGCTTTGCCAATCAAGGGAAAATTATTCAACCATTCTGGAGCAGGCAGTCCACCCTGGTGAGCTTTTTGCAAAAGTACGGCCAGGGATTGGGCTTCATGTCCGATCTTCAACAAACCGTAGGTCACCGGCCCAAACAGGATAGCGGCTATTGCGAGGGTCAGAATGAGGGCTGGCAGAATCGAATCAGGCCGGTCAGAAAAAAATCGGGTGCTAATTCCTTCATACAAAGGCCACAGCGTGATGCTCAGTACCACGGCCCAAGCCAGCGGTACCAGAAAGCCGTGCAAAATCCAGAGTCCCAGTAATGTCAGCGCGGCAGCGGCCCAGAGCCGGGCTTTGAGTTGAGCGGGTGTTGTCATGAGCAGTCAGCTAAAATTAAGAAAATTAAATCATCGTCGGGCGCGGCCCGGGCACTATTGTCGATGGTTTCCCGATAAATCGGTATCCGCACTGTCTGTTTTAACTCATCTCAAGCCGAATTCGCCACTTATGGTGCCCCCTGAATTGGACAACTCGGCATTGCATGTCTGGTTCCTGAATCTCGATTCCAGAGCAACGCTACCGGTGGCTGCCTGCAGGGAGTGGTTGGATATGGAGGAGCAGTCTCGTGCTGATCGGTTTTCAAATTCCACATCTCAGTGCGCTTTTATCAAGACACGTGGTCATTTACGGGGATTGCTGGGGAGCTATCTGGGTATTAGCCCGGATAAGGTCGGTTTAACAGTCAACGAACATGGGAAGCCACGTTTATCAAAGACTGAAGAAAATCAGGGGCTCGTTTTCAATGTGTCGCATTCGGGAAATCTTGCTGTTTTGGCGTTTGGGCTTGATACGGTAATAGGCGTCGATGTTGAACGAATCCGGGTACGTGGCGGCCTTGAACGGCTGGCTGAATATGCCCTGTCGGCGGTTGAGCTGGAACGATGGCATCGGCTGCCATCGGAACATCGGCCAGAGCAATTTATTCGCTATTGGAATATAAAAGAAGCCTTCGTTAAGGCAACGGGCAGAGGAATTGTCCTTGGCCTGAATCAGGTCGTCGTGGCCGATGATTTTCAGGGGTTGCAGTCGGTACCACCCGGATTCGAACCCGCCAGCGACTGGGTTTTACATACGGGTGTAATGGATGATTACCGATACGCGCTGGTTTATAGAAAGCCGGAGCGTGTCATCAGGCTATATGATGAGGGACTTGATTCTCTTCCATCCACTGTGAGGAATGACTCATGAACACTCGCTGGATCGTCTTGAGCTTTGGCATGGCTATCATGGGCTGTGCCAGCCAGACCGATATTCTCTCGAACGGCCGCTGGGTGGATCTCACCCATGTGTTTTCCAGCCAGACCGTTTACTGGCCAAATGCCGAACACTTCAAGCTGGAAACGGTCTTCGATGGTACTACGGCCAAGGGATATCACTATTCAGCCAATCGCTATACGGCAGCTGAGCATGGCGGAACCCATATGGACGCACCGATTCATTTCGATTCCAAGGGCCAGACGATTGAGCGGATTCCAATTGATAACACCATCGGTTTCGCCGTGGTCGTCGATGTGACAGCAAAGACAAGTGCCAATCGGGATTATCAGATCGGCAGGGAAGATTTTCTGGCTTGGGAAAAAAATCATGGTCGGATGCCAGAGCATTCCATCGTGCTACTTCGTACCGGCTATGATCGCTATTGGCCAAATGCACAGAAGTACCTTGGTACGGAAGAACGCGGGGAAGCCGCTATCCCGAAACTGCATTTTCCGGGTCTGGCACCCGAGGGGGCCCTCTGGTTGGCCGAGCAACGCCAAATCAAGGCGATTGGCCTGGACACCGCCAGTATTGATTATGGTCAATCCACCCTGTTTGAGTCCCATCGAATCTTCGCGCGGAATAACATCCCTATTTTTGAAAATCTTACCGGACTTGGAGCGCTTCCCCCGGTGGGCGCCACGCTGCTGGCCTTACCTATGAAAATTGAGGGGGGAAGCGGAGCACCGCTGCGCGCGACCGCCTGGCTGCCAAATCGTTAATCAAGCGGCGGCGCATTCTCTTCCAGTGGAAATGCCTTCCCCCAGTTAAGGAGGCCCTTGGGATCAAATTGGCGTTTGATATCGTGCATCAATCGCAAGGAAGGAGCGTCCAGTTCGCGATCCACATAATCACGCTTTTCGATACCGACACCGTGTTCTCCAGACAGCGTCCCACGAAGGCGCAGGACAAGAGAGAACATTTCATCGAGGCAGGCGTGCGCTTTTTCCGATTCGCCCGGTTTCCCAGGGTCGTAGAGCAGATTGACATGGATGTTACCGTTACCGGCGTGGCCGAAATTGACGATGGGCAGCTCATAGCGGCGCGAGAGTTCGTCTATACCGGCGATGAGCGCGGGCAGTTCCGTAACCGGAACGACGACATCTTCGTTGATTTTCTTCGGTGCAATTTTTCTCAGTGTCGGCGACAAGGCTTTTCGGGTTTGCCAGAGGGCTTCGACTTCTTCCGCCGTTTCGGCCGCTCGGAACTCCAGGAGCCCCTCGTTCTCCGCCGCCGCACGGATACTTTCTATTTGCGGAGCCATCGCCTCGGCGAAGCCGTCTACTTCAATCATCAGCAGTGCGCCGGCCTGGTCTGGTAAGCCGGCCGTGGAGTAGCGGCGCACCATGTCAATGGCATTGCCATCAATGAATTCCAGGGCGCAGGGAACCGCTGGTTGCGCCATGATGCGGGCGATCGCCGTGGCGGCAGAACCCACGTCTTGATAGACCGCACGCAGCGTTCGTTTGGCCTGGGGTAGCGGGGTCAGTTTGAGCGTGGCTTCGGTGATCAGCGCCAGGGTGCCTTCCGAACCGATCAGGAGTCTCGTCAGATCGTATCCCACCACCCCTTTGGTGGTGTAGACCCCCAAACGCAACTCCTCACCCGCACCTGTGATGGCCCGAAGCCCCAGGGTATTTTCGCGTGGCGTGCCGTACTTCACGGCGCGTGGACCCGCCGAGTTGTAGGCCAGATTGCCGCCAACGCTGCAAAACGCTGCGCTGGTGGGATCCGGTGGCCAGAAAAAGCCGTAGGGCTTCACGAAATCCTGCACGGCCTGATTGGTGATACCGGGTTCAACGATGATGAACCGGTTATCCGCTGAGAACTCCAGAATTCGGTTCATGCGCTCGAATGAGGCCACCACGCCCTGTTTGAGCGGCACGGTTGCACCGGTGGTGCCGGTTCCGCGGCCCCGAGCGGTCAGCGGTATTTCGTATTCGTTACAAAGCCGAACCAGGGCAAGGGCTTGTTTATGGGTGGTCGGGAAAACTACGGCATCCGGTAAAACCTGGCGCTTGCTGTTGTCGTAGCCGTAAACCCAGCAATCGGCTGGATCGGTCAGAATTTTCTCGGGTGAAAAGATTTCAACTAGCCGGACGATGAAGGGAGAGGGCAGCGACATGGTCTTATTCACCGAATAACTGGACGTCGATCAGATCACACAGGCAGTGGGTGATCAGCAAATGCGTTTCCTGAATCCGTGCCGTGATACCGGAGGGCACGCGAAGCTCAAGATCGCTCTCCCGCAGCAAGGGGGCCAATGGGCCTCCATCCCGGCCGCTTAGCGCGATGATAGTCATGTCCCGATCATGAGCCGCACTGGCGGCCTTCAGCAGATTCCCTGAATTGCCGCTGGTGGTGTAAATCACCAGAACATCGCTGCTTTGGCCTAGTGCCCGGATGGGTTTGGCGAATATATCTTCAAACTGATAATCGTTGGCGATGGAAGTGATGGCGGCGACATCCGTAGTCAGGGAGATCGCGGGTAGCCCAGGTCGATCCCGGTCAAAACGGTTCAGCAGTTCCGATGAAAGATGCTGCGCCTCGGCCGCCGAACCGCCGTTCCCGCAACAGAGAATTTTTCCGTCATTTAGCAGACAGTTGGCTAAGTGGATTGCGGCGGTTTCGATGCGGTCGCCCAGTCGAAGCAAGGTCTCCTGAGTAGTTTCTGTATGGAGCGAAAACTGGCTAATGATCCGTTCTTGAAAATTCATGATTTCGGTCTTTGGGTGTGTAGATTCACTCTGCCTGAAAAGCGCCCCTGATCCAGTTCATCGACAAACCGATAGGGCCTGGTGAGAGTGCGGCCACATCGAACCGTGTGGGACGATAGAGGTGCTTCTCCTTTATGAAGCAACTTGCTGTCAGGATGATCCGCCGCTGTTTTTGCCGGTTTACGCTTTCCTGGGCACTGCCAAATCGGTCGGATTTTCGGTAGCGTACTTCTATGAAAACCACGGTTGGACCTTCCTCCATGATCAGGTCTATCTCTCCAAACCGCGAATGGTAGTTGCGGTCTATAAGCTTCAACCCTGCCTTTTGAAGAAGACTGAGTGCGTAATCCTCGGCCAGACGACCTTGCTCGGTCCGTGACACGCGGGTCAGATTACCAAGGAGCGTTTGTTTTCAGCACTGGGGCAATGCCACGTGACTTGAGATTGGCACCGTTGAATTGTGCGCATTCCAGTTGCCGCTGAATCCGTTGGTCAGCCTGGAGAGTCAGACTGCCGGTGGCACCAGCGAAATGGTAGTACGCATCCCCTCTAAGGCGGCCTATTTCCGTGATCAACCGGTAAGCGTCCAGGCCCATGGCCATCAATTTAACTGAGTCGGGTTTTGCCTGACGGATCTCCCTATTCAATGATTGAGCCGAGAGCGCACCCCCCTCATGCGGTTTCAGTAACCACGGCATGTCACAGAAAATCAAACCATCCAGCACCGCATTGGCCGGGTCATCACTTTTTCCGTCATAGGCATGTGAGGTCGCGTAAACCGGCATCGAACTGGAGCCAGTCATCTTGGGCATGATCGCCCGTGCGTGTTCGGGATCGGCGATCAGAAAAACAATGGCATCCGCCGCGCTGGCCGGCAGGTTTTTGCTGAGCGGAGAGAGATCGGCCTCCTGCTCGGAGTACTTGCGCGTCTCGATTACACGCCCACCTAAAGACTGCCAAAACCGGTCAAAATGCTCGGAGAGGCGCTTGCCGAATGCAGACTCGGGCGCCAGCAAGATGGCCTCTCGTTTGCCATCCAGCCAAGCGCTTCCAGCCACCTGCTCAACTTCCTGCTCGGGTGTCAGACCGAACTGGTAGATTCTCGCGTTTTTCACGTCGTTGACTTGGTTGAGGGCCAGGACCGGAATGGGCAAGTCGTCTTTACCTGCCAAAGCTGTCACGTCATCCTTGATGAGCGGTCCGACTATAGCGGTTGCGCCTCCATCGACCATCTGGCGGTAGTTCTGATAAACATCGCCTTCCATGGAATCGGTGAAGTAGAGTTCAGGTTTGGCGGGGTTCTGGTCTGCCCCGTATGCGGTCAACATTCCGGTTCGGATGGCTTCCGAGGCGGAGGCATAAGGGCCGGTCAGCGGCAGCAGAACACCTATGAATGGCACTGATGGCAGGGGCTTTGTCCGACCCCCATGGGGCGTTTCAGTGTGCTGTGCAGGTACCTGACCGGCCTCTGCGAGCGCACGCTGCAGAAAGGCGCCGTTGGCGGGATGTCCGGGGTAACGGGTTCGCCATTGAGCGGCCGCCGGGATTAGCCCCTCACTGGGGGTATGTTTAAGGAGGTGCGTCAAAGCCATCCAGCCACCCAGTTCATTTGGAGGCGGGGGCTGTTTATCCAGTAGTTGTCTCGCTGGAAGCCGTTCCAGGGTGTCGAAGATGACTTCATTGTTGCGCTGAACATCATCCGGACGAGAGAGCAGATTTCCTAAAGCCACGCGTTCTCCTGCACTGCCGATCATGTCCCCGAGCTGGTTTTCGGCGGAGGCGCGCAGGATGTGGTAATTTTTTGCGTCCTGGTCCGATAGCTTCCGGTCTGTCAGCTTGTCCAGCTTGTCCAGGGCATCGTGGGCTTTGCCCTCGTTGAGATCCAGTCGGCTGGTGAGGAGCAGCAACCGGTCGTTATCCGTCTGGCTCAGTTCACGTGGATGTATGGCGTTGGCCATGTTTATTGCGGTAGCACTGTCCCCGGATCTGAGCGCCGCATCGGCCGCAGCCAGCCAGTAATGATCGGGGGTTCATGCCGGTATCCGCCCCGCCATTAACGCCGGCCTGTCGGTGTCTCGCGTGGGTGGCGCAGCCCAGACCAAGGTCATCAAGAAGTTAGGCGGTGGTGTTCGTCTCGCCCTAGCTCAGTATCGTGAACTGGCGGCCTTTGCCCAGTTTGCTTCGGATTTGGACGAAGTGACCCGCAAGCAACTTGAGCGTGGCAAATTGGTGACCGAGCTGATGAAGCAGTCGCAATATGCCCCAATGACAGTTTCGGCCATGGCGTTGACCCTGTTCGCCGTAAACCGCGGTTATTTCGACGATGTGCCGACGGCTCGTGCCCTCGCCTTCGAAGCGGCCCTCTTCTCCTTCCTCAAGTCCAAATATGCGGCCTTGATGGACAAGATTGAGCAGGCCAAGGATATCGACACCGATGCCGAAAACGCTTTGGTTGCCGCAATCGAAGATTTCAAGGCCAACGCAGCCTACTGATGCGGGCAAGCAGATAAGGGCAGATCATGGCAGCCGGCAAGGAAATACGCACCAAGATTAAGAGCGTTGAAAATACGCGCAAAATCACCAAAGCCATGGAAATGGTTGCGGCCTCAAAGATGCGCAAAGCGCAGGAGCGGATGCGTCATGCCCGCCCCTATGCTGAGAAAATAGCGCAAGTGGCCGCTCACTTCTCGCATGCGCACTCGGAATATAAGCACCCCTTCCTGGCAAAACGGGAAACGACCCGTCGGGTGGGTGTGATTGTCGTGACAACCGACAAGGGCCTGTGTGGTGCGCTCAATACCAATGCCTTGCGGCAAACGGTTAATCGCATGCGCGAATGGGACACTCAAGGGGTCGGCGTGGATGTGTGCGTCATCGGCAATAAGGGTCTGGGTTTCATGCAGCGACTCGGTGCTAATGTCTTGTCGCAGGTTACGGCCTTGGGAGATACGCCGCACATGGAGCGCCTCATTGGCCCGGTGCAGGTCATGTTGCAGGCCTTTGAGACCGGCAAGATTGATGCGCTCTATCTGGTCTACAGCCGTTTCGTGAACACCATGAAACAAGAAACGCGTCTGCAACAGGTTTTGCCGCTGGCGGACGAGGCCGCGTTGGATAAGGTCGAAAAACACTGGGACTACATTTACGAACCGGATGCCAAGAAGGTCGTAGATGCCCTGATGACGCGCTATGTTGAGGCGCTGATCTACTCGGCGGTGGCCGAAAACATGGCCTGCGAGCAATCGGCGCGCATGGTGGCCATGAAGGCCGCCTCTGATAACGCCAAAGATGTGATCGGGGAGCTGAAGCTGGTCTATAACAAGACTCGCCAAGCGGCCATTACCAAAGAACTTTCCGAAATTGTGGCCGGTGCGGCTGCGGTTTGACGGAACTGATTTAGAACTTTTTCAGGAAACTGAGCGATGAGCCAAGGAAAAATCGTACAGATCATCGGCGCTGTGGTGGATATGGAATTCCCCCGCGAGGCGATGCCCAAGATCTATGACGCCATCACAATGGAAAACCCCGCCCTGACCTTTGAGGTTCAGCAACAATTGGGCGACGGCGTGGTGCGTACCATCGCCATGGGCTCTACGGATGGCCTGAAACGCGGTCTGTCGGTACAAGGTACGGGCGCTCCGATTCAGGTTCCGGTTGGGCAAAAGACCCTGGGCCGCATCATGGATGTGCTGGGTAACCCGATCGATGAAAAAGGCTCCATTGGCGCTGAGACGCATTGGGGTATTCACCGCAAGGCTCCGGCCTATGTGGATTTGGCCCCGGCCTTGGAAATTCTCGAGACGGGCATCAAGGTTATTGACTTGATCATGCCAATCGCCAAAGGTGGCAAGGTCGGTCTGTTCGGTGGCGCGGGTGTGGGCAAGACCGTGACCTTGATGGAACTGATCCGTAACATCGCCGTGGAACACAGCGGTTTCTCGGTCTTTGCCGGCGTGGGCGAACGGACCCGTGAGGGCACCGACTTCTACCATGAGATGAGCGAAGGCGGCGTGCTTGACAAAGTCTCGCTGGTCTATGGTCAGATTAAGGAGCCGCCGGGCAACAGTTGGCGGGTTGCGCTGACGGGTCTGACCTTGGCCTAATTTTTCCGCGACGTGGGCCGCGATGTGTTGTTCTTCGTGGACAACATTTACCGCTATACCCTAGCCGGTACGGAAGTCTCTGCGCTGCTTGGCCGGATGCCGTCCGCCGTGGGCTACCAGCCAACTCTGGCCTCTGAGATGGGCGCCCTGCAAGAGCGTATTACTTCAACCCGTACGGGCTCCATCACCTCTTTCCAGGCCGTCTATGTACCGGCGGACGACTTGACCGACCCGGCACCGGCCACCACCTTTGCCCACTTGGACGCGACCTTGGTGCTAAGCCGCCAGATTGCCGAGCTGGGTATCTACCCGGCCGTGGACCCGCTTGATTCTACCTCGCGTCAGCTTGACCCGCTGGTCGTGGGCGAAGAGCATTATTCCGTGGCACGCTCCGTGCAAGGTACCTTACAGCGTTACAAGGAACTGCGCGACATCATTGCCATTCTCGGTATGGACGAGCTGGCCCCGGAAGACAAGTTGATCGTCTCCCGGGCGCGTAAGATCCAGCGCTTCCTGTCACAGCCCTTCTTCGTCGCCGAGGCCTTTACCGGCGCGGCGGGTAAGTATGTGGGGTTGAAGGACACCATTGCGGGTTTCAAGGCGATCGTTGCGGGCGAATATGACCATTTGCCGGAGCAGGCCTTCTACATGGTTGGCCCCATCGAAGAGGCTGTTGAAAAAGCCAAGACCCTGCAATAAGGGTTTAAAGGAGCATCACGATGGTCATGACCGTTCATGTCGATATCGTTAGCGCAGAGGCGGCAATCTACTCGGGTTTGGTCGAGTTTCTGATTGCCCCGGGCGAGGCTGGCGAACTGGGGATTTATCCGCACCACACGCCCCTGATCACCCGCATCAAGCCCGGCTCTTTGCGTCTGAAACCGGCGGATCAGGACGAAGAGATTCTGATCTATGTTTCCGGCGGTATTCTGGAAGTGCAGCCGGGCACGATCACGGTTCTTTCCGATACGGCTATCCGCGGGGCGGATCTCGATGAGGCACGCATTTTGGAGGCCAAGCGCGCAGCCGAGGAGGCCATGAAGAATCGCGAGTCCGAGATGGACTACGCGCGGGCCCAGGCCGAGCTGGTCGAGGCCGTAGCGCAGTTGCAAGCCCTACACAAACTGCGTGGCACGCGGCACTAACGGGGCCTGAAATAACAAAAAAGGCAGCCAAGGCTGCCTTTTTTATGGTCTGGAAGAACCAAGGAAAAGCGGCTTGGGATCCACTATCATGGGCAAACCCAAACGCGAGGAGCGTGTGATGCCCCCCATTTTGATTCTGGCCTGGTTTAGTTTGTTGGTCCCCATGGCACAGGCCGCCGAAGTTATTGTCGAGAAAAGCACGCTACGCGCTGCGGATGGCGGCGAGGTGCCGGTTACCATTGCCCGACCTGAGGGCCCCGGTCCTTTCCCGCCGGTCTTGTTCATCCACGCCAAACGGGGCTGGGACAGTGCCGAAGACGCGCATATTCGTGAACTGGCGGCGCAGGGATTTTTGACCTTAGCGCCCGACTGGCAGAGCGGACGCATGATTGAGCGCTGGCCGTCGGCCCATAACCCGGAAACGGAATTGGATGTTGAGGCAGGGCTAGATCTGGCGCGCACCCATCCACTGGCTTGCCGCATTCCGGTCGGCTTGGTTGGCCAGTCGCGCGGCCCTTATTATGCGATTCGTCTAGCGGCCCAGCGCGGCAAGGACATCGCAGCCATTGTGAGCTATTACGGCCACATGCAAAACCCGAATGCCCCGGAGCCCGATCAGTTGTTTCGGGTCGCGCCGGAGGTGATGCAACTTAACACCCCCCTGTTGTTTTTGATTGGCGAGAACGATTTTGAACTCCGCCGCATTGTGGGTGGTCGGGCCTTCTATGCCCTGTGGGAACGCGGCGTGGCGGTGGAGTATCAGGTCTATCCCTTGGCGCGGCGCGCTTTCGATTTTCGCCAAGACGCCGGGCCGGAAGAAAAGATTGCAGCCCGGCATGCTCGGCAGAAGGCGAAAGATTGGCTCTATCGCTGGATGCGGCTCGACGCCGCGGGGCGCTGCCCAACCCCGTAAG
>SXGU01242945.1_pt1 | contig 13448 bp, 14 predicted proteins | sample 3174531 | NCBI WGS metagenome assembly SXGU01 (sample SAMN11356863, study PRJNA531348) | freshwater metagenome | isolation source: freshwater sample F1-140 | place: China: Fuxian Lake, Yuxi | collected 2017-12-25 | reverse complement strand
CTAGCTGATCTTGCGCTTAAAGAATGGGATCCGGGCAGACCCTTGAAACGAGTCGCATCGGCAAATCAGCTCAAAGGGGGCTCGCCCCAGAAACGTCGCATCACAAGTTCAGTGCGCCGTGAAGTGTGGCGGCGGGATCAGGGGCGATGTGTAAACTGCAAGGGCCAACACGCGCTCGAGATCGATCATCAAATGCCGGTGGCCATGGGAGGAGAATCAACGCTTGAGAACCTCAGGTTACTTTGCCGCACCTGTAATCAACGAGCGGCGATCGCAAAACTGGGCTTGAAGAAAATGGCACCTTATCTTGAGCGACGTCCGTAGACGCTCAAGAGTTGATCCGTGGACCTAGTGTTCGATGTCCACACTTCACCGAGTATTTGAAGAAAGCGCCTCTGGCCACGTACTCTGGCCACGTACTCTGGCCAGTCGCTATGTTTAGCGCTCTTCGGGCTCGTGCCAGTTTTTATAGAGGAAAACAGCGAAGTTCATCAGCGTCAAAGCCACTACGAACAACAGGCCCCAGCCATAGCCTTCGTCGGGATGATTTGAATACTGGATACCGAAGTAGAGAATACCTATTTTGGTGAGCAAGGTTGGCACCAAAAAGATCTTCAGATAGCTCGCCATTTTATTCTCTGGCTTATTTTCTGGCTTATTTTCTGGCTTATCAGGCTCCACGGATGCCTTTTCATTTCACTGAAGTTTATTCGTTAAGTCTATTGATTAAGCTTATTGATTAAGCTTATTGATTAAGCAGACGAGCAAGTTCACGAACATCGGCGGGAACTCTAGGATCACTTTCCAGGCTCTGAATAGCATGGCCTTCGCTTGCCAGCTCGCCGCGTAACCGATCATAGTGAAACAAACAAAGTGCTCGTACGTCACTCAGAATCCCGCCGGCCGTCGCACAAGCTCCGTAGAACTTCGATCCCTCTTTTTTCAATTCAGGGTTCGCCTGCAACGCCTCGGCAACGCGGCCCAACTCTTTACCAGCTTGCAGCAAAACCTTAGGGGTATTGTGGACTTCTTTATCACTGAGGTTTTGTAACGCCTCCTTTAGCGGAAGTGCCTTCATGACCTCTTTCGCCAACTCACGAAACTGGCTCTGCTCCTGAGTAACCCTTGGGGCTACTGGTGATGCATCCAGCACTGTGCCTACGGAAGGCCGTGCTGCAAGAGTGGTCGTAGGGCCTGCCTTCGCCGGCGACGACGGCGGCGGCATGACCTCCGACGGCGACGACATTGGCACCGGTGATGGCATTGCCGCAGACAGAGGCGCAACGATCGCCGCCTCCGAATGAGGACTCGCGGTCGAATGCCCCTCGGACCCAATAAACTTGCCTGCCAACCAGACCAAAAGCAAAATGCCAGCAGCCAAAGCGGCGACGAGAACTCCCCGAGTCTTCATGTTTACCTGCGACTACCTTCGGGAGCATCATCCCAATCGGCTGGCGTCGCCGAATAACTCTCAGGCTTATGCCCAGAGATCCTGACCTGCCCCTTGATCACACGGGAACTGAAGTCCAAGAAAATGATTCGTAGGATGTCTTTACCGGCCGCGGAACACTGTGAGCATTGATCCATCAACTGCTTGTGAACTTTCGTACCGATCGTATAAGGACCATTGGAGGAAAAATCACAGGCGCCGCGTCCTGCATACTTATGACCTTCGGGGCAATTGGCGTGCAAAAAGGCCAATGTCTTTCCGTGACCATCACTATGGCGAGCTTCATGAAAAAGCGTGGACGCACGGAAAACGCCGAGACTGATGTTCTGGGTGGTGCCGAAAGCATCCGCACTAGGAAAGAGCCCGTTGCCAATTTGCAAAAGACCGGTACGCGGCGAGCTAATAACCACATCACCGACTTCGCCGCCAATATGTAGCCCAACCAGAACAGCAACCGGTTTCTTGGCCTTTTCGCTTTCCTCTTTGCTATGCTTCTTGAGAGCATAATAGACACCGGCGCCAAGGTTGGACATTACAACAGAGTCCTTCTCGTTTTGTACGCCTTGAGATAAAGCGCCGAAATCGAGAGCAAGGCCCTGATTGGGGTCCGGAAGCAGGTCCATATTGGGGTAGGTGAATGAGTTTTCAGTTACCTCGTACGCTGCCTTTTGCACTTCGAATTCGCCATCAACGATATAGCGAACACGTTCTTCTAACCAACTCTGTAAGGTCGCCGGAGAAAGATCTCTGACTTTGAGAATCTCCATCAAACGAGAATCGTCATTTTTGAGCGGGAGAAAATAGAGAAGAGATACTGCTTCATTCAAAGCAGCTCTATGCGGAGCCGCAACACTATCTGAATACTTGAATCTATTTGCGACGACCGGAACCGGGACATCATCACTTGGCTGGTCTTCCTTTTTCTGGCAAGCCAGCAAACTCATCAGAACCATAACACTCAAAACAACACTCACAACACTAACCAACGGTAGATTCCGTTGATCTTTTTCCCCGGTACTTTTACCCACGCTCACTCCCACAGCTTTAGTTTCCACATCTTCTATCACGGATTTTAGCTGCGGCAAGATACCATAGGAGAACATCGATCCTGAATAGGTAGAGTTTAGAGTGAAAATGTTTCTTTGCCGGTGACTGAGAGGGCGCTCTTAAGAGGCCTTAGGTTTCGAGTGATCGCCTTGGTTGTCCTGGGGGGGCGTGTGGGAATCCACCGCATGCAAATGGCGTTGCGCCGAATATGGCACTTTTTTGAAAATAATCCTCTCGATTTGTCGAGCGCCAGCGATCACCGCCACCAAGGACGAGGTGATAAACAGGGCACTTCCGCCATGGCCAACGCCAACCAAGATACCAACAGCGGCCGTAAACCAGATCCACGCCGCAGTCGTAAGGCCGATCACATGGCTACTATTACTGCGCATAATGGCGCCCGCACCCAGGAAACCTACTCCTGAAATAATTTGTGCGATCACACGCCCCACTTCGTCCGGGAGGGTACTCGCCGGGTCACCCAAGCTTGGACCCACCGTAAAAAGCATCGAGCCTACACAAATCAAAATGTGGGTTTTAAAGCCGGCAGGAGCTCGAGTCAGCTCCCGGTCGACACCGATCACCGCGCCGCAAACCACTGCAAAGAACATTTTTGCAGACACGTAATGGATAACTTCTAATTCGCTCATCGTCTGCCTGTTACCTCAATCACTCTCATTAGTGCCGATCGGCAGAGACCATTGAAATAATGAGCTGTTTTTTATGAGTTTTCTCAAAGTGAGACAGATTTCAAACTAGATTGCCCGCAGAGGCCTAAAGGCCGCGCCTAGAAGAATACACTCAGTTTCAAATCGCCGAAAACCCGCGAGTTTTGGTCGCGACCATACTCCACACCTAGCGAGGGACTTAGGGCCACATATCGATTTAGGAACCAATCAAGACCGACCCCTGTTCTTGCATCTATCAGGTTAATGTCTTCATACTCCCGCCCATATGACATCTTGGTAAAACCAATGTCCTGACGAAAGAACATTGCCAACTCATCGCCCCGAAAAAAGTAGAAGGCCGCGGCCGGGCGAATCGATCGGTAGACCATCCGACCATCGTAAAACCCAAAAGCCGTTTCCAGACCTATCGACGTCCGATCGAAGATAAAGACATCGACCGTTGGTGACACTGAAATAGATGATGCGCTCTCGCCCCGACTAAAGCCCGCAGATCCTCCCACCTTGAAGCGGCCGCGACTCGTCGCCCCTGTGACCTCGTTACGGGCTTCGATACTTGGTACGGTCGTAACGAGCCGCGAGGATTCCTGAGACGGATTGGCGACACAGATCAGGGCCAATGCCATGGTTCCCACAAATCCGAGCACTTTGCTTAAAACCCCATTACCACTATTTTTTTCATTCTCTTGCGTATTCATCGAACCTCCTGGCACGAAATCAACGTGCTGTTCGGCCAATATCGCCCTATTCACCGACGGCAAACAAGACCCGATCCTCGAAGAGTGTTCCTGTTGAGGTACAGGCGAAGATCAGGTACGATCGCGGAATGCCAATAACACCAGATTCAGAGAGTTTTAGTTTCACCTCTTTTGCGTTGTACTGGATGGTCTCGGGAGTCGCGGTTCTCGTGACCTCGAAAATCGTTAGTGGCTTTCGCGTCAGTGGTTTCTTCACGGCAGTGATCGCAGCTTTAGCCGTGGCGGCAGCCAATGCCGTGCTGTGGCCGGTACTCTTCGTACTGACGCTCCCACTGACCCTGATCACACTTGGATTATTTTTGTTTATCTTAAATGGCGCGGTACTGAAAATCTGTGCCGCCCTTCTGCCGGGATTTCAAATCGAATCCTGGTGGGCGGCCATCTTCGGATCAATCGTCCTGTCGATCATGAGTTCGCTTCTACACTACCTCTTAATATGAATGACGCCGCCAGGATCGCCACCAGCTAGAAAACTAGGTGTCGGTTCATCAAGTCTCGGCGTCTCGCCTTTGAAAAAACCGACGACCTTTTCTCGCAGCGCCAATTCCTCGCCCTGGATTCCTTTGGACTGCAGGTAGGCTCGCACTTCGGCGAGATCAATTTCGAGACCAGGATACTTGACCACGCAGTCATTGCCCTCGCAGGTCATGTACGCCAGTGGCCCTTTGAAGGTCTTGCCGTTATCCGTGCTGGTAACATGAATATGAACCTCGCGACCGGTGAGCTCGCGCGGAATGAGATAGTTCATTTGCTGAACAGCTCCGCGATCGCGAAGACGCAGATCAGTCATGGGGAAATTCGCGAACTTCGCAAACTCAACCGGCGCTGGCACTTCATAGGAGGCCTCGAGCTTCTGCCATTTGCCATTGCCCGATCTGGCATGACTCAGATTCGCAGTAGCACCGACAACGGAAAACGACATCAAAACCAAGCTCATCGATTTAAGTGCTTTAAGCGCATTCATCGCTCACTCCCCTGTTCAATTCTTTGGGTCTTCGGGTTTTACTCGGTCATTTTCGACAGCCCGTTTTAGGATCGCCCCTCGGCGGTAAGACGTTAAGCGCCCATGGCCAACTCGCACAAGATACTTCTTTCTCACCAAATCGTCTAGATCCCGCCACGCGGTCATCAAGGAAACCTTGAATGTCGTGCGGTAAACCGGGGCAGTCCACCACGATTTACTCTGATCACCAGCCATTAGATCGTTGAGAGCCTTGATTTGACGCCAGTTAAGATCAAGGTAACGTTCCTCGGCAAAGTAGATCTTTTTTTCAATCGGTTCCACACCGCCACCACTGGTGCCAACACGCGTCCCACCACGTGGCCCAGCACTGCCAACAAAAAGACAAGGTCCTAGTGACCAGCCGCTATCATGGGTTTCGATCCAGTTCGCCATTTCACCTAGCGACTTACGTAAAGTTGTTAACGCAGCATAGATCATCGCATCATGCCTAAGCGGATCATACTCATATCCCCAAACATCCTTGAGCAAACGATCCTTACCATGTACGCCGAGCGATAAAGCCTGCAGTATTTTACGTGAGGTTTGCGATAATGCCGACGCACTCTTGATCACACCGCTCTTGCGAATCCCCAGCCAATGACCGGATTCGAAAACAATGAGTCGCTCGTCACCTGGACGAATGCCCATCGCCTCCGGCCACAGGCCCAGATAGCCGATTCTCAACAGCTCTGCCGTACCGCGTGCCGAATCGCGGGCAAGAAGATCAAGTAAATCACCAAGAGGATCCTCGCCATGGGGGAGAATCTTCTCAATTCTTCCGCGCGCACGATTCACGATACGCGTGTTGGTGGAGTTAGGAAACTCACGACTCAACTGCTCGAGACGCGTTTGGTGACTGGTCGAAGGCTCACGTCCGAGAAGGTGGCGCTCGACTTTTTCCTCAAGTCCAAGAATGCGAATTTCGAAACTTCGATCAGAGATTATGTCCACACATCGCCTCGCGCCTTGAAGGATGTGCATGGCGCCAGCCGCATCACCCTGGCGATAGGAGAGTTCGGCCAGGCGCAGTTGAAGCGTGGTCTCCTGGCGGCGGTTCTCGAAAGCATAAATATTCACAGCTTCATCGTTGAGGAGTTTTCTGGCCTCGTGCCACTCTCCACGTAAGGTGAGCTGGCGCGCCAATTCCAGAATAAGATTTGCCCTGGTATAGGAGTTATTGGCACCGCGAAGTACGATCATCTCTCTGATCTCCTCTACGATCACTTCAGGCCTCATTCCTGCTTGCGCTTCATAAAAAAGACGTTCCGCTGACAAAGTATCGTGCTCACCTGAAACGCCGGCCTGCTTTTGCCCTTGCGACAGTAGGCGCGTACCCATTGAGCGTCGACCACTTTGGCAGAGTGTATGTCCAAGAAGATCGATCGCCAGGGCATGAATAAAGTTGTCACCATTTTCAAGCCCTAAGCGCAAAGCTCGCCGAGCGTAGACCGCCGTTTTTTTAAACTGTCCTTGATAGTAATAATAGATGCCAATCCCTTGATAAACATCCGCACAATTCAGGCATTCCCGGTCATGCAAGCTATCGGAAAAAAACCGGCGCGCCGCTTTGAATTTCGACAGACGCGTGAACGCAAGGCCGATGGCAAAACGCGCCCGAGCACGAAGCCGAGCCGAGAGTCGCTCACGCGAGACATTCCAAAACGCCAGTGCCTCATCCAAGCGCCCTAGGAAAGCCAGCGAACCGATGAGTGCCATGGCTTCCTCAGGAGTCCCCCCGGGAGCCTGCACCTTTTCTACGACTTCACGGTGGCGTCCCAATTCAAAGGCGGACTCAGCATCAAAGTCCCCAATCGGCGCTACAGGCCGTATTTTCACTCTGCGTTTTCGCTTCATTTTTCACTCATAGAATCTACATAAAAACCGTAAATACATATAGTTAGAAAATATCATAACATATCATACCATAGTTCTCAATCGCTCTTAGCAGCCTTTTTCATCGATCCGGCCGATATTCATTTACGAGCCATCATCAGATGCGAAAGGAGCTCTCCATGAATCAGATCTCGACTGTCATTTCGATAATGAGCTTGGTTTCATTGCTCGCATGTAACTACAACATTGATAAGGCCGGCGGTTTGGGCACTGATCCGAACGTGAACAAACAGCTCGACCCGAGCAACAAAGCCAATCTGAACTTCGCCAATATTCTGCAAAACGCTCTTGGCCCTAACTGCCTCGGCTGTCACTCTTCGCCGCGTAACGCCGCAGGGATCAACCTTGAAACTTATGAAAACGTGTTTACTCACAAAGCCGAGGTCATGGGAGCCGTGCAAAGCGGCAGCATGCCAAGATCACGACCAATGCCAGCCACCCAAAAGGCCCTGCTCTTGGCTTGGATCGAATCAGGCGCTCCGAAGGATGCGCCTGCTGCCGGTTCACAACCCCAAATTCCAAAGACGCCGCAGCCCCCTCAAACTCCGCAGAATCCCAACGAGATGGATCCTAGCAAGCCCGCGAATCTGACGTTTCCAAACGTTCTCAAGAACGTCATTCAAACTGCTTGTTTCAGCTGTCATGCTACTCCGTCGAATGCTGCCGGGGTCAATCTGGAGACCTATGAAAACGTCTTCGCAAATCGAGCCAGCATCGCTTCGGCGATTCAAAGCGGCTTCATGCCGAGAAATCGTTCCTTCTCCGCAGAGCAACGTGCGCTCATACTTGCTTGGCTCGAGAGCGGTGCCCCTCGAGGTCCCGATGTAGGTCCGACACAACCGAATCCCACACCGAGCCCGACGCCGCCCTGCGATGATCACTAACGAATTGGAACTGACGAAAAACTTGGAGGTAATTCTATGACAAACGTCCTTCGCAACACAACCGTGTACGTAACTAAGGCGCTGGCATTATCGTCCTTTGGAATTCTCCTAACTCCCATCGCCATCGCGGCGACGTCGCTTGCGGAGTTCAACGCCGCCCCTGAAGCAAATGCGACTTTCGAAGCCGTGGGCAAACCGAGTCTTTTGAAAATCAAAGGGCACGGCGCAAAAGTGACGGGCCAACTTCTCCTGAGCGAGGGCGACGCTCGCGGCAAATTCGAGGTCGATCTCAATCAGTTCGATACCGGTATTGAGCTCCGTAATCGCCACATGAAAGAAAAATATCTCGAAACTGAGAAATTTCCGAAGACGACTCTGGAAATCGATCACGTGGATTTGCCAAAGGACTGGAAGCCCGGCGCAGATATCAGTAGCGCCAAATTTCAAGGAAAACTCACCTTAAAAGGAACTACCAAACCTGTTGAAGGCACCGTGAAAATCTCGGGCACGAATATGGCGGCGGAGGCGGACTTCGTCATCGACATCTCGCAATTTCCGATCGGTGTTCCTAGCTATATGGGAGTCACCGTTGCAAGTTCAGTCAACGTTCATGTGGCTATACCAGCTTTCGTGAGGAAGTAATCGTGAACAACGCGTTCGGATTCGCAATAGTCGTCGCCACCATCGTCGTCAGTGCGTTGGCGGGAACATCCGCCCATGCCTTCCCCGACATGATTCGACACAATTATGTGAATTGCACCGCCTGCCATGTCGCACCGACGGGTGGCGGTGTCTTGAACGCCTACGGTCGCTCAATGTCAAATGAAGTCCTCTCATCATGGGGATCCGAACGCGAAGTCGAGTTTCTTCACGGCACCCTTGCTGAAAACAAAATACCCGAATGGCTTAATATCGGCGGCGATATTCGCGGTATCCAAGTACATCGCGAATCACCCGACAAACTCAGTGAGAGATTTTTTATCATGCAGTCATCGTTGGAGCTGGCGACGACCTTCCAACGCCTAACGGCTGTCATGTCAGTTGGCTATGCCGATCCAGTCGCCAAGGCGATTCGGTGGACAGTTTCGCCTCGCTACTACCTGCTGTGGAATCCCGTCGATGAACTCGGCATACGTGCGGGTCGTTTCACTCCGGTATTTTGCATCAACGTGCCTTATCACACTCTACCGACACGCCAGAGCCTCGGTTTTTCTCCAGGGCAGGAGCGCGACACGCTGGAATCGGTATGGAGCGGAGAAACCTGGAATTTAGCCGCTTCCTTGAGTCAAACGCCACAGAGACCGGTCGCGACCCAACAACGGGAGACATTGGTGACAGCACAAGTAAACCGCACCTTCGCCTACTCGTACCGCGCAGGCGTCAGTTACCTGAAGGGAACCACGCAAGATTTCGGTCGTGAAGCACTCGGTGTTCATGCGCTCCTCGGTATTTCGGAGAAACTCAGCTACATCACGGAGTTCACATTGCAGAAGTTAACTCCAGCGAATTTGTCCGCAAGCTCACCGGCAACGACTGGTCTCTATCATTTCAGTCAGCTTCTCTACGAGATTAAAAAGGGTTGGAACGTTTACCTCATGGAGGATTACGAGAAATCCAATCTCGAAAACTCTGGAACACTTAGTAATTCGCTTGGCCCGGGCATCAGATTCTTTCCAAGACCGCACTTCGAACTCGATGCGGTTTTTCTAAAGCGCCGTGCGGCCAGTATCGCCGACCGCTACGACGATTTTGCCTGGATTTTGATTCACTACTATTTTTAGACCTAAACATGTTCTGTTCGTAAACACTAGGAGGAAAAATGAATGCAAAAACACTGATCATCGCTTCGCTCGTTTTAAGCAGCACGGCTCTCGCCCGACGTGGCGACCGCGGCGACACACCAACCACGCCGACAGCGCCAGCTCGCCCTGAGACCATCAACTGCGCCCTTTATTTAGGTACTGATCCAGCCCCACAAGCTGCTGGGCAAGCTCTGGTCGAAAACTCATCAGCGCTGATCAAAGGCAGCGCCAACGGGGTTGATTATATCTTTTCGGTTCGTGGCAAGACAGCTGTCGCAAAACTCTCCTCGCCGGCAACCAAGCAAGTCGTAACAGCGCAAGGCGCGATCGAGATGCTGAGAAATGGCGGCCGGGGTGGCGGCAACGACGACGGTCAAGATGGCAAGCCCGAGAAAGAAGCAGGCTTCGAACTCTCGATCGCATCTGAAACTGGTTCTGTAAAACTGAAATGTCTTTCAACAAATGAGGTGAAAAAATGAAATTCTTAAAACAACAATCTCTCATCGTCCGTTCGCTCTTGGCTGTTGCAACGCTCGCGGTTCAAGCAGCACCTGTCCAAGCGCAGGAAGCGGCTGTTGGCGGTTGCAATCCGCAAGACTATGTCGTGCTCACCGGTCCGACGGTGAAAATCGCGATCAACGGTCGTGGCTACAGTCCTAAATGCGCACGCGTGAAAGTCGGCACACAAGTCATCATCGACGCGACCGGCAACCATCCGCTTCAGGGTATTCCCACCGGTGGCGTGGTAAATCCGATCGTAGATGAGCTTGGTGGTGCAGTCGCTGCAAAGACCGTGGTCTTCACGCAAGCTGGTAATTTCGGTTACTTTTGCGTGGCACACGGGGATGACACTGGCGCCGGAATGGCCGGAGCGGTCTTGGTCGAATAACCGGTCGAATAATTCTCAGGCGCTGCGAAGCCGATAACAGGTCGCAGAGCCTGAGCCGATGCGCTCGATCACGCCATCTTTCACTGCTTGCGCGGTAAAGCGTTTGAAGGGATTGGTGGTGAGTTCGAGCGCCTGGCGAACCTCGGCCGCGCCATAGATTCGATCTGTCGAGGCGAAACTTCGCAACTTACGCATCTGAATCTTCTGCCAATCCACACCTTCGCGCTCATACGGGACCACGAACGCCGTTGCGCCTTTCAGCTTAAGTGAATACCCGCGATGATCTTCGACGATCGCCACGGGAACTTTGGCATTTCGCGCCCACAGGCGAGCGCGCCTCAAAACCTGGTGAACTCGATCAGGCGAAGAAAAGATATTGAAGTGTTCGCCGGGAAACAACTCCGCATGCAAACTACCAAGAGGTAACGGTCTATAGAAGTCACGGAGCAAAATCTCCACGGCTTGGTGAACCTTGCCGCCAATCTCCAACATCGGTTGGCCATCATCGCCGCAACCAGACATCACATCCATGCAGAGTTCGTCACCATTTCCGAGCACATACCATTCGCTATAGGGTACCTCACCGAACTCTCTGACCAGTCTCGCTCGATAAGACTGAAAGGGCGTACCAAAAGCAAGATAGCGATAATCGGGCTCATTGAATTGCAGTTTGAGCGAGAAAAAATCCACCTCGCGCACGCTCTCCCACTCTCCCCTCTCGGCGGCTTGGGCGCGAAAATCTTCAAGTGGCTTAAGTGATTTCTTGGTCATGGCTGCAATGATCGCCTCGGATTTGCGGACAAACAATTCGTCAATCGTGCGTTGGGCACCGAGAACAGTCGTGGCGGCATCGACGTACTCTTGCGCAGCCTTGAAATCACCCTGCTCAATATTGACCTTCGCCAGCATCTCACAGCAGTTGGCATGAAGACGCTGAAATCCGCCCCGCTCGGTTTCTTCGAGTAACTGGTTTAAGAGGGTCGTGGACGCATCAAGTTGATCGGTCGCTACCAGTGCTGCGACAAGATTCACGCGGCCGATCAGGTTTTTGTATTGATCTTGGATCACCGCCACATAGCGATCGAGTAGCGGAATCGACTCGGCGTACTCCCAACGATTCACATGGCAATAGGTGCGATAGAGCAACGTCTCCGGAAACTTTTCCCCGTTCATATTTTCGAGAATCGACATAGCTTCGTTAACCGAGCCAATTCTCTGCAGGAGCACGGCGTACTCGGCGATCTCCTGCGGCGAAGCTTCACGAAGCCATTCGGCGCGATCGTCGAGTGTCTTGGGTGTCAAAAACTTCATCCCCATTGACACCAGTCCGATGCGCCGGCAAAGACTCGCTACTCGATAGCTACCCTCGCGCGGCATGTTCTTTGGATTAAACTGGCGCAAACGCTTGGCGGCAAGATCCGCGCGCCCGCTGCGAATATCACGCTCGCAATCCTGCAAAACTTGCTCATACGCGCTCAAGGCTTGCCCCCTATTTCTGGAAACTAGACCGTCTCAAAATGAGTCAGCTGGAATAACTTGCGACTCTATCATTCTCGCTCGAGTAACGGCTTTTTTCGAGCAAAGTTTGTACCCCCTGGCCACATCATAATCGCTAGTCCAGTGTTTACGGCCTAGGCAAGGTGCGAATGCTTATTCATTTACCTGGCCGCAAGTCGAGCAAGCGCTGTTGGAGGTACTTTTGAGAACACAAATTTGCTAAATTAATAGTCGACAAGAGAACAGGCTGAAAACAGGCTGAAAGCAAGCTCGAGGAGTTCAATGAGCCGTCCCTACCCTCTCAAAAAGGAAACTCCCTTTTTGGTTCACGAGATTTTCTTTTCTCGTACCGACAAAAAGGGCATCATTGAGTCCTACAACAACACATTTGTAAAAATCAGTCAGTATGCTGGTGTGCAACTCAGCGGCGCGCCCCATAATATTATTCGCCATCCCGATATGCCGCGTGCGGTATTCAAACTTCTGTGGGACACCATCAGTAGTGATCGCCCCATCGGGGCTTATGTTAAAAACCTATCGCGTACCGGCTCATATTATTGGGTCTTCGCCCTGGCGATTCCGATCGAAGGTGGCTACCTTTCACTACGTCTGAAACCAACCAGCGCGATGTTTCAGAAGTTGCCTGATTTAATGAACGCCATGCTGCAAGTGGAGAAAATCGGCGGCATGGATGATTCGACTAATCTTCTTGTTACAACTCTTAAACAACTTGGATTCGACTCTTACAAAGAGTTTATGACCCAGGCGTTAACTCTGGAGCTACAGGTACGAGACGAAGCCTTAGCCCAGAAGCGCGGCAAAGACGTTGCGAAAACTAACCATAAAAAAGAAAACCTCTCCGCCGGAGAGCGTATGCAGAATTCGGCGCACAACTCCTTTGTGGAACTCAGTGCAGCGGCCCATCACATCGTCGAAATTCGCAAACAAGCGCGAGTCATTATCAGCTCCTTCACGGAACTCAATCTGCTCTCCATCAACATGGCCGTTTGCTCTGAACACGCCGGTTCCAGCGGCAATGCCCTGGCGGAAGTCACCATTGGTTTTTCTGACATCGCCAATGAGATTCAGTCCCAAATTCGCAATTTCGACATTCGCGTCAGCTCATTAATCGAATCGCTCGCCGACTCACAGTTCGATCTCGGCTGTTGCCGCCTACAAACAGAGATGATCACTGATTTCATGCGAGAAAATAGCGACACTGATTCGGTTATCCACACCCGTAAAGCCGACCTCGAACTTCTTTTGCAAGTCACCCATGAATCCACGGATCGCGCCCTGGCTCGCGTCAACAGTTTGATGCAGCTGTTCGAGACCTTTCTCCGTACTCTCGATGATTTGCTCAAAACCATCAATGGTCTTGAGTTGATCCGCATTACCGGCAAAATCGAAGTCGCAAAACTTGGTGGTGACCATGGACATTCGTTCGAAACTCACATCGCTCAGATGGCCGAGTTTCTCCATAAAATCTCAAGCCCCATGCGCATCAGCAACGAATCCAGCACCATTGGCGTCAAGGCT
>SXGU01322423.1_pt1 | contig 13450 bp, 15 predicted proteins | sample 3174531 | NCBI WGS metagenome assembly SXGU01 (sample SAMN11356863, study PRJNA531348) | freshwater metagenome | isolation source: freshwater sample F1-140 | place: China: Fuxian Lake, Yuxi | collected 2017-12-25 | reverse complement strand
CCGATACGGAATTCGGCAAGGTCTCCGGCCGGTTGCAGCTCCGGCCGCCCGAGACGGAGTTTGAGCGGGGCATCAAGCAATTCGGTTATCTGCTCATGGAAGTGACGGTCGTGCTGGTCGTCGCTATTTTTGCGGTCAACGTCTATCTGGACCGGCCCGTGCTCGAAGCCTTCCTGTTCTCCCTCGCTCTCGCGGTCGGCCTTACGCCGCAGCTGCTGCCTGCCATCATCAGCATCAATCTGGCCCATGGGGCCAAGCGTATGGCGCAGCAGAAAGTGATTGTGAAGCGATTGGCCTCGATCGAAAACTTTGGGAGCATGACTGTGTTTTGTTCGGACAAGACCGGGACCCTGACCGAAGGGCTGGTCCGGCTGAAGGCGGCCTGCGATATCTCCGGCAATCCGAGCGAGCGGGTGCTCCTGCACGGTGCGCTCAATGCGAGCTTCGAAACCGGATTCCATAATCCGATCGACGAAGCCATCCGCACCGCCCATTCCTTCGACCTGGCACCCTATCGGAAATTGGATGAAGAACCCTACGACTTCGTCCGCAAACGGTTATCGGTGCTGGTGGCCACGCCGACCATCCATCTATTGGTGACCAAGGGAGCCCTGGCGAATGTGCTGGAGGTTTGCTCCACCGCCGAGACATCGGACGGCACGTTGGTGGAGTTGGCTGCGGTGAAAGAGGCCATTCTTTCGCAGATGGCGCGGTGGAGGTTGGCGCCGTAGAAGAAGGTGTCCACGAAGGTCGCATTGGTCAGATTGGCTGAGGAGAGGTCCGCTCCTTCGAAATGAGCCCGCTCGAAGGTGGATTCGCGTAGTTGCGCTCCGGTCAGGGTCGCGTCGTAGAGCGCCGCTTCATCGCCGATTGCGCGGAGTAGATTGGCGTTCGACAATCGCGCATGCCGGAGATCGGCGCCGGACAGGTTGCTCTCTTCCAGCACGGCTTCCGTGAGATCGGCCCCTGCGAGGTTCGCTTGTTCTAAGTTGCTCTGGAAGAGGTTGGCCTGGCGGAGGATGGCCCCGTCCAATTTCGCCCGCTCCAGATCGGCGTCGGCGAGTTTCGCCTGGCGTAAGTCCGCTTGGCATAGATCCGCCCGCCGATATTCCGGTTTCTCCCGTTGCTCGAGCCATTGGCCATGCGATTGCACGATCGTCCGCAGCTCTTTAGCGGGAACGGGTTTTTTCTTGTACGCGCTGTCACAGCGGACAGGGTGACTGTTGGCATGGTTCGGCTCTGCCGACTGGACGATAACGGGCAGGCCGAGGGTCAGCGCTGCGATCAGCAAGGTGGGGATGGCGCCGGGTCCGGTATGAGTTCTGTGCATGTTGGGTCTCCGTGATAAAAGCTCTTGAGTCGCGTGGATTATGGCACAAATCGGTCTACGGTTCGCGCGAGTTCCTGCAGCGAGTGAGCAATCTGCACGTCATAGGGGCGGCCTCCCTCAAGGCTCCGCAGCGAATCAGGCAGCAGCGCCAATTGCGCGGCTGCTCGTTGCCGCGATTCCGTCAATGTTCGAGCAGGCAAGAGGCGGCGGCCTCCTGCCATGATCGGCTGCAAGAGCGGTTCGCCCGGTTGCCGGTCGTCGAGCGTGGTCACGACATCGTGATCGAATCGTCCGTCCTGGCCGTACTGCCTGTAGACCTGCTTGCGGCCGGGCCAGGTGGCTTTCCCTTCCGACCGTTTCCGGCAGGGCCTGCCCGCATATTCTTGCAGTTTGTAGGCGCAATCGAGCGACGGAGCATCGGCCGACGTGGTCATGGCCGTGCCGACGGCAAAACTGTCGATCGGTGCTCCGCCTGCGACGAGTCGCTGCAGTTGGTATTCGTCCAGATTGCCGCTGGCCAGGATCTGGGCTTGGGGTAAGCCCCCCTCATCTAGGATGCGCCGGACTTTTCTCGCATGGTCTGCCAGGTCTCCGCTATCGAGCCGCACTCCCTTCACGAGGATGCCCTGTTGTTGCAGCGTCGGAGCCAGATCCACGACTTTGTGCGCCGCCGCTTCCGTGTCGTAGGTATCGAGCAAGAGGACGACGTTCTCCGGCTGCGCCAGCGCGAAATGTTCGAAGGCGGTTGCCTCGTCCCTGTGGGCCTGCACGAAGGAATGGGCCATGGTGCCGTAGATCGGAATGTCATATTCCATGCCGGCGAGGACCGTCGCGGTTCCGGCGAACCCGGCCAGGTAGCTGGCTCGCGCGGCGAACAGGCCTGCTTCCGCGCCGTGAGCCCGGCGCAAGCCAAAGTCGATGAGCGGTTGTCCGCCGGCAACCAGGACCGAGCGCGCCGCTTTCGAGGCGATCATGGTTTGGAAATTCAAGAGATTCATGAGGCGGGTTTCAAGGAGCTGGGCCTGGGGCAGGGGCGCGACGATGCGGATCATCGGCTCATGCGGGAAAAAGATCGTGCCCTCCGGTATGGCCTGGACGTCGCCGGTGAACCGCAAGTTTTCCAAATAACGCAGCAGCGTCGAATGAAACCGCCCGGTCGATTCGAGCCAGGCCAGTTCAGTCTGGCTGACGCGCCGCTGTTCCAGGAAGTTCAGGACTTGTTCCAAGCCTGCTGCCATCAAGAAGTTGCGGTGGGGCGGGAGCCTCCTGACGAAGAGTTCAAAGACCGCAGTCTCCATCATCTCCTGCTCGACGTAGGCCTGGAGCATGGTGAGTTGATAGAGATCGGTTAACAACACGCTGGAGCAGGGGTTCATGCAGCGAGGCCTTCCAGCCTGGTCGGGATGGCGCCCAGTCTGATCATCGCCTCTTCCGCTTTGCGTCCATCGTCCCAGGTTAGATTGACGGCCTTGATGGCATCGGTCAGCAGGCAGACATGGTAGCCGAGTGCCCGCGCGTCTTTGACTGTGTTGAGGACGCAATAGTCCGTGGCGAGCCCGCCGATGAAGAGCCGCGCGATGCCCGCAGCCTGCAAGAGCTTGTGAAGGGGCGTGTCTTGGAATGCCGAGTAGGCTTCCTTGTCCGGGAGGGTCGCCTTCTGAATGATAGTGGCCTGCTCCGGGATGGGGAAGGAGTCAGGCGGCTGCGCGCCGGTTGAGCCGGCCACGCAATGGATGGGCCAGAGCCCTCCCTGCTCGCGAAAGGAACAATGGTTGGGGGGGTGCCAATCGCGCGACAAGAAAATCGGCAGGCCGCGCGAGCGGAAGCGATCCATGTACCCGCGTAGGACGGGGAGGATCTCGTCTCCCCCCTTCACCCCTAAGGCTCCGCCAGGGAGAAAGTCGTTCTGGACATCGGCAAGCAGCAAGGCATCGCCGACATACAGTTCTTCTCGCATGGAACTCATGGTTTCTCGATCGTCACGTCAAAGAGTGGGCTAGCGCCCCTGTTGGGCCAGGAGGCGAATATACGCCACCACGTCTTGCATTTCTCCATCCGTCAGCTGGCCGCGCCAGGCATGCATGGGACTGAAGACGACTCCATGTTCGATGGTCCGCAACAGTTCTTCGTCAGACTTTAGAAAGGACGGGAAACGGTGGAAATTGGCCGGCGCGATTTTGAGGGCTTGCGCCTCCGGTCCGTCGCCCCAGCCTCCGACTCCGTGGCAGGCCTGGCAGTTGCGCTGATACACGGTCTTCCCGCGCGTAACATCGGCTGGATATTCTTGCGCCTGGAGGAGCGGCACGAACAACAGGCCGATGAGACCAAGGCTCAGAGTGGCCTTGAGAGCCGACTTCGGGCGAAGAAAAGAAATTCGCATCACGTCCTCCTCGCGTTTGACCATCATATATATGTATTGCAGGATGTTCAAAACGTTTGTCCAGCAAGGCCGCAGCGAGTGAAGGCCCGAGGCGTACCCTCCGGGTACGTTGAGGGTCTGAACGATGCAAGAACGAAGCTGGCGGACGTTTTCAACATCCTGCTAACTTTTCTTGGTTGTGTGGGCCACAAACGACGTATACAACTGCTTCATGTTGCTGCTGCCGCATTTCGGGCAGGTCACTTTGGCTGATTCATGATCCTTCAGAGTCAAGACAATCAACGATTCCTTTCCGCAGTCCAGACAGGTGTAGTCATACATAGGCATAGTGCGCCCGTTAGAGATCCGTGGTGATGATGTGGTTCCCCTGTTTCGGCTCACTCTCGCTCCATTCGGCGAGGGCCTCGGCCAATTCCGCAAGCCGTTGCGCCGCGCGGCCGTAGACCGTGTCGGGAGGAAAGAGCCCTTCAAGGTCCCGTTCGCCGGCCGGCACGCCGGTGAGCAATTCGACGGCTTCGTCGATCGTGTTCACCCCATAGATCGTGAACTGTCCTGTTTCCACCGCCTCGACGACGTCGCGCCGCAGTGCGAGATGCTTGGTGTTGCGGGCGGGAATAATTACGCCTTGTTTTCCGGTCAGGCCTCGCTGGACGCAGGACTCGAAGAATCCTTCAATTTTTTCGTTCGCGCCGCCGATCGGCTGCACCTCGCCCAGTTGGTTGACGGAGCCGGTCACGGCCAGATATTGACGGACGGGGAGATCGGCGAGGCTGGAGAGGATGGCGACCAATTCACCCACGGCGGCGCTATCTCCCTCCACTTCCGAGTAGGTCTGCTCGAAGGTCAGCGAGGCGCTCAAGGCAAAGGGCTGGAGACCGGCAAATTTGCCGGCGAGGAATCCCGCGAGCGTCATGACGCCCTTGCTGTGGATGTTGCCTGCGAGCTCCGCTTCACGTTGAATGTCGATCACGCCTTTGGTGCCGACGGAGGTGCGCGCGGTGATCCTGGTCGGGCGGCCGAAGGCGTAGTCGCCGAGTTGGTGCACGGAGAGGCCGTTGACCTGGCCCACGACTTCCTTGTCCAGATCCACGATCAAGGTGCCTTCTTTGATCTCGTCCTGGATCCAATGCTCCGCCAGATTCGACCGATGGCGTTTATGGGCCACCGCCGCTTCGACGTCCGCACGGGAGACGAAGGCGTGGTTCTCTTTTTTGGCCCAGTAGCTGGCTTCCCGGATCAGGTCGCCGATCAGGCTCAGGCGCAGCGAAAGCCGGTCATGCCGTTCCGCGAATCGGAATCCCTGCCGGATGACTTCGGCCACGGCATCGACGCCGAAATGCGGGAGCCCTTCCTCCCGGCAAAGCTTGGCGATGAAGCGCGCATATTGGCGGTCCTGCCGTTCGCTCCGCACCACCTCGCTGTCGAAGTCCGCCTTCACCTTGAAGAGCTTCGAGAAGTCTTCCTCGTACGATTGCAGGAGGTGGTAGAGCATCGGAGGCCCGACCATGATGACTTTGACGGTGACGGGAATGGGCTCCGGCCTGAGGCCTGCGGTGGAGAAGCCGTAGAACTCGCTGGGGTCTTCGATCTTGACCGCGCCGATTTTGATCACCCGCTTCAAGGCGTCCCAGGAAAATGGCTGGCGGAGCACATCCATCGCATTGACGATCAAATAGCCGCCGTTGGCTTGCAGGACTGCGCCAGCCCTGATCTCCGTAAAGTCTGTGTACATGACGCCCATCTGGGCTTTTCGCTCGATCTTCCCGATCAGGTTGGTGTAGGTCGGGTGGGATTCGTCGATGACCGGCGCGCCCGCCGTCGGGTTGTTCTCGACGATGAGATTGACGAGGTAGCGGGTCATGTCTGGGCGGCGCGGTTCGAGCCCCGGAAGGTGGAGGGCCGGTCCTTCGTGCGGAAGGAAATCCTTGTAGTGATGAATCACGTCGTGGTGGACCCGTTCGAGATAGCCGGAGATCGCCGGCAAGTCCAGGTAGGCGCGGCGCATCGTTTCATAGCGGCCTTCCAGGAGGTTGGCCACCAGTTGGTGATCCAGCAGGCGCAGCTGATGTTCGGCTTCTTTTTCGAGTCCGTGGATGCGCACGTGAAACTCGCGGATCTCGCCTTCGAGCGTTTTCCGCCGCTCCGTCATGTCTTGTTGTTTCTGCTCCGTCAGGGCCTCGATCTGTTCGTCCGTCAGCGGCTGGCCGTCTTTGAGGGGAACGAGCCCGAACCCGACCGGGGTTTCTTCGAAGCCGAACCCCCGCGTGATGCTCAGTTTCGTGAGATCGTGGAAGAGCGATTTCTTCTTCGCTTCCGTGTCCTCGATGATTTTGGCCTTGGCGTCCAGATATTTTTTGCTTTCGAAGGCGAGGGGAATGTCGCGCCGGAGGCTTTCGACGAAGGCCGCCATCTCGCGCTTGAAGGCGCAGCCCTGTCCGGCCGGAAACGAGAGGCAGACCGGACGCGACGCATCCTGAAAATTGTTCACGTAGCACCAGTCCGACGGGGCCGGCGCGTTCTGGGCCATCCGCTTCACCATGTTGCGGACGAGCGTCCCCTTTCCTGTTCCTGACGGACCGGACACATAGAGATTGAAGCCGGGGCCCTTCATGTGCAGGCCGAACTCCAAGGCTTCGACCGCCCGCTCCTGCCCGATGATTTCGTTCAGGGGCTCCAGCTCGCTGGTATCGTCGAAGCCCAGCTGCGCCGGATCGACGGAGGGAGACAGCATGGACACGGGAATTTTGAATTTTTCAATTGTCATTGTGATTCCTAGGGGACAAGAGGAGAAGGGCGATGGACAACCGTCGCCTGAGGGCCCTTTTCTCCCTCTTCCATATTGAAGGCGACGTCGGTGCCGTCGCTCAATTCATCGAAGGTCAAGCTTTGCAGCGCAGGTTTGTGAAAGTAGACTTCGCCGCCACCCTCTTTGAGGATGAAGCCGTATCCTTCTTTCGGGAAGAGTTTGCAGATCACGCCTCGCAAAGGAGGAATCGGTGACGTGCGCACCTCGGTGCGGCCCCGCTTCTCCCGGTGCTTGCGGAGTTCGATGGCGACGGCGTCGAAGGCGGTTCTGATAGCCTCTTCGAAGGTCTTGTCTTCCTTGCGGGCCGTCATGGTTTGGCGGCCCGGGAGCGTGACGACGATCAGCGCTTCGGCGACGTTGGCCAGTTTTCTGTGGTGGAGATTCTTCGTGAGGGTGACTCGCCCATGGATCAGATCGGTATGCCGCTCATGGAGATCCGCCATGCGGGTTTCAATCTCCGTTTTCCAGCGGGGAGTCATCTCGATGTTTCTGCATTCAACTTCCAGATCCATACTGCCTCCGTTCGTGTATTTGGTTTGTCTTGTTTATTTGGTTGGACGACACTAACCAGATAAACCAAACAAACCAGATTAACCATATAGACCAGTACTGGTTGGTATCAGCAAGCGGTGTGCCTGTCTGAGAGGGGGCAAAGAACGGAGGGCTTAAGGCTAGGGGCCTGATTATTCTGCTGCCGGCCCCCGCTGTTGGTCCCTAGTCCTAACTTTGGGTGTCGCATTTCTCCTCAGTGGTTGCCTTGGTATTGAAGCCCAATGCGCCAGTGAAACGACAAGAGGCGAGGGGCCAAGGGCGAGTCGGTTGGCATTTCACGGATTTTCCCTTTCCTCTCGCCCCAGTCCTCTTGCCCCTCGCCTGGCATTTCGGTGGAACATGACTTGCGTGATCGATTCGCTATGGCTGTCTTGAAGAAGCAGGCAATTGAACGATACCTTCGCGACAGATTCGGTCCCAAGGCGACGTTGTTGACCTATGGAGTGATCGGGAAAGACAGTTCGCAGGGCGCCTACAAACAATATGGCTATGGCCCGCCGGTTAAGTTGACCTTTCAAATCGGGCGGAAGGTTCAGTCTGCGGTGCTGGAGACCATGAGGCCCGGGCCTTTCGGCCATGAACATATGGCGGACCGGGCCCAGGCGATCCTCTGGGATTACGATTCCTATGGCAGGTTGCCGCGCCATGTGAAGGCGCTCGATGTCGGAGTCTTTACGGACGGGGACGAGCTGATGTCGGTGGCGCAGGCGCAGGAATTTTTTGTCCTCAACCAATGGACGGAGGGGAAGAGTTATCATCTCGATCTGGAGCGGTTGCTCAAAGGAGGAAGGCTCAGTAAGCAGGATCGGGAGCGGACGATAGCCCTGGCCCGTTATCTGGCGCAGATCCATGCCAAGAAATTGCGCGATCCAGCCCTCTATCGGCGTCGGCTTCGTGAGCTGCTCGGTCATGGCGAATGTATTATGGGGCTGACCGACAGTTACCCGGACCGGTATGAGTTCATCACGGCGGATCTGTTGCGCGGAGTCGAAGAGGCCTGCAACCGGTGGCGCTGGCGCCTGCGCGGGGAGCCGCAACGGTTATCGCAAGTCCATGGAGACTTCCATCCCTGGAATGTCTTGTTCCGGAAGGGAACGGATTTCTCCGTGCTCGATCGGTCGCGAGGGGAATGGGGGGAACCGGCCGACGACGTGACCTCGATGACGGTCAATTACCTATTTTTCTCGCTCTGCCGCTGGGGCAAGTTACAGGGGCCGTTGGAAGTGCTGTTCCGGCTCTTTTGGGACAGTTACATAGAGGCCAGCCGCGATCAGGCAGTGACAGAAGCGGCCGCCCCGTTTTTTGCCTTTCGAGGATTGGTCCTGGCGAGTCCTGTCTGGTATCCCAAGCTGTCGATCGAAGTGCGCCGGACCATCTTTCGATTTATCGAGCATGTGCTGGATGAGCCGAAGTTCGATCCGGCAAGGGTGAATGAATATTGCCGGGAGTAATTGAGCTGTCAGCTGATAGCTTGGTGCTATTTATGAGTCAATCCAAACCCTTCGCCATCTGGATCACCGGCCTGCCGGCTTCTGGCAAGAGCACGATTGTTGCGGCTTTGAAACCGCAGCTTGAAGGGCTGGGATTGACGGTGGAGGTGTTGGAGTCCGATGAGGTCAGGCGGGTGCTCACGCCGACAGCGACCTATTCAGATGCGGAGCGGGACCTCTTCTATCGCGCGCTCGTGGTCATGGGACAGAAACTCGTGGCCCATGGGGTGACTGTAGTCTTCGATGCGACGGCAAGCCGCCGGGCCTATCGGGAATTCGCCAGGTCCGTGATCCCCCGGTTCATCGAGGTCTCAGTGGACTGTCCCCTTGCGACCTGCATGGAGCGAGATAAGAAAGGCACCTATCTGAAGGGCCAGAGCGGCGCTTCGCGTACCGTTCCGGGACTCCAATCTCCCTACGAAGCGCCAACCAATCCGGATCTCAGAATCGACAGCACCACCACAACCTCCACCGAAGCCGCCAGCCAGATCCTGGATTTGGTCAAAACGAAATTTCTCTAGCAGGATGCGGGGGGTTAGGTCTTTTTATCCGCCTAATGTTCAAGGTAGCCAGGTTTGCGCGGATTTCGTGAGAGGCCTGGCTAACAGCAGGGTTGAGCGTCATCGCTGACCTAAGCGTTTTTATCCTGTTTTTGCGTCTGAAATCCGCTCAGCCAATCGGAATACTGCTCATCGCTTGGAATCAGGCCAGCAGTTTTTTCGTGCGACAGTTCAATCGCATGGATATTCTCAAGCGTGCCTTTGAATTGCGATTTATATTTGTCCAAGACCTTGTTGCCATGGATAGTTAGATCTTTGCAAAGTAAGTGACTGAAGAAAATTACATCGTCGGTGAGATTTTGTAGGCCCGTCATGGTGTCGGCGTACTCTGTATTGACGTGGCCACCGTCAAATGGGAGGCCGAAATAGAGCGCTGGTAGAGTTGTTTCACACGCCTGTGGTGATAGTTGCTTGAAGTTCGCAATTAGACTGTTTCTGTTTGCAATTGTGTCGGCGAGTGACGAAAGGGCACCTGCAATAGTTGCAACGAGCGCTAGCGGTCTGCCTGAAACAGAAAGCTTTTCATAGACGAGAGAACGTAGTGCGTCAATTGGAACGGCGGGGAATGGCACGCTCCGGAGATCGGCCTGGAACTTATATGGAGTGTCTCTTGAAATTTCTCCTGAGTTCCGCTTTCGAAAGAACTCAGCCAGGGCTGTCTTTTTTTCGAAATACGTATCGCAGAGCTCTTTGGTCTGTTGTTTTTTAGGGAAATCGCTGCATTACAGATGATGAACGCAATCGTGATTGCCGCGTTCGTGTTCCGAATTTGGATTTGAATCTCACTGCGCTCCTTAATGCGCTCGGCAATTTTCTGAGCTGCTTTTGCGCCTGCATAAGCGCCTGCGAGCGATGTTGCAAATGCAGAATTAAAGAACGCTGCTAAATTTAGCCAAGATAAGAACTCTGGTAGGTACGTCATAGTTAGCGTGCTGTCAGTAAGCCATGAATTACGGCATCTTATGCGGATCAGCATAATCCCGCAACCTCCAGCGACGTAGCCAGCTAGCTTTTTGGTTAATGGCAGGAGAATTCTTCAGGAGGATGCTCAAAAAGGCCGTCCAGCAAGGCCGCAGCCGATGAACGCACCGGAGGCGTACCCTCAGGGGTACGTTGAGGATGCGTTCAAGGCGAGAACGCAGTTGGCGGACTTTTTCAGCATCCGACTGCCGGTGTTTAGTGGAAGGCCAACACCGGGCAGGGCATCTTGTGTAATACCGCATGCGACGTGCTGCCGAGCACGAAGCGGGTGATGCCTTGCCTGCCTCTGGTGCCCATCAGAATTAAATCCGATCGGCGAGCGGTGGCTTCTTGCAGGATCATGGCAGACGGCGTCCCCAGGACGGCGAGCCCGCGCGCCTGATAGCCGATGGCGCGCAGCCGTTCCGCGACCCCGTCGATGTAGTCGTGCGCGCTTTGCAGGGCTTGCTCTTCCAGTTTTCTCGCGGCTGCCGCCTCGACCGGCCAGGGCGGTTGCGTTGAGGGCAAGACGGTCAGCAGAGTCAACTCGACCGGATCGTGGAAGGGCTTGAGCTGGAGGAAGCGAATCGCGGCTGCCTCGTCGAAGGGCCCTTGGAGCGGCAGCAAGATCTGCTTCATGGCCTTGACCGGGCCGTTTACGATCAGGGTGGCGCAGGGGGCCAGCGTCAAAATGCGATGGGAGACGCTCCCTATCAACCGTTCCTTGATCGGTCCCAGGCCGCGCGCGCCCATGATGATGAGGTCCACCTTCCTGGCTTCTGCCGTGGTCACGATGACTTCCGCCGGCGATCCCAGTTGGAGCAGCTTCGTAGTCGGCCCCGCGTGCGGAGGCAAGAGGGATTGCGTCCGGTCGAGCAGCCGTTCGCCGTCTTCCCTCATGCTCTGCTCAAGGGACTTATAGAGCTCCTCCGCCACTTCCGGCACCATCATGGGATAGGCAGGCCTCGGGACATTCAGCGCATGAAGCAGGGTGAGCTGTTCCGCCTTGGCAAAATATTTCAGCGCATGGACTGCTTCATAGGAATTATCCGACCCGTCGACCGCTAATAATGTTTTCATCTCGAACGCTCCTTTGTTCGCGCACCGGCGCCCCCATGAGGGGCAGGATGAAAATGTTGCTGAAACCAGGCCAGCGCATGTTCCGCAACCTGTTCGAGTGTGCCTGGCTCTTCGAAGAGATGCGAGGCGCCCGGCACGATGATCAGCCGCTTTTGGCAGGCGAGGAGCCGGTAGGCGGCTCGATTCATCTCGATGACCGGTTCGTCGTCTCCACCCACAATCAGTAACGTCGGGGCAGTAACGGCAGGGAGGTAAGGCTCTGCCAGGTCCGGTCTGCCGCCCCGCGACACGACAGCCTGAATCAGGGAGGGATCGCGGGCCGCCGCCTGGAGCGCTGCGCCTGCTCCGGTGCTGGCGCCGAAATAGCCGATGCCCAGGTCCTTGGTCCGGTCATCCTGTTCGAGCCAGGCTTTGGCCAGGAGCACCCGGTCTGCCAAGAGATCGATATCGAAGACTTTGCGGCGGTCATCGGCTTCGTCAGGGGTGAGGAGATCGAGCAGGAGGGTCGCGACTCTTCCTTGCTGGAGATAACGGGCCACGTAATTGTTGCGAGGGCTGAACCGTCCGCTGCCGCTTCCGTGGGCGAAGACCACCAGCCCGAGCGCCTGTGCCGGAAGGCCGAGGGTTCCTTCAAGGGAGAGAGAGCCTTTCGTGATTCGTACGGCCGTTTCACTCATGGTCGTTCATCCGTGGTTGCTCCCTCGAGGCTCAGTGGCATTCCGCAGGGCAGAACAAGAGGATGTAGAGGCCCACTGCGAGTCCAAGCAGAATAGCGCCGGCAAGCCACCATTGCGTTTTTGTCATGGGTTCATCTCCATGCTGGGCAACTGAGCAAGTCCGATGCCGTTGGGGCCACTGCCATGAGGGGCGCGAAAGGCCTTTGCCGCCGTTTACTTTTCACATTTCACGTTTTACGTCTCACGCCTTCTGTTGCCTTCTGCCACAGCCACGGTTGGCGTCCTGTAGCAAGACACCCCCGCGCAGCAGATATAGAGATGAAGTGAAGGCTGAAGACTGAAGGCTGAAGGGCTGATAGGAGGGAGAAAGTCGTTGTTTCCATGCAGCCTTCAGTCTTCAGCCTTCAGTCTGGATCAGTGGCACCGGCCTTGCTGATAAGAAGAAATAACGAGTCAATTCTTTGGGAGGGTCCATGGCTGAATCGCTCTTTACCAAGATTCTTGTGCCGGTAGATTTTTCTCCCTGTTCGGAAGAAGCCTTTCGCGTCGCGCTGACCCTTGCCAAGACATTTCAGGCCAAACTGTTGCTGTTGCATGTGATCGACACGAGCGCTCTGGCGGCCTTCAATCAGCTGGGACTGTTGGCCGTGCCGTCGGACGCATCGGGTCAGAAGCGGCGGCTGCGTCATCATGCGAGGCTCAATGTGCGGCGCTTGCTCGAATCGAAGGAGGCGAAGGGGCTGGACCTGAAGCGCATCGTGTTGGAGGGAGGGCCCTTTGTGGAGATCGTGAAGGTGGCTCGGCTGGAAAAAGTGGATCTGGTGGTGATGGGGAGCTATGGCGGGCGTTCCGGCAACGTGGACAAGATCTTTTTCGGCAGTACGGCGGAGAAGGTGGTGCGAACCGCCGGCTGTCCTGTGTTGACGGTGCCGCTTCCGCCCAAGCCGAAACGATCGTGAAAGGTGAAAGGTCAAACGTGAGACGTTCGAATCCGGAAACGAATAACGTTGCACGTTCTTTGGGATGGCAGACGTGCTCGGTATCCTGTCAGAGGGAGGTGGCATGGCGATGAGAAGTCAGAAGGCGCAGTTGTGGGGATGGGTGCTGGTGCTGGCCATGACCTATGGATTTTGGTGGGAGGCGGCCGGGCCGGTGTTCTCTCAGTCGGAGCAGGTCGTCGAAGTCACGATCAAGGATTCCAAGTTTGTGACGAAGCAGGGGCCGCTTCGCCTGGGGCTCCCGTCCGTGATTAAGGTCAGGAACGAGGATGCCGAGCGGCATGACTTCGGCTCGACCATGTTCGAGGGCATTCCCACGCAGATCGAAAGAGACGGGGTGATCGTCTATGGACGGGGGTTGAGCGGAGTGTTTCTCGATCCCAAGCGGGACGTCGCCATCCGGTTCAACATGACGCGCCCTGGCCGGCATGAGTTCCGCTGTTCGATTCATCCGAATATGAAGGGCGAGTTGCTGTTGTTGAGCGTGGAAGCAGTCTGAGCGTGTCGGCTGCTGAAAAATGCCGCCAGCTGCGTTCTCGCCTTGAACGCATCCTCAACGTAGCCAGAGGCTACGCCTCCGGTGCGTTCGTCGGCTGCGGCCTTGCTGGACGGCCTTT
>SXGU01383277.1_pt1 | contig 13451 bp, 10 predicted proteins | sample 3174531 | NCBI WGS metagenome assembly SXGU01 (sample SAMN11356863, study PRJNA531348) | freshwater metagenome | isolation source: freshwater sample F1-140 | place: China: Fuxian Lake, Yuxi | collected 2017-12-25 | reverse complement strand
CATTCGATCTGCTGCGACGGGTCGACACTCTTTAGCCCCTACTTCATCCCCATCCACTTACCAAGTTTCATTCGCCGCCCACCCCGCGTCAAAGGAATGCCCGTCGCCTTCGACACTCGCCTCTTGGCTTTAGTCACCCCAAGCGCACGCTTCCAAGAAAACGATAAACCAGGACCAAGATTCGCACAGCCTCTCGAATCAAACCCAATCTAGTTCACTAACCACACCCACAAATAACACCAGTGGATCAACCTGCGCACCAACCCAAACCCCCGCGCCAGAGTTCGGTCTTTTAGATTAATCCCACACCGAACAACTTCGCCTACGAAATTTCGCCGAATACCCAACCCCTACAATCTATATATGAACGTTTTTGCCAAACTTTCAGAAATGATTGTCGAGATTGGTTACGAACCTATTTCTCAATCTCAAACAAGCAAAGAAACTTACACGCTGCACACTGCAATAAGAGATCTATGCAATATGGCAAAGCGCGAAGTAAAACAAATAAAAGGCGCAGATTCCGTAAAGTCGACCAAGCCTCAAGAAGTGCACATAATCGCCGATGACGCTGACGTGAGTTTCTGGGACTTCCTAGTCCTTCGTGAATACTTAAAAAAAATTACCGAACTTATTGACGTCGAAGTTGCGCTCGTAGCGGGCAAACCGACGCATTTCGCCGCTTGGGACCACGACAGCAGTCGCAGCAAGACTGATGTTATAAAACTGTTGAACTCGCTCAGTAAAAAGCATCCAGTTTTGCCAGATCCACCCTTGGCAACTTCTCGCCCTCAGGCCAGAGACATGGTTGCAAAAGGCAAAATTGAAGCCGCAATCGCAAATACCTTGGCTGTAATGGTCGGAAATGGTATGCAGTATGGCGACTTATTTGAAAAGATTGCGAGCAAGCTAATTAGTAATGAAGATTTGCTCATTGATTTAGACAACTATCTTGAACAGCAAAAATGCGATCGGCTCACCTACGACAACAAATCCCTAGTACCTCGAAATCTTGTCCAGGCTTATTTTAAATTCAAAGACAATGCCGATCTAGGAGCAGATCGTAATCCAAGTTTGGCGAAATTTCTTTCAAGTATGAGTACAACAAATAATTTCTCTGGCAATTCGGATGAGATGCTCATCAAACGTTTGAAGGCAAGCTGACTTTAAATTGTGAGCTTTGAATTTGCAACCATCGACTTTGAAACTACTGGTTTTAGTCCGACCAGAAATCGAATAATAGAAATTGGTGTTGTTCGCTCAGACTCTAGTGGCAAGTTGATTGACGAATACCAGACCCTCATTCAACCTAAGCAAGACGTCGGACGTACCGACATTCATGGGATAACACCGACGCATCTAAAAAACGCTCCAACTTTTGATCAAATAACTCAAGACCTTGCAAGAATTCTCAACGGCGCGATTCTCGTAGCCCACAATGCAAAGTTCGATTTCTCGTTTCTCGAACACGAACTTGAGCGCGCTAGCCAAAATTTTGCCGATGTCGACGGTCTTTGCACTCTTGAACTGGTGTACCAGGTAATTCCTTCGGGCAGCAGAAAACTTGTGCAATGTTGTGAGCACTTCGGAATTCCAGTTGGTCAAGCCCACACCGCAATTGAGGACGCACGTATGACATCAAAGCTTTGCGCAAAGCTATTTGAAATTTGTGACCTCACTTGGCTCCCAGACCCATTCCAAATGTCTATGCCGCATGTTGAATCCAGCAAACCTGTTACACGCGCGTCTGTGGCTGCACCAGTTAAACCAAATGAAACACATCTCGCAAAAATCGCCGCTAAATCCCCTGGAAAGCCAGCGAAAGGCCAAATCTCAGCAGTCCCTGTTAGCCAGTATCTAAATCTTCTTGATGAAGCGTTAAACGATGAAGTCCTTGATCAAACTGAGGTTAAAGCGTTAGGAGAACTGGCAGAGCAGCTCGGTCTTTCGGGTTCTCAGATATCTATTCTTAACTCGTCCTACATCCACAATCTCTGTGGCACTGCAGCACAAGATGGTGTAATCACAACAGAAGAGCGAACTCACATAGGCAAGATTGCCGACCAACTTGGTGTCATTGAATGGCAACAACTGCTTGATTCCCATAAAAATGTCTCGGCACCCACAGACCGATGTGAGGGTGAGCAACTTAAAGGTCTAAGTGTTTGCTTCACAGGCACCATGTCACGACCGAGGGAAGTATGTCAAGAATACGCTCAAGCCGCGGGTTTGGTAGTTAAAGAAGGCGTCACCAAGTCACTCGACATACTTGTAGTCGCTGACACCAACACTGAATCATCAAAAGCGAGGAAGGCTCGACAATTTTCAATCCGCATAATAAGCGAATCTGCATTCTTCGAACTCATCAATGCCTAATGTCTTAATTTGTAATACTTTTTAATCAAGACGCCGCTTAGTTGAGTATCGGCCACCCCTATTTCATCCCCAGCCACTTACCAAGTTTCATTCGCCGCCCACCCCGCGACATCGGTATGCCCGTCGCCTTCGACACTCGCCTCTTGGCTTTAGTCACCCCAAGCGCACGCTTCCAAGAAAACGATAAACCAGGACCAAGTTTCATACAGCCTCCCGAATCTACGCCTAGCTAATTATTTTTAGTGAATCTAATTGATTTTGAATTGATCGGCAGCGAAGTCCCTCTATTTTAACTTCTTAAGTGCGCGGCGAGCAGGCTCTACTTCAATTGATGGCTTAGGCCAGCGCATTGACATGCCTTCGAGAGTATTTTTTACGATTTCACTGATGGCTAGATCGCGAAACCATTTGTAATTTGCCGGAATCACATACCACGGTGCGTGATCGACAGATGTCTGAGTAACAATCTTCTTGAACGCCGCCGTATAAAGAGGCCAGCGCTCACGCGCTGCCAGATCACTCATAGTGAACTTCCAATTTTTATGGGGGTCATCAAGCCGTGCCATCAAACGTTCCCACTGCTCATCTCGTGAGATGTGCAACAAAAACTTCACAATTTTCGTGCCTTCCTGGCTGAGCATTAGTTCAAAGTCGCGAATCTGTTCGAACCGTTCCTCCACTCGACGAAGTGGCAGGCTCTTATGAACGATCGGAACAATAAGATCTTCATAGTGGCTACGGTTAAAGACGGCGATTGATCCTTTAGATGGGCATGCGGCATGAACCCTCCACAGATAATCGTGTGAAGTTTCGCGGCCAGCTGGCGCTTTGAATGAAGTGACAGTGGTACCTTGTGGATTGAATGCGGTAAAGACATTGCGCACTGCACCATCCTTGCCCCCAGCATCGATTCCTTGCAGGACGATGAGTAGTGACTTGCTACTGTCGGCGTAAAGTTGGTACTGGAGGTCTTCGAGTGACTGTAGATTCTTTTCCGTCTTACGCTTTGCACTCTCTTTCTCCCATCCATAAGTTTCTGCAGCAGACGCGTCACTGACGAGTGACGTCTTAGACCCCTCTACTCGAAGCTGAGATACCCATGTTGGATGAATAGCCATGACCTGTTTTCTTTCTATTTTTAATTCGAATCCTTGAAGTGACTAACAATGGTACTCCTCAACAACATCTCGCATCTAATGAGTTGATGGAGCAAGCCGGAAGGTTGGGAGATTCCAATTGATTCAGAAATGAATGCTGCGGATGCAACGCTTCTCATGCACCGTGGACTGTGAATGAGTTATGAATCAAGTTCTGGAAGAATCTCTGACGCCGTCAAACTTCTGGTCTGAACATCAATTAACTTCACAGTGTCATACTCCTCACCTTGAACAACTTTGAGATCGCGAAACTTACGTAGAGTGACCAACATGCGACCTTCAAGAGAGCCAACCATTTCGTTGTAGGCCGTTGTTGCTGACTTAAGATCTTTACCCATCGTCACGACAAAGTCAAGCACGTTGCCGACTCTTTCGTAAAGATCGGTGCCTAGTGTGGCCACTTCTTTGGCGTGTTCAGCAATGCTGTGGGCTTGCCAGCCTTTGGCCACTGCAAATAATAAAGCCAGTAAATTCACGGGCGATGCAACCAATACTCGGTTTTTCATGGCTTCGTCCAGCAAACTCGGATCGGAACGCATGGCGTCGGAGACGAAACCCTCGCCGGGAATAAACATCACAACAAAGTCTGGAGACTGTGGAAACTGGTTCCAGTATTTCTTGTCTGAAAGTTTTTTATGTGATCGCGCATCAACTTGGCGTGATGTTTTAACTCAATTTCTTTTGTTGGTACATTGGTTGCATCTTGCATGCGCAGATAGGCCGAGAGTGGGGCCTTGGAATCAATCGCAATCATTGCACCATTTGGGAGGCGAACAACAACGTCAGGCCGTTGGTCTGATTCGCCTTCGCCGCCAGTGAACAGTTCGGTGTAGTCACAATAGGACTCCATGCCTGCGAGTTGTATGACGTTGCGCAATTGGTTTTCGCCCCAAGAACCGCGAGCTGTTGGTGACTTGAGGGAGTTGGTCAAGGTGGTTGTTGTGCTTTGCAACGTAGTGATTTGTGTTGCTAATTGTGAGATCGCACCTTGTTCTTGGCTATATGTTGTTTGGAGTGTGTTGACGGAAACTGATAGGCCTTTGATTTGTTCTTCAAAAGGGGCCAGCATTGACCGAGTTTTACCCTCAAGGGTGGCGGACTGGGCTGCAAAGAATTCTGCACTCTGTTGTGACGTGACTTGAAGGGTTTCTTGAGCAGTTTTACGCATCTCTGCTTCGACTGCTGAACGCACACTGGCCACAAGAGACGCGACGTCAATTGGTGGTGTGGGGTTGACGATTGCACCAGCGTCAGATGGGCGAGCTTGGATGGTCCGCTGGATAGAAAGTAGGCCGTAAACCACAGCAACGAACACCGCGATAAGCGCGATACTAAGAATGACTTCCATACCCTAAGATTATTGAAATAATGAAACAAAAAGCTCATGATGTCTTACTTAAGACTTAGCCGCATCGGATTTGTCGTATGAGCGAATTTTCACATGTAGTTCTAATAAATCCAACCCAGCAACTAATCCAAAATGAGATAGATAAATTCAACAACTCACACCCAAAAGATCCAAATGTTCACCAAGTAGCTGAAAGAAATCTCCTACAAAATTCATTTGATTTCACAGATCCATTTCCACGAATCGAATCTCATGGTCACTATCTTTTTGGTGAGTTTGCAACTCCAACCAGCCTGATAGATGGACGAGACCTCTTTATAACCACTCATTTCATAGCTTCTTTTACCTGCGGCCTTGTAATATTCAGATCACCCGACGCACAACCAATTGACGCAATATCTCGGTGCTTTACCGAACATCAAAACAAACTCAATTTTTCTTCACTTTCAAGCGGAAGATTCATAATTAATTTGATTAGTTTTGTGGTTGATGATTATGAAAGAAAAATTGACGAAGTACACGTGAGTATCGATACGAATCTACTTTCTCTGACAAAATCTTTCGCTACTTTGGGTAAAGAAGTCATAGAAATTGACTTCACTGACTTTTACAATTCAGCATCACTTTTTAATATCGATGTGGTCGGATGCCAATCATCTATTGATGGGTCACTTCAAGTTCTAAGTGATATCGCAGATGACAAAATTGACCTTAGATCTGAATCTGTTTCTACACCAACCGAGATGTTTACGCGAGATCTAGAAATTGAGGTAAGTGACCTCCAAATTAGAGTACGTCACCTTCAATCTCTTCGAAACAACTTGCAGTCTTCTTTGAATATGGCTTTCAAAAAATTTGAAAAAATTGAAGACTTAAGGCAAACACGTGCAAGTCACAATATGACTGCCATTGCATCAATCATGCTGCTGCCATCATTCTTGGTCGGATTCTTCGGCCAAAATTTTCGAGTTTCGGACGAATTAAATCTCCAATGGGGCTGGGTGTTATCTGTAGGTCTCATCATTACAGTGTCGATTGGCCAAATTGTTTTTTTTCGGAGAAAGAACTGGTTGTGAGAAATATTAATCAGATAATTTTAATTCACGCCAAATTAATTTAAGTAATTAACGTTGATATTTTTTATAATCATCATCTGATAGCAATCCGTTTTTGTAGAGCTCTTCAATTGTTTCTAATTCAGAGGATTTTGATGAGACACTCTTATTCGTTTTACGACTATCCCTGATTTGATATGCATGCCCATCAATATTTGCTAAAAATGCGAACATATTATCTATGCCTTCGGCTGGACCTACACCCAAATTAACTCGATCAACCCATCCAATCTGAGAAACCAAATTTCTACTTGGATTGATGGTTTTTTCTAACACATAGCACCTAAGCCATGACCCTGATTTGAATTTAGCCTGGGTCGGATGCACAATGAATCCAAAATGCCATCCTTCTGGAGGGTTGAGAGGCTTCGGTGGCGTAATTACACCCATCCACTTTGTCCGTGGCAGCATTTTAAAGTCGAAATTGATTGCGTCTGCAGATACTTGAAGCTCAGGATTATCGACTGTCGAATTCCATAATGATGCTAGGTAGCCCGTCTCACCGTTTGTGTGCTCTTCTAATAGGTGTACAACCACATCCACTCCCTGATTACCCAATAGCATCTGAGGCAAAACAGTATTCACGAAATACATATGAACATCGTGAAAAGTGAGATTTTTTTGCTGCTCATTACGAGCAGCAACATCTAGCGCCCGAGTGAAATTATCTACCGCCTGAGTGAAATTATCTACCTTTTTTTGAAAATAGTTTTTAAAAATAGGCATAATAAGTCACTGCAGTCACCGCTTAGAAAATAAGTAATGAAAACATTTGTTAGGTGTCTGATTTCAATTTAATTTGTCCATTCTCTTCTGACAAATAATTCTGTTCACATGCCCATTCAACAACTTCAAGTAAGAATCCCACAGTATCTTTGGTTTTTCTCTGGTAAGAGAACACTTCCAAAACAGCGTTAGCCAGATCTTCGTTAGAAATAGAAAAGCTCTCTCTTACGATTACTTTCATCACATTTTTGAGTTCATGTGATGGAATATCTTGTACCTTGCGTTGATCAGGAGTCGATGCGCGGTACCAGTCAAAATCATCAGATACTTGACCATTCAGGACAAGATTCGATGGGAACAAACAGATGCCAAACGGCGTATCAACTAGGAGTTCGTCTGGGAGTAATACCTGCAAATCTTTCAGTCGCGTTTTTGTTACACGCCCAACGCCGAAGAGCCCAGCGAGAATTTTTAAAGCGACATCGGCTTGCAATGGGCCTTGACCCTCCGTGATTTTCTTTATGACATCTCTACCTAAATCTGGCTTACGCATCAATATTTCAATATCACTAGATATTGGGGCAAAGACATTTTCGACATAATCTCTTTCAACCGCCGGCCGCTGAGCTGCTTTTTTAACTTGAGGCGATTCATTTTTTGGAGCGCTTTGACTTTCGTCTTCCACAAGAATTTCTCTTCTGGGTTGTTCTTCAACCACCATCGGTTCTTCTCTCGCCTTCGTGGACGCCTTAATTGCCAAGTCATAGATCGACTCGACAATTTCGCTGCTGTCTATTCGCCAGCCAGGTAACCAGACTCTGGCGACATAGTCCCAGCCCATCATTTTCGAAAGAACTGTCAAAGGCAGCGCATCGCGATCCAGGGCGAGATCCCTACTACCCCATGCCAGGCCGTCAAGAAGCACACCAACCAACCATCGATCTTCAAAACCGGGGAGCGTGACTGCTATGTCAACTTTGAAACTAGAGAGCCCAAACGACTTTTTAATAACTAGTCCGCGTGCTTCAAGAGCTTTAGCTACGACATCAAGATGATAATCATCTTGATCTAATGGTGCTACTGCCAGAGTTTCACGCAAGCCAGCAGAGACACGTTTAGCCATCTCTAAATAATCACGCAGATGAACCATGCCAACCGATTTCGCATCTTTCATCTCGAGTGGATCAAACGATGAAAAGACAACCATCTGTCTTTTTGCCCGTGTTACAGCAACATTTAGGCGACGCTCGCCGCCAGGGTTAGTCAATGGGCCAAAGTTGAGTGGCATTTTACCCCCGCCAAGTCTCTTAGAGAAACTAGTGCCCATAAAAATGACATCTCTCTCACGACCCTGGACACTTTCAAGATTCAACACAAATAGATTCTTGTCTGGATCTTCGCTCTCAAAAATCTCCTGCAACTTTTCATTCTTCGAGCTCACTATTTTTGATTCGATTAATCTTTTTTGCTCCAAATTAAGGGTAATTATTCCCATAGACAGTCTTCGAAGTTGTGGATCAGACAATCTACGTTCAACTTCCGCGACAATTGCTTCTGCTTCAATTGAGTTTGTTCTCGTATGGCCATGATCAAATTGACCGTTGGCAACAAAATTATAAGTGATGCCGCAGTCGTGCCTAATCGTCTCCGGCGACGGGAAAGAAGAAAGTCTTCCTTCGTAATATTTACTATTCGAAAAACTTATCAGAATTTCATCGCGGCTTCGGTAGTGCCACCCCAGCCACTCTCTGGAAACACCGGCCTCAATGACGCACTCTTCTAGGATCGAATCAGAGTCATCGGGAAGTGGATTCTCATCCTGTTCGAAGATAATGTCTTCACCATCATCAGACGTCGATGAGAATGTACGTGTTGGTGGCATCTGCTTAGAGTCTCCAACAACGACAGCAGAATTTGCCCTGCCCAAAGCGCCAACAGCATCAGCGACTGTAATTTGAGATGCTTCGTCAAACACTACAATATCGAAATCGAGAATTCCCGGAGCGATAAATTTTGCCACTGAGTCTGGGCTCATCAGAAAACAGGGTGTTAGCGCCGCGATTAAATCTGGATACTTTTTAAGAATTTCTCTAATTGAACGCGCTCCACGCTTCTTTGATGCGAGCTCTTGATGCAGCTGGCCAATCAGACCCGTCTTGGCAGACGCACTAAAATTTCGTGAATCTGCCAATTTCTTTGGAATTACTGTCTTGATCATCTCTTGCCGCTCTTCAAGAATTTGCACAAAGTCACTTACACGTCGGGTATGAACATGATGATCAAAAACGTCCAGATCGTTTGCTTCAGCGATTTCCGTCAAAGTGAGTAACATTAGGGCTCGCTCAAACGAGTTGGCCGCATTATTCGCAGAAATTTTTCCCGTAAGTAGTTCGTCTCGAAAGTTGGTTAGCTCAAATTTAGTTAACGGCGCAAGGTGATTCAAAAGTCGTAACCACCGTGTCAAACCTAAAAAAGAACCGTTCTCTGTTTCACGAGACCAATCGTTTACAGAACCAGAAACCTCCTCAAAAATGGGCTTACCACATAGCCAAGCATTGAGACCCTCGTCAGAAATTAAAAGTAATTCCTTGAACTTTGCAAATGACTCGTAAAAGCGAGACAAACTATTGCCAAAAGAAATGGGATCATCGCTGTTTGCAACCAAAACTGATGCAAAACTACCTGCGAGAGAGGATCTTTCTGAACCGATCGACATCACCTGAGACATGGCGAAAAGACCTCGAGCTGTCTCCAATACCTTCTCTTGAATTGGCTCTTCTGTTAGGTCAGTGCTCATATCTACCTTAAGCAATGGAGATTTTGACAAAGTTTCATGAGAAGCACGAATAATTTTCCCGGCTGCATCTAGTTTCAAAATCAATTCAATCACTTGCTCAGGTTCAACATCTTCAAAGAGCTTAAAGTTGGCATAAGACCCCAAGGCCTCGCGAACTTTTCCTTTTCGGCCGATGAAAAACTTCTTCGCTGCTTCTTTTGCTGAAGCTAATAGCTGAGTTTGATCTTCAAAAATCAATTTTTTATCGGATAATGAGACCTCTTGGGCAATCTTTGCAAATTCACTTCTTATTGTTGAAATCTTGGTTTCAATCTTCTCCAACCAATCATCATTGCTTATTTCATGCCACGATGTCGACACGGAAACTACGGCGTGATCACTAGCAACTAAAGAATTTCCTGAAATTAACTTTGCAAAAGAAATTAATGCTTCAAGTTCATCAAAGCTTTTGATGAACCGCAAAGCGCCCATTAATCCACTCGAAAATTTGAGCAATTCATCTGTCGAAATCTTCAACTGTTCAATAGTTTTGCTGAGTGAGCGAAGATCAATTTTTTCTAGATCAACAGGTTCAAGTATTCGCCAGACATGAGTAGCCGACGGTCTGGCAGGGAGTGATACCTCTTCAAGGCCAGTCAATATCCGCCGGATAGCTTCTATTTCCTCAACCGAACGTTTCAGAAGATTTCTTTTGACAGTAGCGAATGGACCATCAGCAAGCTGCAATAATTGGCAGTGCGCTTCAAAATATGTTGTGCCAGCGCTGTTGGGGCTATGAATTCTGTTTCGATAGGCCACCAAAGCCATTACTGCTGCCTCGAATTTTTTCTCAAGAGTTTCCCACTTCTTCAGATCTGCGACAGGTTGCACGTCAAGCGCCGCTCGAAGTTGCCGTTTAATGTCTTCTGGTTTCGAACCCTTGTCATGCAAATCTAAACAGAAGGCCTCTAACCCGACAGCGGTAAGTCGTTCTTGAACGACCGAAAGAGCTGTTTGTTTTTCAGCTACAAATAGAACCTTTTTGCCCTTTGACAATGCATTTGCGAGAAGATTTGTAATCGTTTGGCTCTTACCTGTCCCAGGTGGGCCCTCCAATACGAACGTGTGGTCTGCCAATGCGCGTACAACTGCTCTGGTCTGTGCGCCGTCTGCAGGTTGCGGATTCATCAATGTCGTATCATCAAATTGTAAATTAAATCCGCCATCAAGATTTTTTGGGTCTTTAAACTGGCTATTTGGATTCTCAATGAAGTGTCGCACAAGCGGCTTCTTGGCGAAGTCCTGCCAGTGGTCCGCCAAGTCTTTCCACAGCCGCACCTTGCTGAAACGCAAGAAGCCAATACTCGCGTTTTCAACCACCTCGTAGCCTTTTGCAGCAAGTCCCGAAGAACTCAGTTCTGCTCGCATTGCTTTGAACCCAGCATCGATGTCTAACCCCATTGCATCAGACATGTCATCAGAGAACCATTGCAGTTTCAGACCTGACTTTTGACGCAAATACTCAATCAAGCAGTGATTAGGCGTCGTGATCGCACCTGGATCTATGGCAAATGCAGCAACATTCTTACCACGTTTGATTTCACCCCTAATTGGAATCAGAAAAATAGGTGATACAAATCCTCGACCTTGAGCTACATCATCACCCCACTTTAATGAACCCAAAGTCAAATGAAGACTGTTTACTCCGGTTTCTTGCTCGTCTTGTCGAGCCTTACTCAAAACGTTTCTTAAGCGTGTTGCAAAATACTGATCCTCAACTCCGCTGAAAATACTGCGTCCTTCACTCCAAAATTCTGATATTTTTCCATCAAACAAGTCGCGGGCAGTTCTAAAGCCAGCTACTTTATTAACCTCTCCAATCACATCAAGCGGCATCACAGTAAAGCGTTCCCCAGCGTTTAAATGGTCTTCTAAAGTTGAAAGAACCCCCTTGCCTGGTATCAATTCGACTGCACTTTTTTGCGGGTTATAATTCAATAGTTGATTTTTGAAGTCGAGTTGCAAAAGCGTGTTCTTCCACTGTTGAACACGAGCAGGGACAGTATTCGGCAAAAGCTTTCGGGTTTTTGCGTCTCGTCGCTCAATTACCGGTGCCCGTGACGGCCCGTTGTCAATAACAACTGTAATCACACCGTCGCGAATAACTCTCGCAGGAATTGGTCGGATATGAGTTCGTGTCTGAGCGACATCGATCAAAGCCTCAAGGTGGCTTCCACCACCTGAAATGCCACCTGCGATCAAAAACTGACAACGGCGACAACCAAGTGAACGTTCAACATTATGATGCATAACGCCCTGTTCTGCTTCCTCAAATGACGAATCACTCCCCAAAAGTGTGGTCTCTACAGAAACAATTTTTCCACTTTCAATCTCATTGATTATTTCAGAAAAGAGCCTCAAAACCGGCTTATTTAGCGATCCTTGGTTTAACAAAAAACCCGAGTATGCATGGCTGTGCACGATAAAGATAACTGGGCAGAGCCCTGCATACTCAAGACATGAGGCGTAAGCGCACGCAAAATCCAGACAGTTACCCATACCGCGTTCAAGCACCTCATCAAGCGGTCTTATTCTTTGACCCTCTTCCTCATAACTAGGTGGCGTATCCAAGTATGAAGAAATCTTTGACTGCAATGCGTAGTAAACCGCCATTCCAATCTGCTTTGCTCTATCTGGCCCAGCTTGATAACCCTGAATTGACCCATCGCCCGTTTTATTTTTTAAATACACAGTCACGTCATTCAAGATGTCCTGAACTGATGGGTGACTCGGTTGAACAAATGCTGATGTCAATTCAAAGAGTTCTGGATCATGAATCCACTGGTTGCGCGACATGATCTGAACATCAAATTCTTTATTCTGTCTAACTTCTCCACACTTAATTTCGATCCGAATGACAGCTGGTGCTGCTTCATCAAGTTCGACTAGAGATGCTGGATCCAAAAGACAATCTCGACCCGAAAACTCAACAGTCTCTCCAAAGTCGGGACATTTAACAGTCGTCGTCCACTCTCTCAATGGTGCAATCGGGCTGGCACCCCATCGAGATGAAATAGTCATTAACACCTCGCCACTGACTCCACCTTTTTCATTGCGAATACGAACATTCCGTATCGTTGGTACCCGATTATGAGCCATCGCATAACAAACCCGATCCTGCAAATCGGCTTCGATCACGAAAGGCTCTTGAGGTCGTTCCGATTCGGGAACAGGCAATACAGAAACCACCTCGCTGTTTACACTCAATGACGGCTCGACATTGAGTGCACCGACCTGTTCCTGATCAACCACTAATCCCCCGAAATCAATCCTTCTGCAGATTAGCTAGATCAGCCTCTTCTAGACAAATTATCGTACGCTAAACCTTTGTCGACAAAAAACTGCCTACTGCGGACGATTCGAATACCGAATCTAAGCCTTGCTCGCTGAAAAAGTTCTAATAATGAACGGGCTATCGGAAATTTTGAACAAAAACAATAATTCGAACTAGGCGATTGACACTCACATAGTTCGTACTTGAGATTTCGATGACTTATTCAGTCTTTACAACTTTGAACAAACCGCGCGCTAAATTTTCCGTCGCACCTAGCTGACCGCTCTTGGCAAGTGCTTTCTTTAAGCTGCCATCGTCGCCAGTGAGATCCATGCCTCGCCACTACTTGTAATTCGAGCCACGCCACCCCAACAAGTTGTTGGCGTCGCACAACCACTTTGCACCTCAGAAGCAACCGAAGAGTCTTGACCGCCAAACTTCGCAACCCACTGCGAACGTGCCCAATCGGCGTCTTCATAGCCAAAACGCATGATCGTCAATTGGGTCGGTTGCGCGGCCGCCGAAAACAATCGCGACGCCAAACTTATCGCAGTTTCAGGCGAAGCATTTGTAATAACGGCATTCGAACCATTCAATATCTGCAGCGGAGGCACTCTTG
>SXGU01211153.1_pt1 | contig 13452 bp, 15 predicted proteins | sample 3174531 | NCBI WGS metagenome assembly SXGU01 (sample SAMN11356863, study PRJNA531348) | freshwater metagenome | isolation source: freshwater sample F1-140 | place: China: Fuxian Lake, Yuxi | collected 2017-12-25 | reverse complement strand
TTCATCTCGCCCAGGACCTTCTCCTTCCGCTGGGTCTCCTTCTGGATCTGGGCCTGGTTCTGCGCCCGGAGGTCGAGGCGCTCGGCCTCGTGGGCCTTCTCGAGCTCGAGCTTGAGCTTGGCGTGGTTGTCTTCCATGAACTTCAGCTCGCGCTGCTGGCGCTTGTTCGCGGTGGCGACCTGGCGCGAGTTGATCTTCTCCAGGTCTCGCGTGATCTTACTCATTGAGCTGGGTTCTCCTTGTCGTGGGTATGGTCGCAGACGTCCTTCCCCTCGCCGGTGTAGCCGGGGCAGATCCAGGTGCGCAGGAGGTCCACGCTCACCCGGCTCCCGCCGTGGTAGCTCTTGTACATCTGCGGGTTGAGGGTGGAGATGATGTACCGGGGCTGGGCCCGGGTGGCGACGGCGTAGGGGTCGTTGGTCTTCACCAGGTACTGGTAGGCCCGGTACTCGGCGCGCGCCGAGAGGCTCAGGAGGAGGAGTAGGGGAGCGAGGAGCTTCGCCGTCAATGGAGGTCCCTCAGGGTGTCGAGTGATCTGTATTCTACCATCTTCATGAAGGAGAGCACGAAATCTTTTCGCTCCGGCTCCGCGAGGGCCTGGATGGCGAACTTCTTCTTCTCCAGCGTCGGGTGGCCTTCGATCTGCTTGTACACCCGGTGGACCGTCTCCACGGCCCGGGAGAAGGGCATGGAGGTGATGTTGATCGAATTGTTAAAGGATTCGACGATCCAGTCCTGGTAGAACAACGGGAAGAACCCCGACTTTCCTGACTCGAGCAACTGGTCTAACCCGGGGTCATCCTGCAACTTTCGCATAGAACTCCTTTTATCTCTACTATCTTACAAGGAGAGTGCTAAGATGGTTTACGGGGTAGGTTTTGCCAGGAGGAAAATATGGACCGGCCAGAGGACGACTTCCTCATCTCCGAGGAGATGGCCGAGTGGCTCGGCCAGAAGAAATCCGAGTATCTGTCGAATCTCATCCAGCAAATGGCCGCCGACGACTTCGGCTTCGAGGAGTTCCAGCGGTTTGACCGGCTCCTCACGGGCACCATCGAAGACCCCGACCGGGCCTACGGCTTCGAGGAAGACGGGCAGGAGCTCCGCACATACGTGAAGACCTACCACCAGGGCGAGAAGGTCCACCAGGTCCTGATCGGCGTGCTCCTCCCGGACAAGGCAAAAGATGCCCAGGTGCTGGTCCCCATCATCAGCTTCGTCTCCCGGAAGGACGACCTGGTGAAGCTCTTCACCAAGGGCAAGGTCATCACCAGGCCGACGCTGAACTAGGTTCCTTACTTAAGCCGGATGTCCAGGTAGGAGTTGGCGTACCTCGATTTGAAGCTCGTGCACAGGCCGTTCATGAAGTTCCGGGCCTCCTGCGCGCAGGCGGCGTTGGTGTTCGCACCGTAGGGACAGGCCGGCATCCAGTAGTTGCAGTAGGCCGGGGACATCGCCGGAGTTCCGGACTGGGGCATGCAGCTGATCTCCCGCCAGCTCACGTAGGCGTTCATGCACTTAAAGTACTCGCCCATGAGCGGCTCCTTCATCACCATCACGCCGTTGAGCGGATAGTTCTCGAAGCCCGAGCGCGACTTGTAGAGCTTCCCCTGGATCACCTTGTTGGCCTCGAAGTAGGTGCACTGAGGCTGGCCGATGTAGGTCGAGCTCCCGGTGCTATCCTTGTACGCCGGGATGAGGCAGGTCCGGATGTTGGTCGACGTCAGGCTCGGGCGGACCCGCAGGATGGTCTCGTCCAGCGTGCTCTGGCACAGGCCGAAGGCGCCGATCTCCGGAGTCTGGTACCGGTCCGCGAGGTCGCAGTTTTCAAACCCGGGCGCCGGCGTGCCGCCGGTCGTTCCACCGCCCGTGCTTCCGCTGGTGGTCCCGGAGGTCGTCCCTCCGTTGGCACCGGAAGTGGTATCCACCCAGCCGCCGGTCACGACACCGGAGCCGAGGGCGTCGGTGTTGGTGTAGTTCCCCGGCATGCGCGTTCTCTGAGGAGCGTCGCAGGCCGCGAGGAAGGCGAGTGTGGATAGAAGGCCAATGATCTTTTTCATAAAGGCAGTCCCCTAAAAACCGACCGATTTATCTCACTAATCGGTACTTTGAATAAATTCATGAGTTTTTCTTAAATTCCGGTAAAGTAGTAGGAAGACCATCGTTCTTTTAAAGGCTTAAGGTTACCCACCCATGCGCATCCTCCTGGGCGTCCTTTTCACCGTCTCGCTCGTCGTGATCGGGGGCTACATCACCCTGAAGGGCTATCCGTACAAGCTCTACTCCAGCTGGGTCCGGGGCCAGGGGTGGAACAAGTACTACAAGGTGGAAGGGTACAAGGCCTCCTACCTCGCTCCCACCGCCGTCGAAGAGATCCCGGTCTACAAAGAAGACTACGGCCAGCTGTGGAAGGAGTTCCCGCTCCGGAACAGCCTGATCCCCCTTCCGGTGCGCCACCCGCTGTTCAAAACCGTGCCGCTCCTCGAGAGCACGGGGCCGAAGGGCCAGCCCCAGCTCGGGATGGTGTTCCTCTCCTCCGGTGAGCGCGAGCTCTCCCGGATCTACACGCTCCCCATGTCGCTCTACCAGGACCACTCCCACGGACAGGACCTCTTCGAGCTTCCCTACGTGCGCAAGACCATCCTGAAGTTCCCGGTGGAGACGGTCTGGAAGGACCTCTTCTCCCACCGGATCGAGGTGCGGTCCAAGAGCCTCGAGAAGATGATCTACGACCTCTACATCCTCCACCTGCGCTCGAAGATCCTCCCGGCGGAGACCGTGCGGTACGGGCTCATCAAGAACGGGGAGAGCGCGCTGGTCGAGCTCGCCTCGAAGGACCAGGACTACATGCTCGAGCTCGTGCTGACCTACGACAACGGGAGCATCTACTCCTACGTGCTCAAGACCGAGAAGCGCAGCGAGGACTCGCGGGCCCTCCGGGCGAAGTTCCTCGAGACCGTTTCCTTCACCCCGGTCGACCGGGCCATGAGCGAGTTCCTCTACAAGGAGTTCAAGCAGCTCAACTTCGCCCGGCAGGTGGACCAGGAAGGGATGCTCTACCTCTTCTCGGCCTGGTCCCAGGACCTGCAGAACGTCGACATGCTCAAGGAGATGATCTTCTACCTCGAGCGGGGCCGGACCAACGCGATCCAGCTGCGGGCCCTCTACAAGTTCGCGCTCAAGCAGTACGGCAAGACCTTCACCACGCGGAAGATCTGGAGCGACCACGAGGATCCGAACATCGCCCTCCAGCGGAAGATCGAGATCGAGGAGATCGAGAAGAAGCTCTCGCTGGAGCGCGAAGCGCCCGTTCCCCATGCCGAGCTGACCCCGGACGAGAAGATGAACCTCTACCTGAAGAAAGTGAAGGAAGAGCTGCCGGGCAAACCCGAGGACATGACGATCCACTGAGACGATTTCAAGCAGTACTGTCCTACGAGTCGAACTTCTCGAAGCCCTTGATCAGCGTGTTGGTGAGGATGGGCCGGAGGTGGAGGACCTTCTCGGGGAGGAGCTTCTTCTCTCTCTCGTCCATGTAGATCTTCCGGTTCACCTCGATCTGGATGTTGTTGGTGCGGAAGCGGTGGACGTACTCGGTGACGAAGCCGCCGACGTAGGGGTCGTTGAGCGACGACTCGTGCCCCAGGGTGGTGAGCTCGCGCTGGAAGAACTCGATGAACTCCTTGCTGCAGGTGAGGCCCTTCCGGTCGCTGATGCAGAAGTCTGGCCGGTGCATCTTCTGGTTCGGGTTCTGCTTCATGTGGTAGGCGGTGGGACACGACGGCATGCTGTGGAGGTCGACCATGGAGACCGGGCCCTTCTTCCTCTTCTCCAGATCGAGGAGGGTCGCCTTGAGGATTTCGTAGTAGGGCCGGTGGAAGCTCTCGATGAACCGCTCGGCCTCTTCTTTGGTCGGGTCCTTCACCACGAGCTTCTTCCCCTGGGTGTTCTCCTTCCAGAAGAGGACGCAGTTCTCCTCCGCCCGGTTGAGGTCCACGCACACCCGGTGGACGTGGGCCACGAGCACCGCGACCCCGGCCTTCTGCAGGGCCTCGATGTCCACCAGCTCGTTCACCTTGAAGTCCACGTCCTCCCGGTAGGCGAGCTCGTCCCCGGAGAGGTAGGGCCGGAACACCTCCGGGATGGTCTCTCCCGAGTGCGGGATGGACAGGAGTCCACGATATTTATTTCCTAGGGGAGCGTAATAATCGAAGAGGGGAGACTTCTGGGGTTGAGAGGAATCAAACATGTGAAGAATTTACCATAAGGGTCCCGATTTCGTCCACGGGACTCTTCCAAAGCACCCCGGATTGGTCTATAAAAGCATTACATTAAGAGGTTAGTATGAAGTTCCCTGGCCGGCGCAACACCAAGCACTATTTCCCCGTCGAAGACAAGCAGAGGAGCTCCTTCGACGACGAAATCAACCGGCCCGGGAACGTCTACGTGGTGGGGATCGACCAGCTCCTGGTGGACATCGAGATCCCGGTGGAAGATTCGTTCCTGAGCGAGCACCGGTTCAAGAAAGGCGAGTCCTTCATCATCGACGACGCCCTGGCCGACACCATCTACTGGAAGCACAAGAACCAGGGCACGATCTCCGGAGAGTTCCCCGGCGGATCGGTGGGGAACACGCTCCACAACTTCTCCATCCTCTCGGACTCTCCCTCCGTGGCCCTGGGGACCATCAACAAGAACATCGAGCTCGGCGACTACGCCTTCAAGTACATCTGCAACACGAGCTCGAAGGTGAACCTGAGCTACCTCCAGCCCTGCCCGCGGCCCATGGGCCGGGCGCTGTGCTTCGTGAGCCCGGATTCGGAGCGCACCTTCGCCATCAGCAAGGGCTGCATGAACGACCTCTCGCCGGAGTTCATCCCGGTGGACGTGATCGAAAACTCCGCCGCCCTCCTCATCTCGGCCTACACCTTCCGGGACGAGACGTCGCCGATCTACAAGTCCACGCTGCGCGCGGTGGAGGTCGCGAAGAACGCCAACGTGCCGGTGGTCCTCTCCCTCGGGACCAGTGGCCTCGTGCTGGAGAAGAAGAAGCTCCTCCTGGACTTCATCCCGAGGTACGTCTCGGTCATCGCCATGAACGAGGCGGAGGCCTTCTCCCTCACCGACATCGCCGACCCGCTGCTCGCCACCGAGCGGCTCCTCGACATGTGCGAGATCGTCCTCCTCACCGTCGGCGCCCGGGGCCTCTACATCGGCGCGCTCACCGATTCCCAGCAGGCGCGGGCGACCAAGGAGCCCCTCCACACCAAGGCCATCGTGGACTACAACAAGTTCGAGTACTCCCGGGCCATGCGCCGGGGCGACTGCCAGGGAGAGATCCTCAAGGTCTACTCGCACATCAATCCGTTCCGCGGCGGCCCCCTCATGATCAAGAACACCAACGGCGCCGGCGACGCCGCCCTCGCGGCCGTGCTCCATGACCTCAGCGCGAACCTCTACCACCGGATCAAGGTGCCGAACTCCCCGAAGCACTCGGCGAAGTTCCTCACGTACTCGTCCATCTCCCAGATCAGCAAGTACGCCAACCGCGTCTCCTTCGAGGTCCTGAGCCAGAACTCCCCGCGGCTCCTCCGGGGGCTTCCGGAGAAGGAAGACGGCCTGGAAGAAGCCTACTGGGCGAAGTAGCATGTCCCAGGACCAGGTGAAAAAAGAGGCCCTCTTCAACGAGGTCAAGGGCTCCCTCTTCGAGTACCTGGTGGCGAAGAACCTCGCGAAGAAACGAGACGAAGAGCTCCGCTTCCAGGAGGGCCTGGACGCCAACTACCTCTCGGTCCTCTCGCAGCAGGACCGGATGGTCCGGCAGTTCTACCCGCAGATGCTCCCGTTCCTCCGCGACGTCGCGGGCGCCACCGCAGACGCCATCGTCGCCTACCTCGGGGAAGCTCCGTCGAACCTGCGCCTCCTCGGGAAGTTCAGTAACACCTCCGTGCGCTCCACCTACCACGAAGCCGACCTCCTGTTCGACACGGGCCGGGGCGAGCAGCCCCTGAGCCTCAAGCTCAACAAGAGGAACGCCTACGTGAACACCAAGAGCGGGGGGATCAAGAGCTTCTTCCGCCAGTACTTCCCGGGCCTTCCGGAGGAGGTGCAGGCGAGCTTCAACCAGCTCGTGGACCTGGAGTTCAACCGCATGGCGCTGGACCTCCACGGGGCCAACGGGCTGGAGTTCGGCGGCGACTTCAAATCCTGGGTCCGGGAGGGGTTCTCCGAGCTCCCCGGGGACCTCGCCCCGGCTTCCCGGGACATCCTCAAGGCCTACTACGCTCGCATCGCCAGGGAGATGCACCGGATCCTGAGCCTCGCCCAGGCGCGGGACCCGGAGGCGTTTAAGACGAACCTGGCCCCGCTCATGGGCTTCGGCACGCCCCGGATCCTCCAGGTGATCTGCTTCCATGACTTCAAGGCGGGGACCTCCTCACAGGTGGAGATCCATCCCTACGAGGAAGTGGCTTCCCACGCGCCCGTGGTCTCCGGGTTCCACCAGACGGCGAGCGTGGAGGTCACGGTCGGAGACTGGAGCCTCCAGATCCGGGTGAAGCCCATGAACAAGTTCACCACCACGGCGATCAAGGTGAACTGCTCGGTGAAGGTCAGGCGGCCCAGTGGCGCTTGAGGTCTTCCTCGCCGAGCCGGGTGATCTCGAACCTGTAGTCCTTCCTCGTCACGAGGCTGAAGGCGCAGTCGAGCCAGAGTGAGGCCTCGGCGCTGGCGAGGTAGACGACCTTGCTCCGGGTGGCTTCGACGAACGCCTTCTTGAAGGTGTGGAGGAGCGCCGGGGAGAGGAGGTCTTCGTTGACGTCGATGAGGAGGTTCTGCGACGGGCTCACGATGCCCTTGACCAGGCTGAAGATGAACTTGTCACAGTGGGAGGCGTCGGCGGTGAGCTGGTGCGGGTCCTTCACCAGGCCGACGAGGGCCCTGAACTCCGGACCGAGGTCCTTCAGGAACTCCCCCCAGGTCGCCCCGCCGATCTCGAGCTGGAGGTTCTCCCAGAGAGAGAGGTGCGGGATGAGCGAGGTCTTCGCCTCGACGTAGGAGAAGCTCACCAGCTTGCTCGGCGAGGTGGTGCGCAGGAGCTGCATCAGGTCCTTGAGGACGTGCAGGTCTTTTTTATCTTTCTGAAAGAGGTAGAGCCCGAAGTTCTGGTTCATCAGATGAACAATCGGTATTTCGGCGTGGAACCTGAAGAGAAATTAGAATACAATCGAGGCATGGACATGAAAAAGCAGCTGGACGAAGCCTACAATCCAGACCGGAACGCTCGGCGGGAGAAGATCCTCGTGGCCCTCTCGGGAGGGATCTGCTCCTACATCAGCGCCTACCTGTTGAAACTCCAGAAGTTCGACCTCGTCGGGGTCACGGTGATTACCGGATGGGATCAGTCTCCCGTTCCCGGGAGCGAGCTCTTCTCCTGCCACATCGACGCCCCTCGCCTGGAGGAGATCAAGGAGTTCTGCCACCGCCTCGGCGTCCCTCACTACGTCGTGCGGGCCTCCTCGGAGTTCCAGGAGCAGGTGGTGGAGCAGTGGATCGGGGCCCGCCTCACCGGGACCCACCACAGTCCCTGCTGGAGCTGCCACGACCTCCGGCTGCGCGTGCTCGTGGAGAAGATGCGGGAGCTCGAGATCGACAAGCTCGCCACGGGCCACTTCGCCAAGATCCTGCCGGAGAGCACGGGGGCCTACTTCGTCCACAGCTCCAACGACGAGGAGAACGACCACTCGGACCTCCTCTCCCGGCTCCCGTCGCACATCCTCGGGAGCCTCTACCTTCCGCTCGCCGACCTCACCAAGAAGGAAGTGCTGAAGCTCGCGGAGAACTTCGGCCTTCCGGTCACGGGCGACCAAGTGAAGGTCCACCAGTGCCTTCCCTGGAGGGAAGAGTTCCTCCCGTACCTCGAGAAGACCGTGCCGGCGAAGTTCCTGGGCGGCGGGAACCTCTGGTTCCAGGATGAAGAACGGGAAGAAGGCACCCACGACGGCGTGGTCCTCCATTCCTACGGCGACGTCCTGAGCACCACCGCCGGCGGCCGGGCCGTGCTCGCGGGCTACAAGATGAACGAAAAGAAGCTGATCCTCCGGCCCGAGGCGTACCTCTACCGGAACCGGGTCCTGCTCCGGCAGTGCAAGGTCTCCGAGGGAACCCCCCTCACCGAACCGGGCCGCGGGGTCCTCTGTGTTGAGGGCCAGGAGATCGAGTGCTGGTACCATCCCAAGTGCCTGGACTCGGTCTTCGTCGAATGGGAGGAGGAGCTCCGGATCCCCGAAGGGACGATCCTCGCTCTCTACAAGAAGAAGGGAAAGAACGCCAAGGTCTTCCTCACGGGGAAGGTCCGCTACCTGCCGAAGATAAGGCCCCCCGAAGAAGGAGAACAAAGTGTTCCGAAAGCTGACTACGCTCGCGATTTTTAGCCTGAGCCTCTGCGCCGGCGCCGGCTCCCCGGCGACCTACACCCAGGTCAAGAGCGAGCTCCAGAAGGTTTCCCAAAAGGAGCTGGGCGACTGGGTCAAGGACTTCGTGCGCGCCGGAGCACCGTCGCGGATGGTGGGCCAGCCCGGGCACCAGAGTGCGATCGCCTTCCTCACCAAGACGGTCGAAGCGCTCGACCGGAAAAAAACCGGCAAGCTCTCCGTCGTGAGCGTCCCCGCCGACGTCGCCGAGGCGAAGAACTTCTACCAGAGGGACTTCGACCTCAAGGTGGAAGGGAAGATCCCCAAGACCCATCCGGACTACCGCAAGTGGGAGAACTTCACCAAGTACATGCAGCAGGTGGCCCAGCGCTACCAGGGTGCCGAGCTCTCGAACATCGTCTGGGAGAAGCCGGGCCTTAACTCCGACAAGATCCTGGTGGTCACCGCGCACTACGACACCATCTCGCAGGACCCGCAGACCTACCTCATCAAGGAAAAGGAGCCCATGCCCGGCGCCAACTACAACGCCTCCGGCGTGGCCGTTGCCCTGGGCCTCCTCAAGACCCTCTCCGGGTTCGACCTGAACTACACCGTCCAGGTGGTGTTCCTCGACTGGCAGGGGATCGGCTACCTCGGCTCCCACCACTACGCCCGCGAGCTCAAGGCCCTGAAGGCCAAGGGGAAGGAGATCCTCGGCGTCGTCAACCTCGAGATGCTGGGCCAGGACACGAGCTACTTCGACCGCACCAAGAAGCTCGGGAACATGTCGAGCTACACCCGCGACCTCGTCGAGGAGCGGCAGTGGGCGCAGAAGCTCCTGGACCACGGGAGTAAGGTGAGCCAGAAGGTGACCTTCGAGCTCAAGCCCCAGGGCTTCGACCGGACCGATAGCTTCCGCTTCTGGGAGCAGGATCTGCGGTCCGTGACCTTTTCCCAGAACTGGGAAGATGACTTCAATCAGAAGTTCTTCCAGACCCCGCAGGACACCCCGGAGACCCTCAACCACGAAACGCTCTACCACGCATATCAATATGTTGGTGGGGCGGTCCTCGGGACTCTCTTAGATATTACCAAGTGACTTTGAAAAGCTTGGAAAACGAGCTATAACGCGTCCATGGATTTTTCCTTCAACCCGGAGCTCCTGGCGAGCTACGGAATCTCGCTCACCGCCGAAGAGTTCAAGGCCAACGCCGCCACGACGGTGGTGGTGGGCATGTCCGGCGGCGTGGACTCCTCCGTGGCCGCACTCATCCTGAAGCTCCAGGGGTACCGGGTCATCGCCCTGTTCATGAAAAACTGGGACGAGACCAGCGCCGACGGGACCTGCCCGGCGGACCTGGACTACCAGGACGTGATCAAGGTCTGCGAGAAGCTGCAGCTCCCGTACTACTCGGTGAACTTCGTGAAGGAGTACTGGGACGGGGTCTTCACCGAATTCCTCTCCGACTACCGCAGCGGCTTCACTCCCAACCCGGACATCCTCTGCAACCGCGAGATCAAGTTCAAGGTCTTCTTCGAAAGGGCGAAGCTCCTCGGGGCCGACTTCCTCGCCACCGGCCACTACTGCCGGATCGACGCGACGGGGGAGGCGCCCCGGTTGGCCAAGGCGGTAGACCAGAACAAGGACCAGACCTACTTCCTCTACGCCATCGATAAGAAGGTCCTGGGGGAAGTCCTCTTTCCCATAGGCCATCTCCCGAAGCCCAAGGTACGGGAGCTCGCGACGAGGTTTGAGCTCGCGACCTCCACCAAGAAGGATTCCACCGGGATCTGCTTCATCGGTGAGAGGAACTTCAAGAACTTCCTCTCCCAGTACATCGAGAGCTCGAAGGGGAACTTCGTCGACACGAAAGGGAAGGTGCTGGGGCAGCACGATGGAACCTGCTTCTACACCCTCGGGCAGCGCAAGGGGATGGGGATCGGGGGACCGGGCGAGGCCTGGTTCGTGGTCGCGAAGGACCATCAGAAGAACGAAGTCATCCTGGCCCAGGGGCAGGACCATCCGGCCCTCTACGCCGATGGCCTCTGGGCCGGGGAACTGAACTGGCTGGTGAGACCTCCGAGCGGGACCTTCCGGTGCAGGGCCAAGGTCCGGTACCGTCAGGCCGAACAGGACTGCACGGTGACGGTGTTAGAGCAGCAGGTGAAGGTGGTCTTCGATCGACCCCAGCGGGCGATGACGCCACGGCAGTCGGTGGTGTTCTACCTCGAGGACATCTGCCTCGGCGGCGGAATCATCAGCGAGATCGCTCCGAACTACGCCGAGCAGGGGAAGGCTCTACCCGGTAGCGCTCTACCAGAGGTCTTTGCGAGTGAGGTCCAGGCCTGATTTGGCTTCGGCCTTCTTCTTCGGTTCGAAGCCCTTGCACTCACCCTGGCCTGCGGAAGCGATGATCTTGGACGGGCTGTCTTTGCACTTGATTCCGAAGAGCCGGCACCCGTTGGGAGTTTTCGCGTCCCAGGTGATGTAAAAGTGGCGGCATTCTGAACAGCTAGGCTTACTCATTCCAGCATTTTAAGGCGAGAACCCATAATTATCCATTGGGGGTAAGATTGACCCCTCGAAAATTGTTTAGTGGTGTAATGCTGTACAGGAATGAAAGCTTTACATGCACCATTAAGTTTTCCCATGGGCACCTAAAATTGGTGGTTTAATTAGCCTGAAGACTTAGGACAGTGTCATTAAGATACTGTTTTCTTGGCATCGTGGATGCAAAAGTCTAGTGAAGTTCTCAATTTTTGAGAGCTAAAAAAGGTTCGTATGAGTCTGGGTACTCAACCAAACGCGGGCGACATGGAGAATGTGATCCCCCTCTTCAGTGGGATCGAGTTCACCTTCCCCGACCCGTTAAACGAACTCCTCAAGGAGGGGTCGATCCCCGACTTCGTCCTCGGACACGAACCCCTTCGCATCGAAACAAAAACCTACCTCGTGAACGAAAACCAGTTCCCCGACCAGTCCATCATCGTCCTTGACCAGCAGCTCACCAGTCTGAAAGATGCCCTGAACCGATTGAAGTTTTATTTAGGCGATTTGGACGACTTGCTTCCAAGATAAAATTCTTTACGAACCATTTTAATTCTCTTAAATTAGTCTCTCACTTCAAATGCCCGGGTGGCGAAATGGCAGACGCACTACCTTGAGGTGGTAGCGCTCGAAAGGGCGTGCTGGTTCAAGTCCAGTCCCGGGCACCATTTACTCGAATACATTCTCGTCATTTTGGTCTGGACTTGCGATTCTTCTCCCTTAATGGTGGAGCACACCGCGTTTACTCACATACAGGCATAGAGCAACTTCAATCGATAATTATTAAAATTCTTATAACCGTAGGCACGTTTCTGGACTTGCTTTGCAACGTTGTTAAAGCCCTCGGTTCGAGCATTAGTAAGCTTGTTTTCAAAGTAATTCAAGATCTCATCGAGCCAGTTTAAGATGGTCTTGCGTAAGCTTTTGAGTTCCGGGACTTTCGAGAGGGCCAGGGCATCGGTGAGCTTGGTTAAGATCCTCCTTGCGTGGCCCGCGTTCTCGCAACAGTAGACTTTGTTCAGCGTCTCCTTGGCCAGATAGATCTCCTTGATCGTCGGATGGTTTTCGAGCCATTCGTAGATCATCGCCCGGGTTTCTCGCTCGAGCTTAAAAGAGTTTTTAAGCAGCAGCTTTCGACGAAGCTTGTGATCCTTGGTTTCGGTTTTTACCAGCTTTAGGTACTTCTGGAGAGGCTGCAGTGGGAGCCTTACTACGTGGAACTTATCGGCGATGATCTTAGCATTGGGGAAGTAACTCTTTGCAAAGCTTCTGTATGCGGAGGAGAGATCCATGCAGACATTTTTTACGTTCTCTCGGCCTTGAATGTAGCTTAGTTGTTGCTGAAGCTCTCCTACGGTTCTCGTCGGGAGGACCTCCTTTAGCCTCTTATTGTTGTAGTCCACGACCATGGTGACGAACTCCCGGTGTCCGTACTTTTTGTTTCGGATGAAGGAGTGCTCGTCGATTCCGATGGTGGTGGGCCAACCGTCGTTTTTGCGCTCTCTCCACTTGAGCTCGAGCTGGGCGTAGTGGCGTTTGTAGATGGTTTTGGTTCCCACCTTCAGATGCCTTTTTGCGGCACTCATGTTGGCGAAGTTGTCGCAGACGTAGAGGATGGATCGCTGCATCCGTTCGGTGATCCGAGCTCTGGGCATGATGCCGTCGACCTGTTCGGTGAAGACTTTGCGGCAGCCACGTCCCTCGCATCTAAAACGCCTTTTTCTAATGGATAGGATCTTTTGCTTGGCCTCGTGAGGGGCGTCCTTGATGGTTACGGTCCGTCGGTCGTGGACGGTGGTGGTTTCCATTCCACAGTGGGGGCAGTAGGCAATTGGGCCATCGACGGAGCAGTGGAAGGTGACTTTTTTTACGTTCTCAAAGTGCTCGAAGTTGGTAAGTTTGAGTTTTGGAAGTAGTAAAAAGTCGGTAAGCTGATGTCCGGGCATAGGTTCTCCTTTTGGTAGAAGTTAGATGTGGTAATCCAATTTTAACCGATTGATTTCCTATGCCTGTTTTATTTAGTTAACGCAGCGGGAACACCATCAAGTGTGAAGAACGTCTAGTATCTGATTTAAATCACTTAACAATCTCTCAAGAGATTGATTCTTCTCAACTGCTCCCTTCATCACTAGAAATCACAGATTATCACTCTAGTTGTGCTACTTGAGTGCTACCTCAGTGCTTCTTCTAAAAAATCCACCCATTTTCGAGACTACGCTGCGTAGTTTTGCCTCTCATTAACAGAGTCATGTCTGTGAAATGAAATGGACTACGCACGTATTAAAAAAGAGCGTTTCAACATTGATTGGAGAAGCGTGTATGAAAATTAAAAAGAAGAAGAACAGAAGATCAGATCACAAGATCATAACGAAAGAAGGAAAGGTGCTTAAATTTTTAAGAGAGAGCAGGAAGCTCTCTATGAGGAGTGCAGGCAGAATCATTGGGACTTCTGATGCTTTAATTAACCATTCTGAAAATGGTAGGATAGATCTG
>SXGU01378593.1_pt1 | contig 13455 bp, 10 predicted proteins | sample 3174531 | NCBI WGS metagenome assembly SXGU01 (sample SAMN11356863, study PRJNA531348) | freshwater metagenome | isolation source: freshwater sample F1-140 | place: China: Fuxian Lake, Yuxi | collected 2017-12-25 | reverse complement strand
CTCACGAAGACGAGCGACATCGACTCTAGATGCTTGTTGCTGCGACACATACTGGATGTAGTGCTTGCTATTTTCAACCCACTCTCTTGGGGGGGATGACCCCGCCGGGTTCAGATATCTTTCGGCCTATTCGCCGCTGCACAACGTCAAGGCCGGCGTGAAGTATCCCGCGGTGCTGGTGACGACAGCCGACCACGACGATCGGGTGCACCCGGGCCACTCGTTCAAATATGCGGCGGCGCTGCAGGCCGGGGTGGCGAGAGATCTGCAGGACCGCCCCGCGTTGATCCGCATCGAGACCAAGGCGGGGCACGGCGCCGGCAAGCCGACTGCAAAAGTGATCGAAGAGGCGGCGGACAAGCTGGCGTTCGCGGCTCACTTCGTGGGCATGAAGGGGCCGGCGGTTCCGGCGAAATAGGCGGCAATATTCGCAGCGCGAATGTCGCAACCAGCAGACGGCGGGCAAGCCCTCCTCCGGCGGGCAAGGCGAAGAAGCTCGGAAATCGTGAAAGCGGGCATCCACCTGCGGCGGACAAGTCGGGCAGCGAAAATCCGCCGACGGCGGACAAGTCTCGGAATTTCAAACCGACGGGTTTCGTTCCGCTCAGCCGGTCGCGTGTCTGCACCTGGAATGAAGTCCCGGATTTCAGATTGCTGATGCCCGACTTGCCCGGCGATGGCGGGTTTCAAGATTTCCGAAACAGTCCCGGCTGGCGGCGAAGTGGATCGAAAGTAGCCACCGCCTATTTCTTCTTTTTCGACTGGATGCTCTTGGCGGCTTTTCCCGCCTGCCGGCGGACGTCGGCATCCGACGTGGCCGCGGCAATCTTTTCCAACACCGCCTTGACGGTGGCGGCATGTTTCGTCGCCGCCAGGGCCGGCGCGATCTGCACCACGGCCAGCGCCGCCTCGGTCTTGACGCTCGGATCGTCGAGATAGGGCAGCAGCAGCTGCAGTCCCTCGATCTGCTTCACGCTCCCCAAGCCCGACACGATGATCAGTTTTTCCTCCGTCGTGCGCACGGCCTGGTTGGCCTGCGAAAACCAGGCGAGGAAATCGAGCTGCGTGGGATCGCGGCCCTCCGCCACCTTGGCGGCCATCCGGGTCCCGCCCCGCAAGGCTGGCTCGCGTTGCGCCGGCTCTTCATTCCGGGTGAATATTTCCAACATCAAGGAGGCCGCGCTGGCGTCCGGCCAGTCCGCCAGGCAGCGCAGCGCCGCCACCCGTACCCTGGCCTCGCCATCGTTCAGCGCCAGCTTGACGGTATCGAATACTTGGGGGCTGCCGCCGGTGGCCTTCACGATCGCTCCGAGCGGACGCAACAAGGCCAGTTTGGCCGAGGTGTCGGTGGCCGCCCGATAGGCGGACAGGACGGGCTCGGCGCGTTTTCCCGCCGGTTCGATCTTCATGGAGGCGGCGAAGACCGCGAGATCGGCCGGCACCTTGACCGCATCGTCCCGGCTGGCGAGCGACAGGCGGATGAGTTCCGCCACATCGGCCGGACGCGCGACCTGGGCCAGCGCACGGAAGGCGGCTTTGCTGACCTCGGCTTCCGCTCCGGCTGCCAGTTTCAAAAGTTCCCCGCGGGCGTTGTCCGCTCTGCGGGCGCCCAGCACGCCGATGAGCTTGACGCGCAGCGCCGGCGCCACTGACGGCAGGGTGGCCAGGATCTTCGAGTTGGTGTCGGCTCCTCCGACCTGACTCAGGCCCGCGATGGCGGCTTCCGACTCGGCGGGGGTTTGCGCCGCGGTGACCGCCCGCAGCAAGACGGGGAGGCTGGAGCTGCCGTCGTCGACGCGAGGCAACGCCTGGATCGCTGCCACCCGCACCGCGGGGGCACCGCTCTTCGTGGCGTCGAGGATGGCGGGGAGGGCGTCCTTGTCACCGCGGTCGCCCAGAACCTGGATGAGCAAAACCTGCTTTTCCGACGGCAACTTGCCGAGTTCGGAGGCCAGGGCCGTGGTCACACTGGCGCCAGCCAGTTCACGGGCCGCTCGCCAGGCCGCTGCCAGCATGGCTGCGTCCTGACCCTTGAGTTGTTTCACGAGCAGGGGAATGCCATCGGCTTCGCGCGCGGTAATCGCACCGCACATCGCGGCGGTGCGAATGTAGTCGGGAAATTCGGGCGCGTGGAGCCGGTCGAAAATGGGGGCCGCTTCGCTGCGTTGGCGAGCGGCCACCAGCGCTTCGGCGCAGGTGAGACTGGCGTCGGCGAAGACAATGCGGAGTGCGCCCGTCGCGCCGCCCAGGGAACTCTGGAGTTTTTTCGCGGCATCGACGCTGCCCATCCGGCCCAGCGCCGCCGCCGCGGCGGCGGTCACGGATTCATCCGGGCCGGCCAGCAGCCCGGCCAGTGCGGCGGTGGCGGAAGCGTCGCGCCGGAAGCCGATGGAATTGATGACACCGACGAGCAATTTCCCCTGAACTTTGCCGAGAGCGTCGCGGAGCGCGGCGGCGGCGGCGGGATCGGGCATCGGCTCCAAGGCATGACGCGCCATGTGGGCGAGCTTTTCGTCCGACAGGAGCGCGGCCAGGGCCGGCACGGCCGCCTTCGTGCCGATGATCGCCAGACGGTGGCAGGCTACGACCTTGTTGTGCGGCGCGCTGGTGGCGGATTGCAGGGTGGCGATTAACGCGTGCTCTTCCTCCGATCGGGACAGCGTGCTCGTCATCGGCGCGCCTTGGCCGATCAGAAACACGGGAGCCGCGGCCAGGAGCAGCGCCGTCAGCGCGGTTTTGAGACTGAATGGTGCGAGAGTCATGTTCGGTCCTGTTTTTCTTCGGGATGATTTTCGTTTCGGCGTGGACCCAGTTTCAGATTCGCCAGGGTTCACGTTTGGCGCGGGCGCGCATCCGGTTGGCGTCCGCATCGCCGATGAATTCGTTTTTCGCCGGATCGTAGGCGAGTTTGCGGCCGAGCTGCCACGAGATGTAGGCGGCGTGGCTGGCGATGTGCGACTGGCAGGCCACGTCGCCGTTGGCTGCCGTCAGCGCGCGGGATTTGACGCAGTCCAGAAATTCGCGGAGATGGCCCGCCGGATGGGTGCCGGCCTGGCGCTTGAGCGTGCGTTCGCCGCGCAGTGATTCGGGGAAAACCTTGAGATCGCCCCGGTCGCCGGTTTCGACCCAGCCTTCATCGCCCTCGAAGCGCACGCTGCATGTGCCCAGGCCCAGCCAGCCGGTCTCGCGCATGACCAATTTCACGCCGTTGGCATATTGGGCGACACAACCTCCCTCGTTCGGCACATATTCGACCGGAGCGGTTTTGTCGGCGTCGTTGGCCCACTGGCAGAGGTCGATGGTGTGCGAGCCCCACTCGAGAATGCCGCCGCCGTGGAAATCGAAATGATTGCGCCAGCGGCCCGCCACATACTGGGAGTTGTAGGGCCGCCACGGGCATGGGCCGAGCCACATGTCCCAATCGCAGACATCCTTGGGCGGCTCCGGTTCGGCGGGCAGCCACTCCAGTTTGGTGCCCGGCGCGAGCGTGTTGGCGTGGACTGTCTGGAGTTTGCCGAGCTTGCCGGTGCGGGCCAGTTCCACGGCGAAGACGAAGTTGCTGACATTGCGGCGCTGCGTGCCGGCCTGATAAACCCGGCTGTAGCGGCGCATGGTTTCCGCGAGCGCCACGCTGTCGGCGATGTTCGTCGAGCAGGGTTTTTCGCAGTACATGTCCTTGCCCGCCTTCGCCGTGAGGATGGACGCAAGCGAATGCCAGCGGTCGCCGGTGGCGATGAGCAGGGCATCAACGTCTTTCCGTGCGAGCAATTCGCGGAAATCGCGATACATGGCGCAGCCCTTGTCGCCATTCTTTTCGTCCGCGAGGGCCTTGACCGCCTGGCGCCGCGTTTCCCGGATGTCGGCGATGGCCACGAACTGCACGTCGGGTTCCTGGATCAGCACGGCCAGGTCGTTCCCGCCGCGCCCACCGATGCCGAAGCCGCCCATCACGATCCGGTTGCTGGGTGCCACGCCGCCGTTGAGCCCCAGCACCTGCCCGCGGACAATTTGCGGCAGCAGCAGGGCGCCGCCTGCGACCAACGTTTGCTGGAGAAATGAACGGCGGTTCAGGGCCGGCGTGAAGACGTGTTTCTTTTTCATGGTAGGATATTTCTCCCCGACTGAGGCAGGAGGCCATCCGGTTGGAACGACGGGAACGGCCGGGCCTGAAACTACCACAAGCCGGTCCGCCGGCTCTGCGCAGAACTTGGCGGATGGTGGGCGGTAATTGATGCGTTCACTGAGGCCCGGGAGTTTTCACCACGGATTGCCCAGCGCGGCGAAGCCGCCACCAAAGTCACCCCCAAAAAAAATCTTTTTACACCGCAGAGACTCAATCTTCAGAGCGCAGAGAAAGGCAGATGTCTTCCCTGCCTTTTTATCCGGACACTCCCGGCCAAAATATTTCGGACAGAAAAATTCCAATCCCCGCGCCGCACCTGAATTTTGAAACGCGGAGTTCGCGGCGAACGCGGAGGATAAAATCTCATTCTCCGCGCCCTTCGAGATCTTCGTTCCCTGCCGGGCCAGAGATGGGGGTTCGAGTTTGGCTGGTCCGCCGGCCGGAGTCGGCCGAAGCCATCGGATCCGCGCCGCTATTTGTTCACCCGGAAATTCACCACGTCGTAGTCCTGAATGACGTACGTGCGCTGCTCGAGCCGGAGCTTGCCTGCGTGTTTGGCCTGCTTTTCGCCGCCCGCGTTGATGAAGTCGTCCCAGCCGATCACCTCGGCGCGGATGAAGCTCTTGAGCAAATCGGTGTGAATCGTGGCCGCGGCCTCTGGCGCCGTCAGTCCCCGCTTGATCGGCCAGGCGCGGTTTTCAATCCCGCCGACCGTGAGGAAGCAGATGAGGCCGCTCTCCGCCAGGACCCGCACCAAAAACTCGTCGAAATGGGCCAGCTCCTCGTCGGTGCCCACCACCACCGGCTTCGCGGTGAGCAGAGCGTGCTTCTCCGTCGTCGCCCAGTCGGCGGCGCCGAGGCCGGCGGTGGTGACAAACTGCTCCGCCTCGAGCACCGCTTTCATCTTCAGCAGCACGGCGGCCTCGGCCGCCGCCGGATTGTGCGCGAGTCGCGTCTCCACAAAATCGAGATCCTGGAGGACGAGCTCGAGCCGGCTGTTGGCCGAGGTCACGATCACATCCGCGGTGAGCGCCTCCTCGGGCGCGACCACGTCGACCTGGGCGTAGACCTTCTTCTTGGCCTCCACCAATTTGTCGGCCGCGTCGAGCCGCGGATCCTTGATGTTGTGCTTGCCCAGGGCGACGCCAGTGAGGCCGTAGATGCAGACTTTCATGGTGAGGAAGCGGCCAGCCTGATCGCCGCCCGCCGCGCGGGCAATGGAATAGTCCCGGCGAGGCGAAGCCACCGACCATTCTGGCCGCTGAGGCCATCGGGCGTCCCGAATTGACGAACTGGGTGGCGGCAAAGCGCGTCGCTGTTCAGGACCTGCGACATCAGGCGTTGAAGTGAGCTAGGCCACAGAGTCGGAGCGTGGCAGGAAGATTAAAGGCAGGAAGATTTTCAAACCCCGGCGGGCTTGAAATTTTCCTGCCCAATAGTTTGCCTCCCTCCGGGTCCGACACCCCGAAGGTTTCCCGCCAGAGGTGGATGAACTTCGGCTTGGTTGAGGGCAGGAGCGGCTTTACGCCGCGATGCATTCGCAACGGCGAGGATTCGCGGGGTAAACCCGAATGGCGCTTAAGTTTTTTCCGAGCGGCGATAGCTGTTACCATGGCAATTTTCGCGGTCGTCGGGGACTTTTGGCAGGGGAATGGGTGGCAAGGGAATGAAAGCTCGGCGGATTTCCCCCTCTGCCACCGATTCTCTTGCCATCCTGCCCCAGCGCCCTCCGCCGAAAGTGGATCCGCAAGGTCCAGGGAAAGACCGTGAAGTGCCCGACGGGGTCAGGCTGTGGGTTTTTCAGTCAAGGCTGGGCAGCCGGCATTGCCGCGTGGATCAAGCGGAACGACCGTTGCTGATCCTTTCGACTGATCGTGAAAAGCAGCCAGGTGCGGCTGGATCAGGTCGCGGACCCGGCCAACTTGCGTGAGGCGTTCCTCCGGGCGGCGCGTCGTGCCGGGCGGCAGGAGACAGTTGGAATCCAGCGTCAGATTTTCCCGCGGCCCGGCGGGTTTGTCATCCAATGGATGACAAGTATCTCCGGCTCGCGTAGGGGGAACCAATGGCGACCGAGGGAACGCAGGGTCGTTCCTCTCCGCCAAAAACCGCGAACCCTTGCACAAGAAATGCGTGGGATTTGCTGTCGCGCGACGTGGGCGGAGTGACGAGCATCGCGACGCGTCGGACCGCCGCAGATCCCGACGCTCCGCCGCAGACTCCGACCCAAAATCCGCCGGCTTTTTTCCAGCCATGAATTCCCTGTTGCATGAGTGGAGCCGCTGGATGACAGCGGTCGTCCTGCTTGGGAGTCTGGGCACCGCTTCAGGGGGCGAGCCGGGCGTGGGTCGCGAGTCCGGGTCGCGCCCTGCAAGCGACCACGCCTTCTTCCCTTTCTGCATTGACTGGCACGACGCGAAGAAACGCTCGTTCGAGCAGCAGGCGCAGATGCTCAAGGAGCTCGGTTACCCGGGTGTCGGTCACATCTGGCTGGACAAGGTTGAGGAGCGGATCGTCACGCTCGATGCCGCCGGGTTGCGGCTGTTTCAGATCACGATCGCCGTGGACTTCGCGCCCGGCAAGAACCCGTACGATGTCGGACGGTTCAAGGAGGTCCTCGCGCTCATCCGGGGCCGGCAGGTGCAGTTTTGCGTAATCGGCAAGGGCGTGAAATCCTCCGACCCCTCCGGCGACCCGCGGGCGGTGGACGTCCTGCGCGAGATGTCCGATCTGGCCCGGGACTCCGGGGCGCAGTTGCTGCTGTATCCGCATCAGAAGGACTGGCTCGAGCGCCTCGAGGATGCGGTGCGCGTCGCGGAGAAGGTGGACCGCGCAAACGTCGGCGTGATGTTCAACCTCTGTCACTGGCTGCGCGTAGATCCGAGCCGCGACTACACGCCGCTGCTCCGGCGGGCCCTGCCCCGGCTCTGGGCCATCTCAATCAATGGCGCCGACGACCGCGACGACCAACCGGGCTGGAAGCGATACATTCAGCCGCTGGACCAGGGCTCGTTCGATGTCGGCGCGCTGCTCCGCACGCTCGACGAATTCGGCTATCGCGGTCCGGTCGGCCTCCAGTGCTTTGGGATCGGAGGGGACGTGCGCGAGCATCTGGCCCGGTCGATGGCGAAGTGGCGGGAACTACGCCAACCACCCACGGAGGCGAAATAACATGTCGAATCGAAACAAACTCAATCGCCGGCAGTTTCTCGCGGGCGCCGCGAAGGCCGGTGCGGTGCTGGCGGCGCCGCTGATCGTGCCCGCGTCGGTGCTCGGCCGCGGGGGGGCGGTGGCCCCCAGCGAACGAATCGTCATGGGTGGCATTGGCGTCGGCGGACGTGGCGGGTATGATCTCGGGATTCTGTTGCAGGAGGCCGGGGTGCAGTTTGTCGCGGTGTGCGACGTCAAGCAGGCGCGGCGGGAGGCGGTCAAGCAGCAGGTGGACCAGGCCTACGGCAACCGCGATTGCGCCACGTTCCGCGACCTGCGGGAACTGATCGCGCAGCGGACCGACCTCGATGCCGTGCTTATCGCCACGGGGGATCGCTGGCACACGCCGGCCTCGATCATGGCGATGAAGGCGGGGCTCGATGTGTTTTGCGAAAAGCCGTCGAGCATGAGTGTGGCCGAAGGGCAGGAACTCGTGGCGGTGGCGCGGCGCTACGGTCGGGTTTTCCAGAGTGGCATGCAGCGGCTGAGCGAGGCGAATTTTGTGTATGCCGATCTGCTCGCGCGGACGGGGAGGCTCGGGAAGCTGCACACGGTGTACGCGCATCAGCTGAAGTTTCAGATGAAGACCGACTGGTTGCCGGCGGAGCCGGAGCCTGAGCCCGAGGAGTTCGATTGGAACCTATGGCTTGGCCCGGCTGCGTGGCGGCCGTACAACTCCGCCTATCTCCGCGGCTGCGGCGCCTGGCTGGATTACCATGATTTCGGCACCGGGGTCGCCGGGTGGGGCAGTCACACCATTTGCCAGTGCCAGTCCGCCCTCGGGGCCCTGACCACCTCGGCGGTCGAGTATGTGTATCCGGGCAATGACGACGCCGATGGCTTGGTCTGCCGTTTTGCGAACGGGGTCAAAATGGTGTTGAACGCGCAGGGCTGGCCCAAGGCCGGCGAGCCGGGCATGTGGCGGGGATCTTGTGGCGTGCGTTACGAGGGGTCCGAGGGCTGGGTGGCGATCGCCGACGGTTATCCGCGGCCCGAGGTCTCGTCGCCGGCGCTGTTGCGGGAATTTGACTCGCTGCTGCATGATTATCAGGCGCAGACGAATCGTCCGCTGCATCACATTCGCGATTTCCTTGAGGGCGTGCGGAGCCGCCGGCCGGGTATCGCCAACGAAGTGGTGATGCACCGCACAATGAGCACGAACCACGTGGCCAATATCTGCATGCTGCTCAGGCGAAACGTGACGTGGGATCCGGTGAAGGAGGAATTTCCGGGCGATGCCGAGGCCAATCGGATGCGCTCCCGGGCCCGGCGCGAGCCGTGGCGGGTTTGATCCCAAGAAGATGACGGTTGAATATCGCTCCCCCTCCTAAAATCAAATTTCCATGAACCTCCACCGCCTGCGAATCTCCTGCTCCATTGCCGTCCTGCTCGTGGCCGGGCTGACGGTGGCTGGGGCCGCTGATCTCCCGGCGATTGCGCTGCCGGCGCCCAATCAGACCGGCGGCAAGCCACTGCTGGAGGTGTTGAAGGCGCGGCAGTCCCTTCGCGAGTTCAGCCCGCGGTCGCTGCCGCTCCAGGCGATGTCTGATTTGCTCTGGGCGGGATTCGGCATCAACCGGCCGGAGAGCGATCACCGCACGGCCCCGTCGACGATGAACATGCAGGAGATCGATCTGTATGTCGCGCTCGCCGACGGGCTGTATCTCTATGCCGCCAAACCACACGAGCTGCGTCCGGTACTGGCCGGTGATTTGCGCCCCAAGACCGGTGGGAACGCGGCGATCCAAAAGGCGGCGGCGGTCCTGATTTTTGTCGCGGACTACAGTCGGATGGCGAAGGCGAAGCCGGCGGACCGCGACTTTTACGCGGCGATCGACGCGGGCTTTATTGTGCAGAACGTCTATCTCTACTGTGCTTCCGCCGGCCTAGCCACGGTCGTCCACGAGTTGGATCGTCCCCCGCTGGCCCGGGCGATGGAGCTCCGGCCGGAACAAAAGATCATCATCGCGCAGTCGGTCGGTGCTCCGAAATAGCCCGGCGGAGCGCGGCTCCGGTTTCCGCTCTTGCGCTCCGCCGCCGAGCCGCCGGAGTAATACCGTGGTGTCCGCCGCGCCCGTATCAATCATTGCATAATTTCATGCGCTCATATGCAGAGGCGATTTTCCAAGAAATTTTCACCTCCACGCTTTACCACCGCAACCGAAGCCGATCTTCGCCACAGAGGACACGGAGGGGACCCCGAGGTCACTGAGTAAGACCTCCCATTCTTCTGCCTCTGTGTCCTCGGTGCATCCTCCGTGGCCTTTGTGACAAGAAAATCACGCACGAACTTTCGCAAAGATTGATAGTACGGCCTCCCCGGTCTTCCTTCCGATGAATTCCACCCTCCAGATCATTGCGCTGCCGCGAGCGTCGCGGGAGGTCGACCGGTTTCTCGACCTCGCGTACGCGATCTACGGCCGCGATCCGCATTGGGTCGCACCGCTTTTGCGGGATGTGAAGAAGACCTTCAGCGACGCGAATCCGCTGTTCGAGCATGCGGAGATGCAGCTCTGGATGGCGTCTCGCGACGGCCGCGATGTCGGGCGCATCGCCGGGATCATCGACCGCCATCACAATGAGTTTCACCGCGAGCGCACGGCGTTCTTCGGTTTCTTTGAATCGGTCGACGATCCCGCGGTCAGCGCGAAGTTGTTTGCGGCGGTGGCGGCGTGGGCGCGGCCGCGGGGGATGACGCGACTCCTCGGTCCGATGAATCCCACGACCAACGATGAGTGCGGCCTGCTGGTCGACGGCTTCGATTCGCCTCCGGTGTTCATGCTGACGTATAATCCGCGGTATTACGTGCCGCTGGTCGAGGCGGCGGGCTGCACGAAGGCGAAGGATCTGCTGGCTTACGATTTTGATCTCGCCTCCGGGCCGCAGGAGCGGCTGGGGCGTTTCATGCATAAATTCCGCCGGCGCGAGCCGGACGTCGTGATCACGCCCATCCTGAAAAAGAATCTCGCCACCCAGCTGGCGAAGATCAAGACGGTCTATAATCAGGCGTGGGCGGAGAACTGGGGTTTTGTGCCGATGACGGATGGAGAGATTGATTTCCTGGCCGGGCGGCTGAAACCGCTGGTGACGGAGGGGCTGGCGATGGTGGCGGAGACGCCGCAGGGGCCCAGTGGATTTCTCCTGGCGATGCCCGATTTCAACGAGGCGCTCCAGCCGTTGCGCGGGCGTTTCCTGTCACCCGGATTGTGGCGGGCGATCCCGTATTTTCTGGGTGCGAAGCGGCCGAAGTATCTGCGTTGCGTGACGCTGGGGGTCGTGCCGCAATGTCGGGGACGTGGGATCGAAGCGGCGATGCTCTCGGAGGTGCTGAACGCGAGTCTGCGACTGGGATTCCAGCGCGGTGAGGCCTCGTGGATTTTGGAGGAAAACACCGCCGTGCAGCGGGTCATCGGTTTGTTCGGCGGCGTGGTTTACAAGACCTACCGCATTTACGAATGCGCGGTCTGAGGCGCCGGACCGCCGAAGCGCGAGTGGAGCCAGTTGCCGGTCGGCAGCAGCGCCGCCGCCACCAGGGCGCCCGCCACCACATCCACCGCGTAGTGATAGCGGCAATAGACGGTCGCAAAACAAAGCAGGATGGCCGCGGCCAGATGCAGCCAGCGGATGCGCCGCAAGTAGCGGAAGGAAAAGTAAACCGTCACGAGCGCGACAGCCACGTGGCTGCTCGGAAACGCCGCGCCCGGGGCCTCGAAGTGCCGGTAGATCAGCGCCATGATTTGGAAAAATGGACCGGCCCGCACCGCGGCCGGAAACTCCGGCACGTCCGCCGGGATGGCGTCCGGAGGCAGGACGAACCCCACGAGATCGGGGTAATAGATCCGCGGGCCGACGACGGGGAGGAAAACGTAGGTGAGGTAGCAGACATAGAAGACGAACGACACGACTGAGATGTAGTGCTGAAATTCCGCGCGCGACCGGAGGAACAACGCGAGTCCCACGCCGACGATCATCAGGTAGAAGGAGAAATAGGCGGCGTAGAACAACTCGCTCACCATCGGAAACGGGAATGCGGCCATGAAACGAAACCCCGGAGCGAAACCGAAAATCCGTTCATCCAGCCGGTGGAACACCGGGTCAAGGTAACCGTGGTAAAACAGCTGGTTCAGGGCTCCGGTCGCGCGATAGAGAAACGGGTAGAGCAGCACGGGGTAAAACTGCCGGAGGAAATCGAGCCCGCGGTTCGCGGGCCGGGCGGCGTGGGCGTGGATCAGCCCTTGAATCAGACCAAGGCAGAGGAGGTGGGCGCCCAGCCACCAGCCCCAGCCTGGGACATCCCGGCCGGGCCCCAGCAAAATGATCGCCGCAACCAGCGCGAGGTAGCACTGCGTCGCGCAATCAACAAAGCGGTGGTGCGGCATCAGCTGGTCAATCTGCGGAGGTGACCGACCCGACGCCAGCCTCCGCGGCGGGGCGGAGGTCCGTCGCACCGGTGGGCTGACGGTCGCTGTCTGCGAATGTAGCGCAGACCTCAGGCCTGGTTGGGGCTTGGGCCCAAACCACCAATTCTTTTGGCAAAAAAATGGGTGGCAATAAAAGGCCGATCATCGGGCCTCAGCTCACTTTCCGGAGTTTCGTGATCCGGCCGGTATGGACCCACTCGGCGACGAAGATGTTTCCGGCCGCGTCGAAACAAGCATCGTGCGGGTGCAGGAATTTCCCGGAAACCCAGCTGGCCCCGCTTTCGTCCTTGCGCAGCGCATTCTTGTCCCTGGTCACCTGCTCGCGCCAGGCCGGGTCTTCCCCGAGCTGGGTGATGATCTGGTTGTTCGAATCGAGGAGCGTGATCCGGGCGCTGAGGTCGGGCACGAGCAGGACGCCCTGGTGAACATCGATGTTCGCTGGCAGAATAAACCCGTCGAGGGTCTGCAGGTGTTTCCCCGCCAGGGTGAACCATTGCAGCCGCCCGTTGGCGCGGTCGGCCACGACGACCGACGGAGCGCGTCCCGGCCGATCGTCGAGGGCGATGCCGTGCGGGAGATTGAACTCCCCCGCGCCCTTGCCCGGCGTGCCAAACATGGCAAGCCACTGGCCGTGCTTGTCGTAACGGTGAATGCGATACGAGCCATAGCCGTCGGCGAGAAAGAAGCCGCCGTCGGGGAGGAACGCGAAGTTCGTCGGCATGAAGGCGTCGCGCCCCCAGCGTTTGGCGGGCCGGGTGTCCTCGTTCGCGGGGTAGAGCTGCGAACCCATCGGCGCGCGTTTCTCCCAGACGCGTTCGCCCGTGAGGGTGAGCTTGGCGAAGTTCTTCAACTGTTGGTAGCCGGTGACGTAAAGGAACTCCTCCCGGCCCTCGGTGCGGACCTCCAGCCCGTGGCCGCCGCCCTGAAACTGCTGGCCGAAGGCGCGCACGAACTTTCCCTTGGCGTCGAAGACGAAGATCGAGGGATGGTCCGTCAGATTTTCGCGGCCCTCGTGGATGACGTAGAGCAACCCCTCGCGGTCGACCGCCACGTTGTGCGTGGTCTGCCAGGAATACTTGGCGGGGAGTTGCGCCCAGTGGTGCAGGACCTCGTAGCGATGCGCACCGGTGCCGATGATCAGCGGCGGCGTGGATTTCTGGGCGGTGAGCACGCGCGGGGCGCAGAGCGCCGCAGCGGTGGTGGCCACGCCGGAGACGAAACGGCGGCGGGAGAGTGCGGGAGAAGTTTTCATGGGCGAGGGGGGCGTTGCGAGACGGGCGGAGAGTTCGCTGAGCAGCGGGGAGGGGTTTTAGAGAAAAGAGTGGATTCCGCGGGTTGGGTCAAGGGGCACCGCCTAGCCCGGACATTTCACACTCTGCTCGCAAGCGGAGTCACACGGTGTTCGAGATCTTCTTCTGCGTTCGCGGTCCTCAGGGATGTCCGGGCTAAGTTCAAAACCGCCTGGCGGTTTTGTTTTGGCCCGCATGAACCCCAGATATCCAAGCGCACGCCGCCCGAAACTCGTCAAGCGCGGGGAGAATTCCTCGGAAAGTGTGAAAAATGCGGGCTAGGCCTGCGCTTGCCCCTAAAAAAATGACGGGACTTTTCTTCGGCGTTCTGCTACACAGCGGGGAAGATGCCAGCGGCCCCGCCGATCAAACAAACGCTTGAACTGCCCGAGAACGCGATCCTCGTGCGACAACT
>SXGU01206853.1_pt1 | contig 13458 bp, 13 predicted proteins | sample 3174531 | NCBI WGS metagenome assembly SXGU01 (sample SAMN11356863, study PRJNA531348) | freshwater metagenome | isolation source: freshwater sample F1-140 | place: China: Fuxian Lake, Yuxi | collected 2017-12-25 | reverse complement strand
GCTGGCCGACATCGGTGGCAACGAGGGTGCTGGCCGGTGCGACGTCCGCGATCGCATGCAGCACGCCGTAGGCTGAGCGCGCATCATCACGCAGAGGCTGCGCGAGGCCGCAGGAATTGCGCAGTGTCTGCACGCGGTCCCGCCACGCAGGGCGGCGTTGCGGCTCGACGCGTGCCAACAGGGCAGCGAGGGCGCGCCCGGCGTCGTCGCGCACCGCCACCTGCGGCGTGCGGATCTTGCCCAGTTCACGCGCATCGATGTCCACGTGCACCACGGCGGCGTGGGGCGCGAAGTCTGCGGTGCGCCCGGTGGCGCGATCATCGAAGCGCGCACCGATGGCCACCAGCAGGTCGCACTCGGCGATCACCTGGTTGGTCGATCGCGCGCCATGCATCCCGAGCATGCCGAGGTACAGCGGGTGTTCGGGCGACAGCACGCCGAGCGCCATGAGCGTGGTGGTGGTGGGCAGGTCCGCGCGTTCGGCAAGCGCGCGGGCACTGGCCGCCGCCTCCGCCTGCACCACGCCACCTCCGATGTAGAGCACCGGACGGTGCGCAGCGCGAATGCGCGCCGCGACCTCGTCGTACGCTGCCGCGCGTTGCCACAACGCATCGTCTGCCTGCCAGCTGCACTCCTCGCCCTGAGGGTGCGCATGCGCGAGTCCGAGCGCCTGCAGTGCGGCTGCCGGCACGCGCTGGTTCTGCACGTCCTTCGGCACGTCGATCAGCACCGGACCGCGACGACCGGACTCCGCGATGGCGAAGGCCTCGGGCAGCATGCGGACGAGTTCCTCCGCCGAACCTGCGAACAGCGACGCCTTGGTGACCGGCCGCGCCATGTCGACCGTGGCCACCTCCTGGAATGCCTGGGTGCCGATCACGGCGGTGGGCACCTGGCCCGCGATGCACACGAGCGGTATCGAGTCCATGTGTGCATCCGCCAGCGCGGTGATCGCGTTCGTGGCACCTGGACCCGACGACACGACGAACACGCCGGCCCTGCCGCTCAGCCGCGCCTGCCCGGCGGCCCTGAACCCGGCAGCCTGCTCGTGGCGCGCGAGCACGTGCACGAGCGAGGACGCGCCGAGCGCGTGATACAGCGGCAGCACGGCGCCGCCAGGGATGCCGAAGACGGTGTGCGTTGCGCGCGCGTCGAGGAAGCGCACGATCCATTCGGCGGCAGACATGTTCACGGCGGCATTCAAGGCGGCATCTCCTGTGTGGTCGGGAGAGCCCTGCCGGGGGTGGCGTCGATCGGGGGCCAGCAACACAAAACCCCCTGCCGACGCTCGCCGGCAGGGGGTTCTCGTGTGTGCAAGGTCCCCTACGGCGAGTCGGTAACGACGACTACCAGTACGACGCTCGCGTTGAGGCTCAGGCCGATGCCCGGCACGGAACGCCCTTCCACCACGGAAAGGCCGCCGGGACACGTGCGATCGGCACGCCGGCAAGGGTTCGCTAGGTGGGGCATGTGGCTCGGGAGCATCACTCGATTCGCCGGTGGCAACGCCAGGACAGGTGGGAGTGCGTGCAAGGGGCGCGAACTATAGCCGCCGGCTGCGGCGGCGGCCAGCGCAGCGATCGCAAGGTGTAGGTCCCAAGTCCTAATGTCCCCCTGTCCCAAGTAGAGATGTCCCCAGGCACATCTGGGGAGCATGGGTTTGAAGGACGGAGTGACTTTGAGCAGGAAGGGGTCGGAACGGCTTCGGTTGCTGACCGCTGTGAAGTCGGGCGAGCTGAGTCGGTTCTCGGCGGCGGAACGACTGGGCATATGCGTCAGGCAACTGAAGCGGCTGCTGCGTCGACTGCGGGATGAAGGCCCGGAGGGTCTGGTGTCCCGTCGTCGGGGTCGACCCAGCAATCGTCGGCTGCGTGATGAGACCAGGGCGCAGGTGATCGACCTTGCCGGCACGCGCTATCACGGCTTCGGGCCGACCCTGCTGCAGGAGAAGCTGGTGTCCGAGCACGACCTGACGCTGTCGGTGGAGAGCGTGCGGCAGGTGCTGGTGTCCTCCGGCCTGTGGAAGGCAAGACGGCGACGACGCGAGGTGCATCCTTCACGGGAGCGACGCCCGCGTTTCGGCGAGTTGATCCAGATCGACGGCTCGCCACACGACTGGTTCGAAGGACGTGCCGAGCGCTGCACGTTGCTGGCCTTCATCGACGATGCCACGGGTCGGATCACGGCTGCGCGGTTCATGCCGACGGAGACCACGGCAGGCTATTTCCTGCTGCTGGGTGAACACCTTCGGCGGTACGGACGACCGCACAGCCTGTACAGCGACCGGCACAGCATCTTCGTGCTGAACGAGCGTGAGGGCAGCACGCCGGAAGGGCGGACGCAGTTCGGGCGCGCGCTCGAGCAGCTGGAAATCGAGGGTATCTGCGCCTATTCGCCGCAGGCCAAGGGTCGTGTCGAGCGGCTGTTCCGCACCTGCCAGGACCGGCTGGTGAAGGAGATGCGGTTGCTCGAGATCAGCTCGATGGAGGCCGCGAACGACTTCCTCCCGCAGTTCGTCGCGTGGTTCAACACACGCTTTGCGGTGATGCCGAGTTCGGACGAAGACGCCCACCGTCCGCTCACGGAGTCACCACGAGCACTCCAGTTGATCCTGTGCGAGCAGGAGACTCGCCGATTGTCGAAGGACCTGGGATGCCAGTACCGCGGCCAGCATCTGCTGGTCCAGGCCGACCGGCGCCGGCGTCGGCTCGCTGGCCAGCGCATCACGGTATGCAACCTGCCCGATGGCGAGATCGTCCTGCTGTCCGGCGAGGTGGAGGAGTTGCCGTGGCGGTCCGGTCCGCGCAAGTCATCGCCCATGAAGGTCGAGGATGACAAGACGCTCAACGCACAGGTCGATGCGGTCGTCGCGCGGCGACCCGTGACGACACCCGCCGACAACCACCCTTGGAAGCGCGCCTTCAAGGCAACGCGCGCCTCGGCAGGTCCACGTGCCGCGACGGCGACGTGACATCGACGGCGCGCGGCGCGTGCTCGGCCGCCCTTCGCTCGGGCTGCGCCCTCGCTGCGTGCGACCGAGCACGCGCCAGCAGTGGCAGAAGGCCCGTCACCTGATCAGCCGCACAGACATCCCACGGGGACATCTCTACTTGGCAGAGGTGGGGACATTTCTACTTGGCGTTGACAGCGCAGCGATCGCAAGGAACCCGTCACGTCGACCTGTGCGCGACGCCCGGACCCGTTCAGGCTGCCTGCTCTGCCAGCGCCACGATGCCCTCGACGAGCGCGCCGATGCGGGTGGCCCAGGCGGCTTCCATCGTCGGCGTCCAGTCCGCACCGCAGGCATCGCGCACCGTGTCACGCACGGCGGTGAGCAGGTTCCCGTACATGTGCGGCAGCACGCCGTAGTTCACGTGGTTGCGGGTCTCGAACTGCAGGTAGCCCAACTGCTCATCCGTCTCTTCCGCCATGAACAGCTGCAGCACGCTCTCGAGCATGCGGCCGCGCATGTGCTGGTCCACCAGCCGCATCAGGTCGCGGGACTCGGGGCAGCGGGCGAAATAGGCCTCATAGGCGGCGGGCACGATGTCGCCCGCTCGCTCGGCCGCGATCTCGAAGGACTGCAGGATGGCGTCGACGGACATGGAAGATCGCTCGTGCAGCGGGGAGGGCGACAGTATCGGCTCAGACGGTCGCGCGCGAGAAGCTCCGCACCACCACACCGAGGGTGACGAGCGCGATGCCGCTGAGCGCGTACGCATCCAGCGCCCGCCCGTACAGCAGCCAGCCGACGATGCACACCAGCGACAGTCCCACGCCGGACCAGATGGCATGGGCGATGCCCAGGGGAACACCGCGCAGCGCGAGCGAGAGCAGGATCGCGCCGGTCAGGAACAGCCAGTTCATCGCGCTGGCGTCTCGGCACGCGGCTGCACATCCGGCACGAGTTGCGCGAGCAGTTCATCGACGAGCGCAGGTACGGGGCGCGAGCTGTCCACGGTGAGCAGCGGGCAGGGCAGGGCTGCACCCCACTGCTCGTGCATGCGTCGGCTGCGCACCGGCGGCGCGGCTGTCTCGTACAGCGCAGCCCAGGCGAGGAACGCCTGGTGGGCCGCATGGCGATCCCCATCCGCGTCGATCGCCGCGCCATAGCGCAACCGTTCGCGCGCCACGATCCGGCGCATGCGCTCGCGGTCGTCGAGCGACGCGAAGACCGCGTGCGTGAAGCGCGGGACCAGCGAGTCGCCCCAGCCGCAGAGCGAGCCCGTGGAGATCCAGCCCGCCGAGGCGGTGAACGCCGCAACGAGCATCGCGAGCCGCGCGGGGATGGGCGCGGCACGGTGAACGGATCAGCCGTGCGCAGCCAGTAGACATCATCCGTATCCACATGCGGCACGCCGAGCGCTGCCGCCAGGGCACGGCCAAGCGTCGTCGTGCCCGAACCCGAGGCGCCGAAGATGTGCACGCGCAAGGATGGCATCCCGACACTGGCGCTCATCGGTCCTCCTGCGCGGCCTGCGGCTGCACGGGCGACTGCAGCGACTTCGCGAATGCCAGGCGCGCGGCTGGTTGCCCGCCTGCTCGCCGGGCCGGGCGCACAACTCCACTCGCCGCAAAGCCAAGCGCAACGAGGAACGCATTCGCCTCCGCGCGCGCTTCCGGCAGCCAGGCGCGCAGTGTCGATCGCCCTGCGTCCGCAGCCGATGCGGCGGCAGCCGCAAGCAGCGCGCTGCCCACGCCGTGGCGACGCAGTGCTGGGTCCACCCAGAGCCCGTCCAGCACGGCCGCATGGGGATCATCCGGGTCCTGCCGAAGAATGAGGCAGCCACAGACGCGCGTTCCCCGCTCGGCCAGGAGCAGCGCGTCGGTGCCCGGACCGGCCAGTGCGCTGGTCTGCGCCTCCCAGTAGGCGTCCGGCTGCACCGACAGCAGTCCGAGGTCGCCTTCGAACGCATCCGCATCCTCGCGCAGCGCACGCAGCATCAGTGCGCGGTGCAGTGCGTGTTCGCCGGCACGCAGCCGACGGATCGACGATGGCGCATCTGCGCCGATGCGCCGGCGGCGCCAGCGCAGTTCGACCATCGGAAGGTCGCCTCGCGCCGCATTGGATGCCGGCACCGTGAAGGTGTGGTGCCACAGGAAGCCCATGCGTCCGAACGCCACGCGTGCGGCTGCGTTGGCCACTGCGGTGTGGGCGAACGCACCATCGGCCTGGACTGTGCGCTGGAATTCCGCAATGAGTTCCCGGCCGATGCCTTCGCCGTGATGTACCGGATCCACCACCAGCGCGGCGACCTGCACATCGGCCGTCGACGAACCCGCCGCCGGCTCCGGCACGGTGGGCCGTGAGTCCTCGATGGCGAGCGCGCCCAGCAGCTGGCCGTGCAGTCGCGCACCGAGAAACCGGTACCCGCTCGCGCGCAGTTCGGCCACGCCGAGCCGCAGTGGCGGGAAGTCGCGCTCGCCGAGCCATTGCGCTTCCAGCGTGTAGGCGGCTTGCCAGATGCGGTGCAGATCTGCCGCAACGGTGGCGTCTGCGAGATCCAGCTGCGCGACAGACACAGAGGCACGCGCGAGCATCGCCTAGCTACCCGACTTGCGAGTGCGCAGTGCCGCACGCGCGGCATCGACCATCGCACGCGCGGCGCTCACACCAGGATCATCCGGAAGGCAGACGAGCGGGAACACACTGCCTTCGATGAAACTCTCCCAGTCGCTGCCGGAGGCGTTGTGATAGCGCGTGTAGGTGGTGCCATCCGGCCCGACGTAGCGGAACTCGACGCGCCGCCCGCGCGACAGCCCGCCGTTCGCGGCACCGGAGCGGAAGCGCCGCACCACGGTGCCCTCGACGTCCACGCCGCGCTCCGCCAGCGCCTTGATCTGCCGCCCGCGCCAGATGACGACGGCGATGGCGACCGGGATCGCCAGCACCATCGCGCCGATCACCACGACGAAGATCAACCCGCCCACTGCACGCCCTCACCAGCACACTGCGCGACAGCATGCACGGCGAATGCGACCCGGTCGACCCGATGAACGGCTTACCGGGGCGCGCCCTTCGCGGGCGGCGAGCCCGGCCCGCACATGCGCGTCAACCGGTAGTCGCCGGTCGGGTGATCCCACACCAGTACACCATCCTCGAGACGCCGCGTGACCGTGATGGGGATGCCCTTCGGCCGGAGCACGTGCGTACCACCCTCGAAGCTCGCGCTGACGCTGATTGGCGAACAGTCACGCGCGGCGACGTCGTTCACGCCGTGTTCGAGCGTGCCGTCCACGCGCATGTCGTGCACCACACCGCCGGCGGTCACCACCAGGCGGTTGCCGCACTGCTCGATACGTTCGATGTGCGCATCCGCAGCTCGGGGGTCGCGCCACAGACCGCGCAGGTCGGGCACGCCCGGGGCGAGCGGCTCGCGACACTGCCCGAGCACCGGCGGTGGAAAGGCGGCGTAGCCGCACCCGGGCGTGTTCGCCCGCGGGATGTCGTCCGCCCGCGCCCCGACGCCGTCGAGTTCCGGGAAGTCGCAGCTCTGCACGAGCTGCGCCTCGGTGAGATCGTCTGCAGGTGGTCGCTGCATGACCGCGCCGCAGGCGCCAAGTAACGCGATGCCGGCCAGGAGCAACGCGGATTCGAGCGTGGCGAGGCTCAACCAGCCGACAGGATGACGAGTGTGCATCGGCAGATCCTTTCGCTGCCGGGCTACGACAGGCGCCCGAGTGGATGGCGCTGGCCGCACGTTCCTGCGAACGGGCCGCGGGAACAGGCCACGGGAACGGCGAATGTGAATACTTGCTTCACCTGGTGCAAGCTCGCCGCGCGGGCCGGAGCCCGGCACCACCACACACACCGAACGACCGGATTCCGTGAGCACCGAATGGCAGGCCCTCGCACCATCAGTCGTTCCGCCTGGACTACCGCAAGCGTGCTCGCACCGGTGCTGCTGAGGTTGGTGCTGGCGCTGGCGGCGGCAGTACCCGCATTCGCCGCAGCAGCAGGGCCTGCTTCCACGGCGACGGCCGTACCCACCGTCACCACGGCAAGCGCTGCGCCGAAGCGCCCGAACATCGTGCTGGTGGTGATCGACGATGCCACCCCCACCGACCTCGGCGCCTACGGCAGCGAGATCGCCACGCCCAACATCGATCGCCTTGCTGCGGCCGGCACGCGCTTCACCCACTTCCGCGCCACGCCGATGTGCGCGCCATCCCGCGCAATGCTGCTCACCGGCGTCGGCAGCCACACGGCCGGCATCGGCAACCTTCCCGAATCCGTGCCGGCGAGCCACGCGGGCCAGCGCGGCTACCTGGGCCATCTCGCGGACGACGTGGTCACGGTGGCGACGCTGCTGCAGCGCGGCGGCTATCGCACCTACGCCGCAGGCAAATGGCACCTGGGCCACACACCGAACACCTTGCCGAACGCGCGCGGCTTCGAGCGCTCCTTCGTGGTGGATGCGACCGGCGCGGACAACTGGGAACAGCGCCCCTACCTGCCGATCTACGACGGCAGCGAGTGGTACGAGGATGGCAAGCCTGCAACGCTGCCGGCGGACTTCTACTCCTCGCGCTTCCTCGTGGACCGGATGATCGAGTACATCGGCGACGGCACGCGCGACCCGCGCCCCTTCCTCGCCTACCTGCCGTTCCTCGCCATCCACATGCCGGTGCAGGCACCACAGGAGGTGATTGCTCGCTATGCCGCGACCTACGCCGGCGGCTGGGACGCACAGCGCCAACGACGCCACGCTGCCGCAATCGCGACGGGCCTGGTGCCTGCTGGTGCATCCGCGCGGCCAGCGCCACCGCAGCTGCGCGACTGGCTTGCGCTGGACGATGAGACGCGCGCTCGGCAGGCGAAGGCGATGGCAGTGAACGCCGCCATGATGCAGACGATGGACAGCGAGTTCGGCCGCCTGGTCTCGCACCTGCGGCGCATCGGTGCCTACGAAGACACGTTGTTCGTGATCCTCGCTGACAACGGACCCGAGCCGGGCGACCCCGCAGCCGCACCCCTGTTCCGCGCCTGGCTGGGCATGGTGGGCTACGACACGTCGCTGGAAAGTCTCGGCACGAAGGGCAGTTTCGTAGCCATCGGCCCCGAGGCCGCGAAGGCGAACACCGCCCCCTTCGCGCTGTTCAAGTTCAACGCTGCAGAAGGTGGTGTGCGCGTACCGCTGGTGATCGCCGGCCCGGGCGTGCGCAGCGGCGCGCGGGCCGATGCGAACGCCTTCATCACCGACATCACGCCGACCTTGCTGGAGATGACGGGCATCGCGGCCGCGCCGGCACCTGCACCCAGGGTGATCGGCCGCAGCCTGGCACCCCTGCTGCGCGGCGAGGCTGCACAGGTGCATGCGGCAGACGCCGCGATCGCCATCGAGGCGGCGGGCAGCGCCGCGCTCTATCGCGGCAGCCTCAAGCTCGTGCGAGACCGTCCACCCTACGGCGACGCGCGTTGGCACCTCTACGACCTCGCCATCGATCCGGGCGAGACCAACGATCTCGCACAGGCGCGCCCCGCGGAACTGCGCGCGATGATCGCGGAATACGAGCGCTTCGCCGCCCGCGAGGGCGTACTCGAGGTGCCCCCCGGTTACGACACCACGCGCGAGGTGGGCGGGAGAATCCTGCAGGCATTCCGTGCACGCTACGGGCACTGGATCGTTGGCGGACTGCTCGTCATGACGGGGCTCGTCGGCTGGGGTCTGTGGCGACGGCTACGGCGCACACGCGCTGGCGTGGCCTGACCACACCGCTGCAGACGCGGGTTCCGCCTGCTGACCTTGCGGCATCAGGGTGACGGCAGTGGGTCGAGCCGTACGGCCAGGGTGGTCTCGTTGTCCGGCCCGAGGAAGCGCACCCAGCGATCGGCGAGCCCGTACTTCGCGCGCAACAGCACGTGCAGGTGATCGTGCGCTCCGGGCATCGGAGTGGCCCTGTAGCGCCGGATCTCGCCATTGCGCTGCAGTTCAACCACCGGGTTGCCGGCGAACTGCGGCAGCCAGTCCGTGCCGCCGCTGTGCAGCCAGACGGCGCCGTCATGGTCCACGCACCACAGCCGCGTCTCCTTCCAGCCGCCCTCCGCGATCGTCGCGGGCCCGGGCAGGGGCGTGCGCAGTGTCACCACTTCACGGCCGATCTCGATCACGGCGAAGTGCGCCACCACCAGCAACACGGTGAGCAGCAGCAGGCCGACGAAGACCTTGAACGCAACGACCATCGTCATCGTTCCGTGCCGAGGCAGGCACGATGATGGCAATGCAATCGCATGGCAGCGTTGATGGAGGGCAAGGAAGCGCGCGCGCGGAAGAGCGTAGTCGCCGAGTGCCGCCGTGCTCAGCGCGCTCCCTCCGCAGCCATCGCCTCCGCGACAGCCGCGCACTGGTCGAGCATCGTGCCCCAGCCCTGCGCGAAGCCCATCGCCTCGTGCTGTTGCATCGCCGAGTGCGTCCAGTGCCGCGCACACGCACGCACGCGCGTTCCCGCGCCCTCGGGCGTGAACTCCCAGTGCCCGAGCATGAAGGACTCCTGGGGGATCCAGCCGGCCCGAAAGGCATCGGTGAACACGATGCGCTGCTTCGGAACCACCTCCAGGAATACACCCTCGCTGGGGGATTCCTCGCCATCCGGCCCGAGCATCAGCATCGCCGAGCGGCCACCCACCCGCAGGTCCTGCTCGATCACGCGCACGCGCCAGGGCTTCGGGCACCACCACTCCTCGGTGCGTTCGGTCCACGCGCGCCAGAGCACGGCAGGCGACGCGGCGACGTGGCGCTCGACGGCAAGTTCGAATCCGTCGTCTGCACTTGCTTCGTTCATCGTTCACCTCCAGCGGAGTCGGCTGCAGCACGCATCGCAACAAGGTCGAGCTTGCGCATCCCGAGCATGGCCTGCATGGCGCGGGCGCGACGGCCCGGGTCCGCATCCGACAGCAGTGCACCAAGCCCCCGGGGGACCACCTGCCAGGACACACCGAAGCGGTCCTTCAACCAGCCGCACCGCCCCTCGGTGCCGCCGTCGGCAACGAGGGCCGACCAGTAGTGCTCCACCTCGGCCTGGTCCACGCAGTCGATGGAGAACGACACCGCGTCGCTGTGCACGACATGCGAGCCGCCATTCAGGGCCTGGTAGCGCTGGCCCGCGAGCGTGAACTCGACCATCAGCGCCGTACCGGCCGGATAGGGTCCACCCTCGCCGTAGCGCGACACCTGGTCGATGCGTGAGTCCGGAAGCAGGCCCACGTAGAAGCACGCCGCCGCCTCGGCCTGGTCGTCGAACCACAGGCAGGGTGCGACCTTGCGCAGGCTTGTGCCCGCGCTCATGTCGCCACCTGCGCGTGCGACCCGGTGAGCGCGAACATCGCGCCCTGGGGATCGAGGCACTGCAGGATCCAGTCGCCGCCCGGCACTTCGTGCGGCCCGTGCAGCACCTGCCCGCCTGCTGCGCGAACGCGCGCCTCTGCAGCGCCGATCTCGGCGACGCGAAAGTAGGCGAGCCAGCTCGGGCGCGGGAAGTTCGGGCTGTCCATCATGCCGCCCAACGGCTCGCCCGCACTCGTGCCGAACAGCTGGTAGGTGCCCATCGGGCCCATGTCCATCGCCTCGAGGGCGCTCCAGCCGAACACTGCGCGATAGAACGAGAAGGCCTTGCCGGCCTCACGCGTGTGCAACTCGTTGTGCGCGGCATGGCCCACGCGATCGGGCGCGAAGGCCTGGCTCGGCTCGGTGCTGTTACCGCGCATGACCTGAAACACCGCGCCTTGTGGATCGTTCACCATGGCGAAGCGGCCGATGCCGGGAATGTCCGTCGGCGGCACGTGCACGCCCCCGCCTTCTGCGCGGACACGCTCGACGGTGGCGTCCACGTCTTCCACGCCCACGTAGCCGAGCCAGCACGGACCCGGTCCCTGAACCTGCTGCGCGAGCCCGCCAACGCCCTGCCCCGCGATCTCGAAGCGCCGATACTCGGCGGGCTCCGGGCCAACCGACACCGCCTGCCAGCCAAGGACCTTACCGTAGAAGTCCGCAGCCGCGCCGACATCGACGGCGAGGTACTCGTACCAGATGAACATCCCGTGCCGGTTGCGCCCTTGTTGCGAGGTTGTGGTGCTCATGTCGTCACTCCCGTGGTGCGTGGGTATGGGATTGCGGTTCCGCGGCGGCGAACAGCAGCTCGAAGTAGCGGCGCAGGTGCGCCACGCTCTCGCGCGCGAGTTCCGGGTTGCCAGTGGCCTTGGCGAGGATGAAGCCGCCCTGGATCACGGCCTGTACATGCAGCGCGAGGCTGTGCGCATCGACGCCCGCCACACCGCACTCGTTGATTGCCGCAGCAATGTCGCCCTCGAGCAGCCCCGCAGTGCTGGTGATGGAGGCCCCGCAGGCGTCGCGGATCGCGGGGCTCGACAGAAAGGTCTCCTGCGCCATGGTGCCGGCCACACATGAGAAGGCCTCCGCGGGGCCGGTGATCAGCTCGCGGCGCATGTCGATGTAGGCCAGCACGCGCCCGAGCGGCGTGGGCTCCTGGTGATACGAGGCCGCGCCGAAGCGCGCTGCCGCGTGGGCGGACCACTGATCCGCGGCCGCCACGCCGAGCGCTTCCTTGGTCGGGAAGTGATGGAAGAACGCGCCCTTGGTCACGCTTGCCGCCGCGCACAGCTGATCGACCGTCGTCGCCGCATAGCCCTTGCAGCGAATGAGCGAGATGGCCGCGGCGAGCAGGCGGCCGCGCGCGCCAGCGGGGTCTGCGCCGCGCGCACGCCGGCCATCAGGACGCGGCGCGCCGTGCGTCGGGTCCGGCTGGCGCTCGCCGGCATCGATGGGAACGGCGATGGAGGGCATTTTCATGGTCTTGAACATACCAACTGGTTGGTCCATTTGGGAAGCCCATCAACGCGACGGAGAGTGCGCGTGGAACGCCCTGCTACAGTGCGCACAGATGTATCGGGCCATCGTCCGAGGATGGCCTGGACACGTGCCATGGCCCGAAGGCCGCAGAAGCCGGCGACCTGGGCGGCACCCGCCGCGACTTCCCCATGCCCCGGTGCCCACGCGACATCCCGATCCAGTTCCCGTTGCAGTTCCACTTGTATGGAGATCGATCGATGCGCGGTGTGGTTCCGGTGATCCTCTCGGGTGGGGCCGGATCGCGGCTGTGGCCGCTCTCACGGGAGTCTTCTCCCAAGCAGCTCCTGCCGATGCTCGGCACCTCGACGATGCTGCAGGAGACTGTGCGCCGCGCCGCATTGGTCGCACCGGAGCAGGCACCGCTGGTGATCTGCAACCTGGATCACCGCTTCGCCGTGGCGGCGCAGGCGAAGTCGGCCGGCCAGGCGCTCGGCCCGATCGTGCTTGAACCGATCGGCCGCAACACCGCGCCGGCGATCGCCGTCGCCGCGCTGCTGCTGATGCTCGGTGAAGGCGAACGTGAAGGTGCGGCAGGCGAGGCGCCGCTGATGCTGGTGATGCCCGCCGATCACGTGATACGTGACGTCACCGCGTTCGCTGCGGCAGTGCGCGAGGGCGCCGAGCTCGCGCGTGCCGGCCGGCTCGTCACCTTCGGCATCGTGCCTACCCGCGCAGAGACCGGATACGGCTACATCAGGGCCGGCGCACCGATCGACGCCGGCACGGGGCGGGACGTCGCGGCATTCGTCGAGAAGCCCGACGCGGCGACGGCCACGGGATACGTCGCGTCTGGCAACTACTACTGGAACAGCGGCATGTTCCTGATGCGCGCGGACGTCGTGCTCGGTGAGCTGCGCGAATTCGAGCCCGCGATGGTCAGCGCCTGCGAGGCGGCCCTCGCCGAGGCACGACGGGACGAGTCGTGCGTGCACCTCGCCGCGGCACAGTTCGCAAACGCGACCTCGAAGTCCATCGACTACGCCGTGATGGAACGCACCCGCCGCGCCGCTGTGGTCCCGCTCGCCGCAGGCTGGAGCGATGTCGGCGCCTGGGATGCGGTGTGGTCCGAATCAGCCGCAGATGCAAACGGCAACGTGGCGCTGGGCGACGTGATCCTCGACGGCGCGAGCGGTTGCTACGTGCGGGGGGGCGAGCGCCTCGTCGCCGTGGTCGGCGCCAGCGACCTTGTCGTGGTGGACACGCAGGACGCGCTGCTCGTGGTCGCGCGCGATCACGCGCAGGACGTGAAGAACGTGGTGTCGCAGCTGCAGGCGAACGCGCGCACGGAGGCAAAGCTGCCCCATGTGGTGCCGCGCCCCTGGGGCACCTACCAGTCCCTCGACAACGGCGCGGCGCATCAGGTGAAGCGCATCGTCGTGCATCCCGGCCAGAAGCTGTCGCTGCAGAAGCATCACAAGCGCGCCGAGCACTGGATCGTCGTCGCGGGCAACGCGATGGTGACGATCGACGATCGTCGCTTCCCCCTGGGCGCAAACGGGTCCTGCTACATCCCGCTCGGCAGCGTGCACAGGCTCGAGAACGAGGGCGACGTGGACCTCGTGCTGATCGAGGTGCAGACGGGCAGCTACCT
>SXGU01197021.1_pt1 | contig 13458 bp, 8 predicted proteins | sample 3174531 | NCBI WGS metagenome assembly SXGU01 (sample SAMN11356863, study PRJNA531348) | freshwater metagenome | isolation source: freshwater sample F1-140 | place: China: Fuxian Lake, Yuxi | collected 2017-12-25 | reverse complement strand
CGATCGAGTGTGCGCGCCGTGGTGAATCCTGAAAGCAGAACGCCTTCACGTTATATCCGAGTTCTGCCAGCGTCGCCGCGGCCGAACCTCCCGCAAGCCCGGTCCCGACGATGATCACGTCGATGTTGCGCTTGTTGGCAGGGTTCACCAGGTTGATGTGGTTCTTGTGGTTGGTCCATTTTTCCGATATGGAGCCCGACGGTATTTTTGAATCTAATGCCATATTTAAGCTTTTAGAAAAAATCGAATGTAAAGCGGAATGATCGCGAACAGCACCGGCACCACGACGGCGAACCATTTGCTGAACGTCCTGATGAGCGGATTGTACTTGCGGTTGTTGATCCCCATCGACTGGAACGCGCTCGCGAATCCATGCCAGAGGTGAAAGGCGAGAACCGCCATTGAAACCACGTAGAGAAGCGTGAAGATCAACCCGTATTGCTCATCCTTAAAGAATTCGATGGTGATCTTGTATAGGTCCTTGTAGCCATCGGCCACCTTTACTTTGTAATTTGGATCAAAGAATTCCGTGCGGTTTTGGATGTCCACTGTGCCAACCGGGATATAGCCACCTGAAGTTGTCACATAAAAATCCTGAGCGGGAAGATTGGGCTGCACCTGGATTTTGGTGGTTTGGAGCGGCATCTTCTCGTCAAAGTGCATCCTTGCCCAAAAGTTGACCATGTGCGTGACGATGAAAACCAGGATCAGCGTTCCCAATACGGCCATGTTACGTGACGCAAAACCGGTATTGGCCTCCTGCCGCTCGTAGGCGTATGCGATGGGACGCGCCTTGCGGTTTTGTATGGTGAGCAAAATGCCGTCGACCGCGTGAAAGACAATTGAGAAGTACGTGACGTACGAAAGCAGTTTCACGGCCGGGTTTGAAGTCATGAAAAGCGCATACTGGTTAAATTGGAGCGCATCGCCAAAAATGAGCTGCAGGTTGCCCGCAAGGTGCCCCACGAGAAACAGGCACAGGAACAGGCCCGTGAGCGCCATCCAGTATTTTTTAGCAAGTGAAGACTTTAGTAAAGCGGATTTTGCCATAATGTATTCATAATTTGTTGAAAAACCACACAAAAGTACTGTTATTTGAAAATTCCGGCAATCTTTAAGCGTAATTTATAATGAGTATAAAGTGTTTAAGGAGGCGCCAAATGCCCAGTAAAATCAAGGGTTCTTAATGGGTGCGTGTCATGTCCGACGGGGTGGCGATGATATAGTCGGCGAGGTTGCGGTTCTGCTCCTCCAGTTTTCCGATATCGGCCTGCGAAACCGTCGCAATTGTCACGATCCTGAGTTGCGGATTTTTACGTTTGAGATACCAGCCGATGCCCTCGTAGTTGTCACTGTGGTAAGTGCCGTTCAGGTGAAGCAGCACGCCGTTTGCAGGAAGCGCCTTGAGGATAGACCAGGCCATCGTCGCGTCCTTGAGCGCCTGTGCTTTTGGGAGGTTATCACCGCCGTGCCCGCCCATTTCCCGCATCATCCGCACGTACCCGGGAAGGTTTGGGTCATAATCGATGGGGAGCGGGGGCATAAAAGCTTTTTCCTGGTCGGGGAGCGCGCTGAGCGCCTCAAAGCCGCCCTTGTAAACCATGGAGGCATAACGCCTGGGAACGTTGCTGGCCATCACGCGGATTTGCTTGGACTTGGCAAAATCCACGATGGGTCTGTAATCGGTCTTAAAATTGGGCCATAACCGCGCGGCGCTGTCCAGTTGCCTGGCCGAATATTTTCCCTCGAGATACATATCCACGGCGGCCTGGTTATCGGTTTCGAGCATCTCGGCGGCGATCGTGAGTTTTTTCTGTTCCGATAAAGCCTTTGCCAGGCGGAGCTGCAACCAATGGACAATCGGGTCGTCGTGGTGTTCGCCAAAGAGCACGACCTGCGATTCCAGTGCCGATGCGGCCATCTTTTCAAAGCTCCGGACCTCGCCATCGGCCGAATAGATCACATAAGCCGGCATCTGCGCCGTCGCAACGGAAATCGCGAAACAGGCAAGGAGCGCGCTCCGGAATCTGCAAGAAATGGATTTGGTCATTTGACAGGTGGCGTTAAAGTTTTACATTTGACCGTAAAGATAACCACACATGAAATATCAACCTATCCCAAGCCATCTCTTCGTCAAAAACCGCCAGAAATTCGCTTCGCAGATGAAGCCGGGCGGCATCGCGGTCTTCAATTCCAACGATATATACCCCATCAGCGCCGATTCGACAATGCCATTCCAACAGCATCGGGATATTTTCTATCTGAGCGGCGTTGACCAGGAAGAGAGCATCCTGGTGATCTTTCCGTCGGCACCCTATGAAAGCCAAAGGGAAATGCTGTTCCTGCGGGAAACCAACGATCACATCGCGGTCTGGGAAGGCGAAAAGCTCACCAAGGCCCGCGCTACCGAAGTCAGCGGCATCAAGGCCATCCATTGGCTCAAGGATTTCCACAAAGTCCTTTATGAGCTCATGACCTATGCCGATACCCTCTACATCAATACCAACGAGCATTACCGCGCAGCGGTGGAGACCGAGACCCGCGAGGACAGATTCATCAAGTGGTGGAAGGAGAAATACCCGGCGCACCAGGTGGCCAAGAGCAATCCCATCCTGCAGCGGCTGCGCTCGGTGAAGGAGCAGGAGGAAATCGATTTGATCCAGCAGGCCTGCGACATTACCCAGAAAGGTTTCAAGCGCCTACTAAAATTTGTCAAGCCGGGCGTCATGGAATACGAGATCGAGGCCGAGCTCATCCACGAATTCGTCCGTAACCGCTCGAAAGGATTTGCTTACACCCCCATCATCGCATCGGGCAGCAACGCCAATGTGCTGCATTATATCGAGAACAACCGGCAATGCATGTCAGGAGACCTGATCCTGCTTGACGTGGCCGCCGAATACGCCAATTACTCCAGCGACATGACCCGGACAATCCCCGTTTCGGGTAAATTCTCGCGCCGCCAGGCAGAGGTGTACAACGCCGTGCTTCGGGTCAAGGACGAGGCGACCAAGATGCTGACGCCCGGCACGCTGTGGAAGGAGTACCACGTGGAAGTGGGCAAGGTCATGACATCGGAACTGCTGGGCCTCGGCCTCTTGGACCAGGCAGACGTTCAGAACGAGAACAAGGATTGGCCCGCGTACAAGAAATACTTCATGCACGGGACTTCGCACCACATCGGGCTCGATACGCACGACTACGGGCTTTTGCATGAGCCGATGCAGGCCAACATGGTCTTCACCGTGGAACCGGGAATTTACGTTCCCGAGGAAGGTTTTGGGATCAGGCTTGAGGACAACGTGGTGGTACAGCCCAGCGGCGCACCTTTCAACCTGATGCGCAACATCCCCATCCAGATCGAGGAGATTGAAAGCATCATGAACAGCTAAGGCTGATGAAGACCATTCATTTCAAAAGTGTTCCGGTTGGTTTTTCAGACGCCGGAAAGGGCAATGCCATCGTATTCCTGCACGGATTCCTTGAAAACCGAAACATGTGGGCGCCCTTTGCCGGTGCGCTTTCGGCCCGTTACCGCGTGATCTGCATTGACCTTCTCGGGCACGGAGACACCCCACCGGTGGGTTACGTGCACGCAATGGAGGACAATGCCGATTTGGTTCACCAAGTACTTTCGGCGCTTAAGATCCGCAAGGCGACGTTCGTGGGCCACTCGATGGGCGGCTATGTCGCGCTTGCTTTCGCCGAACTGTTCCCCGACATGGTTCGCGGGATCGCGCTGGTAAATTCCACCGCCAGGCCGGACAGCGAGGAACGTAAAGCCAACCGCGACCGCGCGATCAAGGCCGTAAAGGAGAACCACGAGACTTTTGTGAGGATGTCCATCGCCAACCTTTTCAGCGAAGCAAACCGCGAGCGGCTTTCCCGGGAGATCGAGGACGTCAAGCGCGAAGCGTTGCGAACGCCATTACAGGGAATCGTCGCGTCGCTTGAAGGCATGAAAATCCGCAATGACCGTGAAGTCCTACTTCATTTTGGCCCCTACCCCATCCTCCTGGTGCTGGGGCAAAAAGATCCGGTACTGGACTTTGACGAGACCGCCGCGCAGGCCGAAGGCACCAAAGTTATATTGGTTAGTTTTCCCGACGGCCACATGAGCCCGATCGAGAACCGCGATGAGCTGCTGATCGTGCTCAGGGATTTCGTCAGGAAAATTTGACTTCTTTCTCCTCGAACGGAATCGCGGGATCGAGGATTTCCGCAATGAGTTTGGCGATGGCATCCTGAAAATCGGCGAGCAGTTCCGGTGTTATGTTCTCGTGCTGCGCCTTATCGGCCTCAAGAACAAAAGGCATATACCCCGCGCGCATATTCTTGAATGACCAGATGCCGGCGGTGAGCGAGTTGGTACTGTTATCACCGCAATACATGAAAGCATAGGAAAGTACCTGGATGATCTTGTCGTGTTTGACGTGGATCAGGGAGTCCCAATCCTTCAATTTGAGGTTTCGCGGATCCACTCTGCCGGTTTTATAGTCGATGATGCGGGTTTGGCCGTTGCGGATGTCAATCCTGTCCACATTTCCCGCAATCTTCACGGGGAAACCAATTTGTGGATGCTCCAGTAACCGGCCGTAATTTGTCTCGAGCGAAACAATGGAAATTTCGGCGCCTGACGCCACATCCTCAAGCTCCATCCTAAAGAAATTGAGCACGTGCCGCTTTGCGACCTCAAACGCGAGAAGGTTTCGTCCGCGCCTGATCTCGCCCTCGCGGTAAATCAACTTGAATTGGCGGTGCACTTCGTCGCTTGAAAGCTTGATGGCCCGCTCCAGGCCAGGAACCGAAAGAAGTCCCCCAACGAACGGCTCATAAAGTGCTTTCAGGGTTTCGTGAATTATGGTTCCGAGGGTATTGACGGCAATGTTTTCCTCGACATCCTCCGCTTCGCGAATGCGCAGGATCTTGCGGTAATAAAAATCTACGGGGTTCCTTATGTAAGCGGTCAATGCCGATGGCGAAAACCCGTCCTCCGCGATTTGCCGAAGCCGCTCCATGACCAAGGGCGTCTTCTCGATCACGAGTGGCCGTGAGGCAACAGGCGGGACATAGGCGGCGTAGGTCTTGACCGAGAGATTGTGGGCGGGCTTTTTCTCTACTTCCAGTTGCGTGATGAAGCGGCTCTTTTCGCCGCCGTCAAATCCCTCGCTGTCATTGTTGTAAATCAGGAAAGCCCGCAATGCCCGCTGGAGCAGGTGATAGAAATGGTAGGTATAGACCGCATCTTTTTCCTTGTAAGTGGGAAGCCCAAGCTCGCGCTTAAGGTCATTCGGGATAAAGGAATTCCCCGATTTTCCGGCAGGCAGCTTGCCCTCGTTCATGGAGAGCACGATCACGTTTTCAAAATCGAGCACGCGGCTCTCGAGAATCCCCATGATCTGCAGGCCCGCGAGTGGCTCACCCTCGAACGAGACTTCTGTGAGGTCGGCGGCCTGTTTATACATCGAGTGCAGCAGGTCGGCGTCCAACAAGTTTTCATAAGGCGCAATCCCTGCCGAAAGCTTGTTAAGCATCTGATGGGACGCGTGCAGGAAAGCCAGGGTGACGCGCGAGGATTCGTCGTTGGGAATTCCCTGCCTGATCGCCTGGACGATATCGAGTAGATTACCGATGATCCCGGATGGATTGTCCCACCGTGCAAAGATCATTGCCGGCACGCTTCCCGGCTCGATTCCAAAATTCAGCAGCGTCGCGTGTGGGATAAACGAATAATTGTTGCGGATGATGTGCGAAAGGACGCTACGTACGCCCGGATAAGCGTTTACAAGGGGATGCGACAGGATATCGGTAACATCCTTATGGTAGAATACATAACCGTCGCCGCTGCGGCGCAGTGCCGCCGTGTGCATCCGGAACATCTTGGTGATAAGGATTTGCGCAGGATTATTTTTTCCCGGCAACCCCATCGTGATGTTGAGCGGCCCGGTCGCCGCCGGCAAGGCGTGCAACAAAGGGACCAACAGCGATTCGTCGCCCAGGACAATTGCCGTCCTGCTCAGGTCCTGACCCCGCTCAATGAGATCCTGTACTATGGATCCCGCGATCCGCGCCTGACCCACCGATTTTGCGGTGCCGATGACCTCGATATCCTTGGGTTGCGAAAACTGGTCAAAGACCCACTGGAAATCGCGGCTTCGGTAATAGCTCCAATTGTTTTTGATCCGGTTGAGGAACAGCCCCGCGCCGTGGAGCTCGTCGCCCAGGAAACTCTTGTCGGCATCCCAATAGGCCTTGGCGCCGTGATGCGCGAGAAGGTGTTTGAAAATCTGTTCTTCGGCTTTATTGAGCGCATTGAAGCCCGCAAACACAATTTGTCTGGAAGGGGTGTAATTTGCTAACGCCGCAACGGCCTCGCGATAGATCATTCCCTGATATCCCGCCTTGATGCCCGCCAGGTGCTTGCGGAGCGAATCGTAATACACGGGCAGCATTTTCCAGAAATCGACGTAATTACGGGCCAGTCCAACAGGCTCGTCCTGCTGGCCCCAGCGCCGGATGTCCTCAATGTTCTTGAGATATTCGAGGACATGCTTGGGATCTATCAGGTATCGGTCAATCTCATTGAAATCCTGCAACAGGGTCTGCGCCCAATTGGAAAATACGTCAAAACCCTGGGCATCGCTTTGCAAAGAGATATAGACGTGGTAGAATTCAAAAAGCAATTCGACGGGCTCCATCACCCTCATCCCCGACAATTCGCGCACGAAATCTTCAATATTGGTAATCCTGGGGGCAAAAATATTGGAGGTTGCACGATTGCGAAGGGCCTGCGTCAAAAAGACCTTGGCGCGCCGGCTGGGAAGCACGACCTGTACTTGGTGAAGGTTGTTCGGGTAATCGGCCAGTAATTGGGCGGCGAGGCCGTCAAGGAAGGCAGGGTTTGACATGTGTGGATGGCGAGGCATAAAAATAAAAAAAATGCCCCGATAAATCGAGGCGTTTTCCATTATGTTCGGTAGAACTTACTCTTTGATCAGTTTCACCTCAACACGACGGTTGTTGGCTTTGCCTTTCGCAGTTTTGTTCGTGTCGATCGGCTTGGTCTCACCGTAACCGGCTGACTGCAACCTGTCGGCAGCGATTCCGTTTTCGATCAGGTAGTTGCGAACCGCAGCAGCCCTGTTTTCAGAAAGCGTCTGGTTAAGCGCGTTGCTACCGTCGCTGTCAGTGTGTCCTTCGATCATAAACCTTGATCCGGGGAATTCCTTAAGGATCTCGGTGATCGCCTGTAGTACAGGGAAAGTTTCCTGCTTGAACGTCGACTTACCGCTGTTGAACAGGATGGTCTTGGCGTAAGCGTTCAGTTTCTTGATTTGCTCCTCAGTGATTTCAGGGCATCCGTTGTTGGCAGCAGTACCTTTTACATCTGGACAACGATCGTCTTTGTCAAGAACTCCGTCACCGTCGGTATCAGGCCATGGGCAACCACCATTTTCAGATGGACCTTTTACTGTCGGACACTTATCTGATTTATCGGTAACACCGTCACCATCCGTGTCAGGACATCCGTTCATTGACTTCAGGCCTGCAACATCCGGACAAGCATCGTCCTTGTCGGCGATTCCGTCACCGTCAGTATCAGGGCATCCGTTGAATTCGGCCAGACCGGCAACATCCGGGCAAAGGTCATCGCGGTCGATGATCTTGTCACCGTCGGTATCAGGACATCCATTGAATTCTTTTGGACCGGCAACTTCAGGACAAGCATCGTCTTTGTCGTAAATTCCGTCATCATCCGTGTCTTTTCCGCCAAATTTGAAGGAAAGCCCAAGGAAGTGCTGCATGTGCGTCGGGAACTCCATACGGTTGTCTTCGAAAGTATACTTGTAAGTTGACCTCCATGAAAGGCCCACGTTTTCTGAGAACCAGAAAGCAAGACCAAGACCACCATTGACGGTTCCGGCGCTTGACTCGTCACCCAGCCAGGTGTAACCACCGCCTAAGTGAAGTGAAGGGTCGAACCACTTGGATCCGATGGCATTCATGAAGCTGTAACCGATGGCTCCGTCAACAGCGTAGTAATTCAGGTCACCAGGGTTGGTCACCATATAATCCGTACTGCGGTCATTGACAAAACGAGTGATTTTGTTGATCGATCCCGTTACGCCAAAAGTGAAGCCTGAGCCCACGTAACGGTTGACACTAAGATAAGAAACAGATGGAAGGATGTTCCAGTTGTCCCTGGCGTTGAAGAAGTTCGAGAACTGGTCTTCGACGCTCGATGCCGCGCTGATACGGGTATCAACGGCATTTACCCCGAACGTTACCGCCCATTTGTTATTGCTGTCCTGAGCGTGAAGGCCCAGTCCCGCAAACAGACAGAAAGCAGCAACAATTTTGTTAAGATGTTTCATACTTGATTTTAGTTATTAGTTACAAAGTTATGAACAAAAGTAATGTGTTAAATTTTAACAGCAAAGGCAAATGTTAAAAAAATAACATAATTTTAGACATTATACGGCCCGCAAAACCCCGAGTTTATTGCCTGTTTCAACAAATGCGGCAATCGCCTTGTCAAGGTGCTCACGCGTATGTGCGGCGCTCAATTGAACCCTGATTCGGGCCTTTCCTTTGGGTACGACGGGAAAGAAAAACCCGATGACGTATATCCCTTTTTTAAGCAGTTCGTCAGCCATCTGCTGGGCGAGTTTCGCATCGTAAAGCATGACCGGCACGATAGCCGAATCGCCGTCGATGATGTCAAATCCCGCGTCCATCATTGCCTTCTTGAAATAGGCAGTATTTTCCTCAAGTTTGTCGCGAAGTGAAGTGTCATGGCGCAGCAGTTCGAATACCTTAATCGACGCCCCGACGATTGCCGGCGCAAGCGAATTGGAAAACAGGTAAGGCCGCGAACGCTGGCGCAGCATCTCGATTATTTCCTTTTTCCCGGTGGTATATCCGCCCATGGCCCCGCCCAAAGCCTTTCCCAGGGTCCCGGTAATGATGTCCACGCGCCCCATCACGCCCTTGGCCTCCGGGGTTCCCTTGCCCGTTGCGCCGATGAAACCGGCTGCGTGGCATTCATCGATCATGACCAGCGCATCGTATCGGTCAGCCAGGTCGCAAATCTTGTCGAGGGGCGCGACCAGGCCGTCCATGGAGAAAACGCCGTCGGTGACGATGATCTTGAATCTTGCCCCGGCCTCATTGGCCTTGATGAGTTGTTGTTCAAGGTCTTCCATGTTGCTGTTCTCATAACGGTAACGCATGGCCTTGCAGAGCCTTACGCCGTCAATGATCGATGCGTGGTTCAGGGAATCGGAGATGATGGCGTCCTGTTCGCCAAAAAGCGGCTCGAATACACCGCCGTTCGCATCGAATGCCGCCGCGTAGAGGATCGTGTCCTCGGTACCGTAAAAATCGGCTATGGTTTTTTCAAGCTGTTTGTGTATGTCCTGTGTCCCGCAGATGAACCGAACCGACGACATCCCGAAGCCATGAGTGTCCATCGCGTCCTTGGCCGCCTGCACCACAGCCGGATGCGACGATAGCCCGAGGTAATTGTTTGCGCAGAAGTTCAGTACGGTTTCGCCGGTCGAAATCGTGATTTCAGGGCCCTGTGCCGATGTGATGATGCGTTCTTTCTTGAACAGGCCGTTCTGTTCGATTTCGGCGAGTTCGGCCTGTAGATGGTCTTTAAGTTTTCCGTACATATCAAGTTAGGTTGTTTTGCAAATTTATGACATTAACCCCGCGCCCGGTATAGACCAGCACCTTTTTGCCTACCCGAAGCCCCATTCCCCTTATGGCCTCTTCGTAGGAGGCAAGCTGGTCCACATACGCGTCCTTGTGCGCCCCGGTCTTGTAATCGAGCAGCAGGACCTGGTTGTCCTTGGTCAAGACCATGCGGTCGGGCTTTACATTGGGCAGGTTGGGCCTGATGATGGCCTGCTCGTTGAGCACGGTGTTGCCGGGATCGAAAAATGCGGCGAGTTCATCATGCGAGACGATGCCCCGAACCGTTTCACGAACGATTTCTTCCTGTGCACTATTGAAAAGGCCGATGGATTTGCCATTTTCCACCGCCTTTGCGACATCGTCACGCGTCCCGACAAATGACATGACCTCATGGATCACGTTCCCAAACTCGATCGCCTCCTGCTGCAGGGTTCCCCACATCAGGGCCGCCTTGCCGGAAATCCTGACATCGGAGAAATCCAGAGCCTCACGCACCGGAACGATCGTTTCGGGTTTTTGGCCCGGCCGCGCCTCTCCCTGGGGCCCTGCCGGACTGCCGAATCCATAATCGAACCGATCGGTATCGAACATTCCCTTTTGCCTGATGTAGTCCATAAAAAAGGTTGACATCCTGCCGGAGCAGGGTTCACCGCTTTTGTCAAGGTGCATCCCGGAGATGATGTGCAGTTGCTGTTCGGCGCGGGTCATGGCCACGTAAAGGATGTTGACGTTGTCCAGCAATTCTTCCTGTTCGCGCTGGTGGTAAACGGCCGCGGCGGCTTCGCCAAAATCGGCTACCTGTTTTGTCTTGTCCACCAAAACCCGTGGCAGCCCAATGGCTTGCTCGTCGGCGTCCAGCCACAGCTTTTCGCGGGGCTTTTTCGCATAATTTTCATCGGCAAACGGGAGGATCACCACGGGGAATTCAAGCCCCTTGGACTTGTGAATGGTCATCACGCGAACCGCCTCGCGGCTTTCCGGCGAAGGAATGCTGTGTTTTGCACCGGTCCTTTCCCAGTATTCAAGGAAATCCGAAATCCCCGCCTGGTACCGCATGTCGCGTTCCAATACGATATCCAGGAAATGTTGCGAATAGCCAAATGCGGCCCGATCCGGAAGAAAGACGCGCACGATTTCCTCGGCCGTTTCGTAAAGCGATTTTTGGCGTGCCGATGCAAAAGAGAAGGAAAAACCCATTTCCTTGAGCCACTGTTCAAGATCTGGTTCGGACAACGCCAGTCCCTTTGCGGTAAAGTCGTGCTGTGCCATGTGGGCATCGGCGGCAATTTCAAGCAGGAATGCGGCGCGGGCTTCCTGGTCGGCGGGATTGCGGACGCAATTGAGCGCGTTGATGACGAATTTTACATCCGACGAATTGGCAAGCGCAAGCGTTTCGGACGAAATGATCGATATCCCGCACCCGATGAGGCCTGCGGCGATGAGTTCGCTCTGTTCGCGCTTCCTGGTCAAAATCGCGATGTCGCCGTATTCAAACCCCATCGCACGTGTACTGCGCACCCGGTCTATGGTTTTAGCGACGTATTTTTCGGCATGGGTCAAGGCGTCCTCGTCGGTGTCTTCTGCCGGATCGGTTTTGATAAACCGGATGGTCACATACCCGCCTTGTTTGCCCGTGTCCTTTTGGCGGCAATACCTGGCGTAGAGTTCCCGGTAATCTTCATTCGTAAAAACGTTGGCGATGGCCTCGAAAAAATCGTTGTTGAAATTGACAATGCCGCACAGGCTGCGCCAATTGGTGTCCAACGCAAATTTTTTGAAATCCTTGTTATTGAAGGTGTGCTGCTCCTTTGACAGCGCGATGAACTGTTCGGCCTTGCCACCGCGAAACCGGTAGATCGACTGTTTTGGGTCGCCCACGATCAATAGCGTTCCCGCAACGCCATCCACCTGTGAGGAAGTCGCGTCATCGATGAGCGGAACCAGGTTTTCCCATTGCATCTGGGAGGTGTCCTGGAATTCATCGATAAAAAAATGGCGGTAACGTTCCCCGATCCGCTCGTAAATGAAAGGCGCTGGCTGTCCCTTGACCTGTTCGTGGATGATGCGGTTGAATTCTGATATGGAGAGGACCTGTTGTTCCTGCTGGATGCGGCTAATTTCAGACGTGAGTGCGCTCAACATTGACAGCGGCGTGAGGTTTTTCAGGAAGGCGTTGTAAAAATCCCGCCTCTCGTGATCGCGGTAAACCTTGTCGAGCTGTTCGAGCAGTTCGGGGACCAGGGCGTCTATGGCGTCGCGGTTCGGGGCGCCCTTGTTGATGCGGATGTCTTCGGCCGAACGGTATTTCTTATGTGTTTTCTTAAGTTCGTTCCGGCTGATGTATCCCAGGTGGTTTGGGAAATCGCCGCGCGAGAAGGATTTCGGGTCGATGCCGTGCGCCTGCAGTTTGGCAATCGCCTCCACGGCCACGCGGACGCAATCCTCGTCAATGCACTTGGTGGCCTCGCGCAGTTTGCGGCGTATCTCGATAAATTCCTCGGCCGACCTTTCGCCCAACAGCGCAATTTCCCTGGCGTTCACTTCACTGATGGCCAGTTTCCCGGTCTCCATCATCTCGCGCGTGATGTCCCAGCTCTTGTCATCATCGGTCTTCTCCATCGTGAAATCCACGAGTATCTTGGTGAGTACCGGATCCTCCCCGGCCTTGGCGATCAGGGCATCGACGGCTTCCTGCAGGAGCCCTTCGGTATCCACCGAAACGTCGAAACTTGCGGGAAGGTTGAGTTCATGCGCAAAGGAGCGGATGACCCTGTGCGTGAATTTGTCTATGGTGGAAATGTCAAAGGCTGCGTAATTGTGGATGATGTTCCGAATGATCCGCCTGGCCTTGTCGCGGATTTTCTCCGACGGCATTTTGGTAACCGATGAAAGGTCCTGGATGAGATCGAGCGTCTTCTTGTCGTCCTTGCCCGATGCGATGGCCGACAAACTGTTCACCACGCGCGATTTCATCTCGTTAACGGCCTTGTTGGTGAAAGTGATGGCCAGGATCGAACGGTAGGCATCGTCCTTATCCGACGATAGAATGATGGCGAGATATTGCCTGACGAGCGTATAAGTCTTGCCCGAGCCGGCCGATGCATCATAAAGCGAGATTGCAGGGCTGTCCATGGAAATGTGCGCCGTGCTGATACTGGGTTTTAAATTTTTATGCCGGCCATCCAAAGTTAATTTTTTAAATTTGATAATTATTATCAAACCTAAAATCAATCACTATGGCTTTTGAATTACCTTCCTTACCGTATGCCTATGACGCGTTGGAGCCGCACATCGATGCCCGCACCATGGAAATCCACCATACCAAGCACCACAACGCCTACACGACCAACCTCAATGCTGCGGTAAGCGGAACCGACCTCGAAGGCAAGACCATCGAAAATATCCTGATCAACCTTGACATGAAGAATGCCGCGCTGCGCAACAACGGTGGCGGATACTATAACCACAACCTTTTCTGGAAAGTCATGTCGCCAAACGGCGGCGGTGAGCCCCAGGGCGAACTGGCCGATGCGATCGACCGCGAATTTGGCAGTTTTGCAGAGTTCAAAGGCAAGTTCTCCAAGGCGGGTGCAACTCAATTTGGTTCGGGGTGGGCGTGGCTGTGCGTGCACAAGGGCGGAAAGCTCGACGTCTGCGGAACGGCCAACCAGGACAACCCGCTGATGCCGGAGATCGGTTGCGGCGGAACACCCATTCTGGGCATGGACGTCTGGGAGCATGCGTATTACCTCCATT
>SXGU01255530.1_pt1 | contig 13459 bp, 9 predicted proteins | sample 3174531 | NCBI WGS metagenome assembly SXGU01 (sample SAMN11356863, study PRJNA531348) | freshwater metagenome | isolation source: freshwater sample F1-140 | place: China: Fuxian Lake, Yuxi | collected 2017-12-25 | reverse complement strand
GCCAACCCAATCCCAAGGCAAACCCTCGCCAAAGCTGGAAACAAGGCGTCGGCATGCTCAGCGAAAACCGGAAAGAAGAAGGCCTCGCCCTCAACCTATCCATCGCCGAAAACATCACCCTCCCCTGCCTCCACCGCTTCGGCCCCGCCGGCACCATCTCACCCGCCAAACAAAACGCCGCCTCCATCCGCTGGATCGAAAAACTCGGCATCAAATGCCAGGGACCCGCCCAACCCATCGGCGCACTCTCCGGCGGCAACCAACAAAAAGTTGTCCTCGGTAAAGCCCTCATGACGGAGCCCGCCGTCGTTCTGCTCGACGAACCCACCCGCGGCATCGACGTCGGCGCCAAGCTGGAAGTTTACGAACTCATCAACCAACTCACCGCCGAGGGCCGGGCGGTGATCATGGTTTCGAGCGAACTGCCCGAGCTGATGGGGATGAGCGATCGGATCATCATGCTGGCCGGCGGACGAATCGGCGGAGTGTTTTCGCGCGAGGAGTTTTCGCAGGAAAAATTGCTCGCCGCCGCGATGGCCCGTGGCGCAAGCGCCACGGCAATGACCAATGCCCAAGGACCAATGACCAATGAGAAATACCAACTTCAATCTTGAGGAGCGCACCGCAGTTTTCGCTGAACGAATTATTGAGTTTTGTCTCAAGCTGCCAATCGGACCAGTTTCGTCGCCGATCATCACCCAGCTCGTAGCGGCTGGTACGAGAATCGGGGCGAACTATTGCGAAGCGGATGAGGCCGAATCGAAGAAAGACTTTCGTCACAAGATCGCGATTTACCGCAAGGAAGCGAAGGAAACGAAGTACTGGCTGCGGATGATTGCGAAGGCGGTGCCCACCCGAAAAGTCGACGCGCGGGAGTTATGGTCCGAGGCGAAGGAGCTGCACTTGATTTTCTGCGCGATCATCCGTACCGCGGATCAAAACCTCCGCAAGGAACGCCTCGCCAAAACCCCGCCCGTGGAAACAAATCTCTGACCATTGGGCCTTGGGCCTTGGTCATTAAACGTCGTTCACTCTCCGAAGGATTCATGATTTCCCGTCCGCCGCTCCGCAACCTCGCCATGCCGCTCGCGCTGATCGGCATCTGCGTTTTTTTTGCGCTGCACGAGAGCGCGTTTCTCGGACCGCGCAATCTTACCCAGCTGATCGTCGAGTTCTCCATCACCGGCACGCTGGCGCTGGGGATGTTCATGATCCTCCTCACGGGACAGATCGATCTTTCGGTGGGCAGCGGAGTCGGCCTCATCGGGGGAATCGCCGCGGTGTTGGTCTTTCAACACGGCTGGCCCGCCCCGTGGGCGATGCTGGCCGCCGCCGCCGTCGCGATCCTGCTCTGGACCCTGATGGGCGCGCTCATCGTGCGACAGCGCATCCCGTCCTTCATCATCACGCTGGGCGGTCTCTTGATCTTCAAGGGGCTTTTCTGGCTCGTGATTCAGAATTCCACCGTGCCGGTCGCGCGCGGGGATCGGGACAACCTCTACTCGCTGCTCACGACCTACTATCTGCCCGCGAAAGTCGGCCTCGGCCTCGCGTTGGCGGTGCTCCTGGGACTTGGGCTCACCACCTGGCGCAGCCGCGTCGCGCGCCTCGCCTCTGGCCTGCCCGTGCGTTCGCTGCCGGTCATGGCCGGCGCGGGCCTCGCCGCCGTCGGCGGGATCGTCGGATTGGTGGTGCTCTGCAACCAGTTTCGCGGGGTCCCGCTTACCTTGCTGATTCTCGCCGCGACCGCCGGGATCGTTTATTTCCTCACGTGTCATACGCCCTTCGGACGCTATCTCTACGCCATCGGCGGCAACGAGGAGGCGGCGGTGCTCTCCGGCATCGCGGTCAACCGCGTGCTGATCGGCGCGTATGTGCTGATGGGGGTGACGGTGGCGCTGACCGGCTTTATGACCACGGCCTACTCCGGCGCGTCGACCACGACGGTGGGCGACCTGATGGAACTCGACGCCATCGCCGCCTGCGTCATCGGCGGCACGGCGCTGCGCGGCGGCCGCGGCTCGGTCGGCGGAGTGATCTTCGGCGCCCTCATCATGACGGCGCTGCTCAACGGCATGACGCTCCTCGCCGTGTCGCCCGAAATCAAGTTCATCGCCCGCGGCGCCGTGCTCACCCTCGCCGTGTGGCTCGATGTAGTTCTGGGCCGGGCCAAGAACTAAAACTTAGCTTTCCGCGCCGCGCGGAAAGCTCTCAGAAGAACTTTTTCGCCTTCTCGAAAAACGAACGCGACGTCGGCTCGTTGGCATCACCGCTCACCCGCGCGAACTCTTCGAGAATCCGCCGCTGGTCGGCCGATAGGGCGGTGGGTACCTCGACCTGCACCCGCACGAGCTGATCGCCCTGCGCGCCTCCGCGCAAACTCGGAATGCCCTTGCCGCGCAGCCGGAAGGTGGTGCCACTCTGCGTCGCCGGAGGAATTTTCAAGGAAGCTTTGCCGGACAAAGTGGGCACCTCGATCGGCCCGCCGAGCGCGGCGAGGGTAAACTTGATCGGGATTTCGCAAAAGAGATCCTCGCCCTGGCGCTCGAACAACTCGTGTTCCTTCACCGTGAGCACGATGTAAAGATCACCGGCTTGACCACCGGCCAGACCCGCCTCGCCGTTGCCCGCCGAACGCAACCGCGAGCCGGTGTCGACGCCGGGCGGGATGCGCACGTTGAGCTTGGTGGACTTCGGCACGCGGCCCTCGCCGCGACAGCCGCTGCACGGCCGTTCGATCTTGGTGCCCGCGCCGCCGCACGTCGGACACGTCTGCGTGAAGGTGATGATGCCACCCGAACGGCGGATTTGCCCGGCGCCGCGACACGTCGGGCACGTGACCCGCTTGGTGCCCGGCTCCGCCCCCGTGCCGGTGCAGCGCTCGCACGTCATGTTCTTGCGGAATGAAATCTCCTTCTCCATCCCCCGGGCCGCTTCCTCGAGCGTCAGCTCAAGATCATAGCGCAAATCGGCCCCGTCGCGACCGCCCTCGCCGCCCCCACCGGAAAACATCTCCTCAAAAATGCCGCCACCCCGGCCACCCTGTTGTCCGAATACTTCCCGGAAAATATCAAACGGATCGTGGAATCCGCCGCCCGCACCCCGCGGCCCGGCGGGGGCGCCGCCTCCGCCCTCGAAGGCCGCCGGCCCGTAGCGATCATAGGCCGCGCGCGTGTCCGCATCGGTGAGCACTTCGTAGGCGTGCGAGACTTTCTTGAACATCTCCTCGGCCTCCTTGTTGCCGGGATTCTTGTCCGGATGAAATTGCACCGCCTTCTTGCGGTAGGCTTTTTTGAGCTCTTCCGCCGTGGCGCTTTTTTCGACTCCGAGCAACTCGTAGTAATCTTCCTTGGCCATGGTTTAGTGGATCATTTCTTCTCCGGACCGCTCGAGACGACAACGGACGCGGGACGCAGCAGGCGCCCGTTGAGCAAATAGGCGGTCCGGACCGCCGTGAGCACGTGCTCTTCCGGCACCTCGCCGCTGGGCTGGTGCGAGATCGCCTCGTGTTGGTGCGGGTCGAACGGCTGGCCCACGGGATTGACTTCCTTGAATCCATGGTTCGCCAGGGCGGACTTGAGTTGCGCGAGCACGAGATCGACACCACCGACCAGCGATTTCAAATCCGCGTTGGGCTGCCGGGCGGCGGCAATCGCGAAGCCGAGCGTATCGAGCACCGGGAAAACATCCTCCAGCACGCGGCCGGTCGCAACCGTCCGGAGTTCGTCCTTTTCCCGTACGGTGCGGCGCCGGAAGTTCTCCAAATCCGCCGAGGCTCGCAGGAACCGGTCGAGATTTGCCGCCGCCTCCGCCTTCGCGGCGGCCAGCTGCGCTGCCAGATCGGCCGGGACTGCACCCGTCGCCGGCACGGCGGTTTCGACCACGGACGGGGCGGCGTCAGGAGCAGAGTGGATGGCTGGATCTTTGATTTCGGGCTCAGGCATGATGCAAAAGAGGGGCGAACTAACTACGGCTTTCCGTAATCTTCAAGCTGCACCTTTGGGGCCCCGCTGCTTTGCCCGCGGCCCGGCGCCGCCCTCGCTCGACGGGCTCATCCCGAGAAATTCTCGGTCACGAGCATGATCGTCGTCGCTTCGGCGCTAAACGTAAACGCACCCGCCAGCGGCGCGAGCACGTTGTCGCCCCGGTTCAGCTTCAGGCCAAAGGGCGCGCGCGTGCCACCCCCTTCTCCCGTGGCCCGCACGGTTCCGCTGACCACACTGAGCAGGCGCGGTTGCTCGCCGGCGCGCAGGTGCAGACGCTCCCCGGCTCCGAGCACCGCGCGGCGAATCCGGAATTCCGCACAGTCGGCAATCACGCCGGAAGTTGGCGCGGCGCGCATGGGCGCCGGCTCGAAATCCGTCCAGTCGATCGAGCGGAGCGAGGATGGGACATGCAGTTGCCGCGGCTGGCCATCCAACCCGGCCCGCCCCCAATCGAAAACACGATACGTGGTGTCGGAGTTTTGTTGGATTTCCAGGATCAGGTTTCCCGCATCGATGGCATGCACCTGGCCGCTGCGCACCAGGATGGAGTCTCCGGCGGCGACCCGGAAATGATGCACACAGTGCTCGACCGTGTTGTCGCGGATGGCCTGCTCAAATTGCCCGCGGGTCACACCCCGCCGCAAACCGACGATCAGTTCCGCCCCCGGCGCGGTATCGGCGATGTACCAATTTTCTGTCTTGGGCTCACCCTGCAGTTCGGCGGCGACCGCCGCCGGAGGATGGACCTGGAGGCTGAGCCGCTCCCGGCAATCGAGCCACTTGACCAAAATGGGGAACGGCCGGTCACCCGGCCAGGCCGGACCCATGATGTCGGCTGGATGCCTCGCCATCAGGCTGCGCAACGTCTGCCCGTCATGCGCCCCACCCTGGACAATCGACTGCGCTTCGGGGCGATCAACGATTTCCCAGCTCTCGCCGATGGGATCTCCCGCGGGCAGTGCCCGACCCAACGAAGTGGCCAACGCCCGGCCGCCCCAAACGCGTTCTTGGTAGAGAGGATGAAAGCGGAGTATTTCGCGCATGGCAGTGACGAGTTTTTTGTGAAAAAGCGCCGGGGGTGTTTACATTTGACCGCCGGTCTCGTTAGCTTGGAATTCGCCACAAGTACGCAGAGATCCACACAAATGCCCAAGCCAGAGACTTCAAACCCAAACGCGGGCCCTTCATTTCAAGGCTCGCGCTACCACCCGAACTGGGTGGCGGCGTTGGTCTGTTTCTTTTTCGGCGCCTATCTGGCGGTCGCGCTCATCGCCTACGACCCGGCCCAAAGCCCGTTTGACCATCAGCCGGCACCCTCCGCCAAAAATCCGGCGGGCATCATTGGGGCCTACGCCGCGGCAAGTCTGCTGCGGGCCGTCGGCGCGTGCTCGTGGTTTGTCCCTCTCTTTCTGATCTGGATGCTCATTGTTTCGATCCGCAACTCGAAGCTGGTGACCAGCGGGCGCTTCATCGCCATGGCCATTGCGATCCTCAGCTCCTCCGGTCTCGCCGCCATGTTCGTGGATCAAGCCTGGAAGACGAACTGGTTTCCCAACGGCCCGGGCGGGCTCGTGGGCCTCTGGCTTTATCACGGTTTCCTGCGCAACGCCCTCGGCCCCTTCGGTTCCGGCCTGATTCTGGGAACCATTTACGTCGGCGCCCTGCTTTTCATCTTCACTCGAGATATTGGCGGCGAGTTCGAGAAAATCTTCACCAACTTTGGCCAGTGGCGCGCCGACCGGGCGAAACTGAAGGCTGCGCGCGAGGAGGAGCGACGCCAGGAAAAGGAAGCCAGGGCCAAGCAGAAAATCGCGGCGGCGGCGGTTACCGCCACCACGACACCGGCCCCCGCAAACGTGGCGGCCGCCCCGGTGGGGCCCAGCGGAAAGAAAACTTTTGTACCAAAATCGAACGAAGATCCACTCGCCAAGAGCCCCGCCCCGCGGGCCGTCGAACCGATCGCAGCCGCCGCGGCCAAGCCCGTGCTTCCTCCCCCGCCTCCCACCGCCAAACCGGAGCCGAAGCCCGCCGCGCCGCCGAAGCCCGCCACAGCCAGTCCGGACGTGGGAGAAACCGCGACCGACCCCAAGTCCCTGGCCGTAGGCGCCGCGGGGAGAGTCGAACTCAACATCGTCAAGTCGGAGGAGCCGAAGAAGGCCTCCAAGCTCTCGCTCCCCCAGAGCGACGACGCCAACTACCAGTTTCCACCCCTCACGTTGCTCAAGGAGCAAGTCCGGCCCGCCTCCAGCAACAGTATCGATGAGCACCGGCAGAACGCGGAAAACCTCCTCCGAATCTTGGGTGAGTTTGGCGTCGAGGTAACGCTCGGCGAGATTCACGTCGGCCCGGTGATCACCCGCTATGAAGTCGTGCCGGCTGCCGGCGTGCGCGTGGAGAAGATTGCCGGCCTCGACAAGAACATCGCCCTCGGCATGCGGGCACAGTCCGTGCGCATCCTCGCCCCGATTCCCGGCAAGGCCGCCGTCGGGGTGGAGGTGCCCAACCTGCACCCGACGCCGGTCGGCATGCGCGAGCTGCTCGAGAGCGAAGACTGGGCCGGAGTAAAATCAGAGATCCCGATCGCGCTCGGTAAAGATGTCTCCGGCAAGCCGCTCATCTCCGATCTTTCCAAGATGCCTCACCTGCTGATCGCCGGGGCGACCGGTTCCGGCAAGTCAGTCTGCATCAATTCCATCGTCGCCTCGATTCTCTTTTCCAAGAGCCCCAAGGATCTCCGGCTGATCATGGTCGATCCCAAGGTCGTCGAGTTGAAGATCTTCAATTCGCTGCCGCACATGCTGATTCCGGTCGTCACCGAACCGAAAAAAGTTCCGGCCGCGCTGAAATGGCTGCTCGGCGAGATGGAGCAGCGTTACCAGATTTTCGCAAAGGCCAACGTGCGCAATATCGTCGGCTTCAACGGCCGCAAGAAATCGGCCCCACCGCCTCCGGTGGAGGCCCAGGCGTCGTTGACCGGCGTGGATCCCCTCGACGATATCGAGATCCCCGATCGCCTGCCCTACATCGTCGCGATCATCGACGAACTCGCCGACCTCATGATGGTGGCGCCGGCCGAGATCGAGACGAGCATTGCCCGCCTAGCCCAACTCGCCCGCGCCGCCGGCATCCACCTCATCATCGCCACCCAACGCCCGTCGGTAAACGTCATCACCGGCGTGATCAAGGCCAACCTGCCGTCCCGCATCGCGTTTCAAGTGGCTTCACAGGTGGATTCGCGGACCATCCTCGACACCAAAGGGGCGGATACGCTGATCGGGCGCGGCGACATGCTGTTCTCACCTCCCGGCACCTCGCGCCTGGTGCGCGCGCAAGGCGCGTTTGTGTCCGACGAGGAAGTGCAGGAGCTGGTGGAGTTCCTCAAGCGAAACGGGCCGCCGCAATATGCGCAGTCGGTGCAACAGCACATCGACCGCGCGGCGAAGGAGGACGAGGAGGACGGTGACGACACCGCAGGCGACGGCGAGGCGGGTGACGATGAAGATTTGTACCAGCAGGCCGTCGAAGTGCTCAAGTCCACGAAACGCGCCAGCACCTCCATGCTCCAGCGCCGGCTCCGCATCGGGTACAATCGGGCCGCCCGGATCATGGAGATCATGGAGGACAAGGGCATCGTGGGTCCGGAGAACGGCTCCAGCCCACGGGAAATCCTCGTGGACCTCGACACGCTATGAATCCATCCTCCCCGCGTCGCCTGCCCAATCGGAAAGCCGGGTTGCGTCGCCGCAGCCGCTCGGGTCATTGGTGTCTTTCATGGTGACTTCGCGCCCCTTCCCTTTTAACTGAAACCTATGCAGACCATCGGCGAACGGCTTGAGGAAGCGCGCAAGAAGAAGGGCATCTCCATTCGGGAAGCCGCCGAGGCGACCAAGATCCGCGGAGACTATCTGCAAAAATTCGAGAGCAACCATTTCGACATCGGGCTGACCGAAATCTATACGCGGGGGTTTCTCCGGACGTATGCGAATTTTCTGAAGCTGCCCGCTGATCGCATCGTCAACGACTACGCCGCTTTGGGCCGCAACGAAGTGCGCCCGCGGGCGGCCAGTCGGGAAATCTACGGTCGGGTCGACGTTACCACCGTCGCCGCCGAGGAAAGCGAGCGGTCGGCCGCGGCTGCGGAGTCAGCCGAGCCCGCTTCGCCCGCGACCCGACCGACACCCCAGCGCAATCGCGCCGGAAGCTCGCTGCCGACCGGCCCCGATCCCGCGCTCGTCTTCAAGTACACGAAGTGGGTCTTCATCGGAGTCGTCGTGCTGTTCGTCGGCTTCACCCTCAAGGCGCTGTTCTCCGGCGGGTCCACCCCGGCCGCCACGACCAAGGCCACCGCTCCGAAAAGTCCGGTCCTCGGGCTCGTCGCCACTCATCCCGTGCAGGTGACCGTGCGCAGGAAAAACGCCGACGAGAGCGAAGGTGAACTGCTTTTCTCCGGCATGTTGCACACCGGCGATTCAAAATCCGTGCCGCGCACCGGAGCGCTGTTCATCGAGGCCAGCGCGGCGGAAAACCTGCAGATCGAGATCAACGGCAAACGCCACAATCTCGGCCAACTGCTCGGCAACGGCTACCAGCGCGGCCAGTTGCCGTCGCCGTAGTTCGGGCGGCCGCCCACTTGCGGATTTTTCGCGAACCGGGGCCGTCCGGCAGCCGGCCTGGAGCTTCGCCGTAGGCGTTGCAGATCTCGACACCCTCGCCCAATCCGGACCAACCCGAGCGAATCTTGCCCATCGCATGAGCGGCGATCGAATTCTCTTCCGGCCGATGTTCTCGGCAACCTGGCGGCAGCTGAAGGATTTTTCCGGGCTCGGCGACGCCACCTATCTGTGGCCGAGGTGGCTCGTGCTGCGCGGAGTTGGGCTCCTGTTTGTCGTGATTTTCACCGGCATCATCCAGGAGAGCGCATCGCTCGTGGGACCCCGCGGCCTCGCGCCGCTGCCCGGACTGATTGCCCAACTCCAAGCCGCCGCACCGGGACCAGTCGAGGCGTTTCTCCGCGCGCCCACTCTGTTCTGGTTTAACGCGAGCCCCGGCATGGTCCGGCTCCTCGAATGGGCCGGGCTGGTATCCGCTCTGGCTCTCGTGCTTAACCTGTGGCCCAGAATGGCGCTCTTCGTGTGCTGGGCGATCCTGCTGTCATTCGCCAACGGCTGGGTGGTGTTCTCCGACCCCCAGATTGACTGGCTGATGCTGGAGACGACGCTGATCAGCATTCCGTTCGCGCCATCCGGGTACCGTCCCGGGCTGGGCGTCCACTCGCCGCCGCGCCCGATCGCGTCTTTCATGATGCGATGGCTGCTGTTCCGGGTGATGTTTGAGAACGGGCTGTCCAAGCTGATCCATGCCGACCCACGCTGGTACGACCTCACAATTCTCGACGACTTCTACGAAAGAGCCCCGTGTCCGACGTTTCTTGGCTACCTCGACCACCAGTTGCCGCACTTCTGGCACGTCGGCGAGATCGGACTGACGTATCTGGCGGAGTTAATTGCCCCGCTGGTGGCGGTTTTCGGCGGACGCCGCGGACGCTGGTGGGCCTTCGCGTGCTGGACGATTTTTCAAATCGGCATCCAGGCGACCTGCAATTTCGGCTGGCTCAACACCGCGGCGATCGCGCTCGGCCTCCTGCTGCTCGACGATCAGATGCTGTCCGACGCCACCCGGTTCCTACGGCTGCGGCGGCTGGTCCCGCGCCTGACGGCTCCTGGAGCGATCCAGACGGCGCCCGTCATCGGGCCGTGGCGCCGGCCTGGTCTGCGTTTCGCGTTGGGGACCCATTTCTACCTGACCGTGGTCTACTTCATCGTCCTCAGCTGCAAGGTGCCGGAGAACGCGTTCATGGAAACGGTCAACCGGCCGCTGCGCTACCTGTTCCAGGGCTTCGGCAGCGTGAACGCCTACGGACTTTTCGCGTGGCTCAGCGAGGCGCACGAGGTGGTCGAATTCACGGGCTCGAACGATGGTGGCCAGACGTGGCGGGCCTATGACTACCGGTATTTTCCGCAGCGCGACGACCGCATTCCTCCATTCCTTGCTCCGCGGTTCCCGCGCTTCGAGGCGGCCCTGCAGATTGAGCTGAGTACCCGCGACAAACCGACCACCCTCTATGCGCTCACGGCGATCCGGCTGCTGGAGCGCAGCGCGGAGGTGACGCGGCTCTTTGAGCGCGACCCGTTTCCCGACCGCGCGGTGCAGATGATTCGACTGCAGGTCTACCGGCTGACTTTCACCGATCTCGCCACGTACCGGGCGACGCGGCGCTTCTGGCACCGGCGTTATGTCGGGGAGTATCTGCCGATGAAGTATCTGACACCCGCGGGGGAAATCCGAGAGGCGTCCACGACCTTCGACCAGCTGTATGTGCAGGCAGCGTACGGCAATCCCGCCGCCCAGAACCATCTCGGCTTCCTGTACGTCAGCGGCGAGGAGGGCGTGACCCAAGACGGTGCGGCCGCAGCGAAGTGGTTTCGCCTGGCCGCCGATCAGGGTGTGGCCGGCGCCCAGTTCAACCTCGCGCTGATCTATGCGAACGGCAATGGCGTACCGAAGGATAGCATCCAGGCGGCGCATTGGTGCCGCCTGGCGGCCGAGCAGGGGTTGGCCGACGCCCAGGTCCGGCTTGGTGTCATGTACATCCAGGGTGAGGGCGTGCCGAAGCAGGAGATTGAGGCGCTGGTCTGGTTCAGGGTCGCGGCGCTCTCCGGCCAGGCCAACGCCGCGAAGCACCAGGCCATCGTTGAATCCCGGGTGGGGCCGACCGCCGCATTCGCCGCCGGGCAACGCAGCTCGGTTATTTTTGCTGAAATCGAAGCGCGGAAGAAACGTCTCCGTAACTAAACCACAGCCATGACTGAACTCGTTCCGCATATTGTGGTCAGCGGTTGTCTCGGTGCCCTCATCGGCCTCATCCGCCAATGGGGCGAACAACACGAATCCGAACCCGGTGAATTCGCGGGACTGCGCACCCATTCGTTCTGGGCCGTGCTCGGCTGCCTCGGAGCCTACGCCAGTGGCAACCACGCGCCATACGCGTTGCCTGTCGTGTTGCTGGTGGTTCCCGCCCATTTGATTGCGCAGGACGCGAACCGCCGTGACCCCAACCACGGCAGCACTTCGTTTTCGGGGGCCCTGCTGACCATCCTGTGTGGCGCGCTCGTTTTCTGGAACGAAACCCGCGCTGCCGTCATCGTCGCCGCGCTGACCATGGTCGTGCTCGGTTCGAAACAACCCATCCACACGTGGGCGCGCGAACTCACGGCGAAGGATATCCGCGCAACCCTGCAATTTGTCGCAATCTCCGGGGTGATTCTGCCTTTGGTCCCGGACCGACCCATGGGGCCGTATGCCGCATTCAATCCTTTTTCCACCTGGCTGATGGTCGTGCTCATCTCGGGACTCGGCTTCGCTGGTTACGTCGCCATCCGCGTCATTGGGCCCCGCGCCGGCATTCTGCTGACGGGCGTGTTTGGCGGACTCTCGTCGAGCACGGCCAGCACGCTCGCCTTCAGCCGGCGCAGCCGCGAGGAGCCGGACCTCGCGGAGCACTACGCCCTGGCAGTCGTGGCCGCCTGCACGATGATGCTCCCGCGCGTGCTGGTGGCGATCGGGTTGATCAATCCCAATTTCGCCCCTTCCCTGCTCGTGCCGTTTTCTCTCATGGCATTGCCCGGAGTCGTTTACATCACCTGGGTTTGGCTGCGCCGCCGGCCCACGTATCGAACCGGCGATACGCCCGAACTCGGCAACCCTCTCGGCCTCGCCCTCGCGATCAAATTCGCCGCGCTCTATGCCGGGATCGCCTTCCTGGTGCAGATTTTTCTCAAGCAGGGCTGGACCGACGGCCTGCTGCCCCTGAGCTTCGTTTCCGGCCTCACCGATCTCGACGCCATCGCGCTCTCGATCTCACGGGAACAGACGGCCGACCACGCCGTGCCCGGTGTCGCCGTCCAAGCGATCGTCCTGGCGGCCGTCGCCAACACCCTGCTCAAGGCCGGCCTGGCCATCACCCTGGGATCGCGGGGCCTGAAGCCGCGCATCGCCTCGGTGCTCGGGGCCACCGCCGCCACGGGGCTCGCGTGGATGTTTTTCAAGCGGTGACAGCTCCCGACCGCGCCCCTCATTCCGACGTTGCCTGGACTTGTCGGACGCTGTTGGGTTGCTCCGATTTCCGCATCGATCGCCCGCGCCTAACCCGGAAATTTCACCGTTATGAAAAAATCTTTCAGAGAAATTTCCGTCTGCCCTGCGGGCAGAGCGACTTCGTCGCGGTTGGCCCCGACGAAGTCGGCCCGTCAGCGCGAAGATTTCACACCTCTAACTGTGCAAGCTTCGGGCTAACCTTGCCGCCCCGTCATGCCATCTTCCTCTTCTCTTGCCGCCAACACCGCCGCCTACACCGGTGAATCCGACGGCCAGCTCATCACCTATCTGAATCTGAAGCTCCGCGAAATCGGGCAACCCGGACTTGCCACCCCGACCGGAGCCAGCGACGGACTCGCCCCCCTCGTTGATCACGTCCTCGCCCTCAGCCGCGAAAAGGACCGCGCCCTCGCCCGCCACCTTTGCCCCGTCGATCAACGGCTGCAAAATTTCCTCTACGATCAACTCGAGGCCGGCCCCGATCTGGAGGGCGACGTGCCGCGCCTTCCTGCCACGACTCTCGTCCTTGACCGTCCGGGGCTGGCCCGTGTCCTCTCACTCCCCCCCGGCGCCAATCATCACCGGAGCGAGATCCTCTCGTCGCATCGCGTGCGCCAGGGCGTGCTCCACAATCCGCGCAGCGACCGCCGCACCACCCAGGGCATTTTCCACCTCGCCGATTTCGGGCTGCCCGTGCCCGACGACAAGAAAGCCGTGCCCGCCGCCGTCTTCGGCCGGCTGCTGCGCCACGCCCTCAACCCGCCGGCTGAGTTGCTGCGCCTCCCGTTCACCGCGAACGCGCCGGCTCCGGCCGAGTGCTTCGTCACCCTCCACCTGCGGCCGGTCGTGTGCCCCGCCGTGCCCGGCTTCACCGCGCAACGCGCGATGGAAACGCGCTTCTTCGCCCCCGGCGCCCTGGTCGCCAATCTCGACTTCGTCGAACGCATCTTCGGCAACGCCGGCGATCCGCACCTGCCGGAAAACGACGCCGCCCTGGATCCCGTCGGCTGGAGTGGCCACACCGGCTGTGTCATCCTCGCGACCCACCTCAATCGCTTCACCAAGCGCGAACTCGGCCTGCCCCCGCGGGATCAGGCCACCGCCCGGCAGCGGCGCGATGGCATGTGCTGGCAGGATCCCGCCGAGCTCTACAACGACGGCGTCGCCTTCAAGCTCTCCGCCCGGCACCCCGGCGGCGTAATCCTCACCCTCGCGGGCGTAATAAGTGACGGTCAGCGCATTGCCCTCCCGCAGCGCGACCCAGCCGATGATGCCGGCGCCCTCGGGGTCGGCCACTCGAACCAACATGTCGCGGGTGG
>SXGU01070313.1_pt1 | contig 13459 bp, 10 predicted proteins | sample 3174531 | NCBI WGS metagenome assembly SXGU01 (sample SAMN11356863, study PRJNA531348) | freshwater metagenome | isolation source: freshwater sample F1-140 | place: China: Fuxian Lake, Yuxi | collected 2017-12-25 | reverse complement strand
TGCCCGCATCGGCACTGCCACGCGGAACATCGCTCTCCATGGTCTCCCAGGGCCGGCCCGGACGCTCATTAGCCAGACGCAGCACATCATCACCCAGCACCGGCTGGCAGGTGTCGCCGACACGGAGGAAATAGCGACCATCACGCGTCGAGGCGACGCCCGGCGATCGGTCAATAGTCAGCTCGATGTATTCTCCTCCATTCTCGGCACGGATCACGCTGGGGAGTGCCTGCACATTGACAGTCAACTCGCCAATCCGCTTGCGCAGGCGATCGACCAACTCGGGCGGCACGACCTGACCAGCAGGCGGCAGTGTCTCGCCATCCTCGATACCAATCAGCAGGCGACCGCCAGAACCGTTGGCAAAGCACACGCAATCCTGGGCAAGCGAATTCCACTCCGCATTCTTGGCGGTGATCGTCCGCAGGGACTTGAGGTCGGTGTGCTGGTCTTCGATCGTCATTGTTTTTATTGGATCCGTGCATACCCAATGATCGATTGGCAAAGACGCGCCAACGTGGGCGAGGCAAGATTCTCGTTACGGGCTGCGACGAGCCAATCAGCAATAAACAAGTCGTGTTTTTCCAAGCCGCCTTCATGTGCGTAGTGCTGCCGAGCCGCTTCTGTAAGTCTGGCGTAGTTGGTGCCAAAGTCGGAACGTACTGCATCTGTCAGGCTGTTTTTCCAAATGATGTGATTTGCCCCCCAAACGTCAGCGCTGGGGAATGGATCCAGCACAGTGCCTAAAAGAGTTTGAAGCGCGCGATTATCACGCTCATGTTTCACACGATGATCGGCCCGTTGCGTATCCCCGTCGGCATCAAAAATGACATAAGCAGGCATACCAAGCTCTACGGCAATAGCCAAGGGTTGAATCAACTTGTCCTTTCCGTTGGCGGGAACAAGATAGCAGCCAAGACGTCTGAACTCGCTCCACAGACCGGAAAGATGAAGTTCGGTGGTGATGTATGACGCATCTTCCAACCCTTCTACAAGGATCGGCACTTTTGTGAAAAACATTTCTCCGATAGAAGGCTGCAGAGCTTGATGAATCTTTGCAACTAGGCCATCGACAGGCCTTTGTATATCCTCACCCAGCGCATTGCGGATACGTAGACAAAGGCCAGCAAATGTTACAGATCGCACTGTGGCGGATGCATTAGCGCCAGCACGACGAACAAGCCGTACGTCTTCGAACCCTTCACCGCTGACAAACAGAGGAGAGTGTGTCGTAACCAGTATCTGATTGTTGGCTTGTGCAAGCTCGCAAAGCACAGCGGCGAGATGCCGTGCCTGGGGCGGGTGCTGATACAACTCCGGCTCTTCGCAACCAAGAATCAAGGTTGGGGCATTCTCGGCCTCTGATCCTGCGAGCTCTTGCAGCAGCGCTAACAGATACGACCGTTGCAGACCGTGCCCCATCCTTGCCAAACTACCCAAGAACTCACCCTCGCCAGTCTTGATTCCAGCCACGGGCTGTTGCACCACGACGGATTTAACTGGATCGGATAGCCATTCAAGACCGAGACGAGCATTGGGGTGAGCCCAGGCCTCAAGTCTTTGTTGTAATGCAGCGGCAATCTCGCCGAGGCTCTCTTGGTTGTTACGGAGTAATTCGGCATAGCGAGCCAAAGCGTCTGCTTTGAGTTCTTCAATCTCGGCATCAAAGTTCGTCCGGCTTCTAACGGCACGAGCAATCAGTTTGCCGAGCGCGGTGTTCTTGGATTCGAGCCCCTCTTCACCCGCATCTTTGACCGCGGGGACATAAACCCACTGTACAAATTCCGCGAGCTTTCCTGTGCTATTGACCCCATAGAAATTATCTTCGCTTGGAATCATGGCGCATAGGTCTACATGTGCCGCCTCGTACTGCCGCAGCGCATCAGCCTTGTCGTCTTTCGACCGCGCAGCCGGAAGATCGGAAAATTGCTGCCGGAGACCATCATAAATCGCGGTGAGATCGCCGGCCTTAGCTCCCGCCTTTTCTGCTTCAAAAAATGGGCGGAATTGCTCCATCCCTAATCTTTGGCCGAAGTGCCGAACCTGCCCTAAACCTATCGCTTGGTCAAATACTGCCTCGGCAGTAACGATCAATTCACTATTCCGTGCATATGCGCCAAGCTGCTCCTGAGCCCTTTCGCTCAGCTCATCAAAAGTCACTGTGATTCGGACAGGAGACTCAGTGTTCTTAATGAAATAGTCCTCATCACTTAGTTTAGTGATGTCGGTTGCGGAAGCCGCCCGCTCCTGAAAGAACACATTCAGTGCTGACAGAACAGTCGACTTGCCTGCCCCATTCGGCCCAACAAAACAGGAGTAGCGATTGAAGCTGATGGTTTCATCCTGAAAACTTCTAAAGTTTTCTATACGGACCGTCTTGATCTTCATACGGCAATATCTCCATTCATGAGACGTGGCAGTAGCAGATCGCGGGCAGCACGGAGTTTTATAGTCGCGAAAGTCAGCGCTTTCAGCTGCTCGACAATCGGCTGGATCACACTTTCAAAGCTATCGAGCAATCCGTCAGGCGGCAGTGGCGTCGGGTAACGTTGCATCTGCTTCCAATCAGCCCGAGGCATCTTCGAGCCTTCTTTCATGGACTGCGACGTATCGGCGACAAACTCATCGCTCGCTACCGTCATCAACACAAGCCCATGATGCGCCGGGTTATTGGGCCGGATCACGATGGCATCAGAGGATGCCACCCCATCAACAAAAGCGACTCCGACCTTGTGAAAGTAAGGACGTATTTTGCCGAACAATATTTCTCCTGCCCGGAATCGGTGCTTGCTGCTGGTTACTTGTTCGGCCCTGCCCCAATCGCACAAAGCGATGGAGCGGCGAGGTAGGTGTTCAAGTCCGATATAGGGAATTTCAGGCTCGATAGCATCCGGCGATACCGACTCTCGGATCTCGCTGCATAGATCGCTAAGCGTTTTCCGCTTCCAGCCTTCTGGCACACCATCGACGATGCGAGTGTGCTCGTAGCCGGGGAAGCGCAGGCGGACGAACCATTCGCGGTAGAGTAGTCGTGCCGATTCTTCAAGCAGTTCCATGCGACGGCGATTGTTTTCAATCAGGTCGTCGTAAGCTGCAAGCGTTGATCCAGCGGCCTTTTGAGTTGCAATGTCTGGTAATCCACACAGTTCAAGGCGTCGGATATCCGCCATATTGACATGCTTTGCAGTTGCCCCGGTTTCTCCTGCAAGCAACTTTCCTTGCTGTGGTGGAGCCAAAAGAAAATAGCAAAGAAAGTCAGGATCAACGATATTTTTATCGGGCCGCAAATGAACAGTACGCTGCCCCAAACATACTTTCTCACCGTCCTTGACTATCGCAATATTGCCGGCTGGAGCTTCACGAGCGAGGATTAAGTCATCTGGTTGCGGCACTGCGCGCTGAGTCCAGATTCGGTATGTCTCCTCAGATACCCGATTAACCCCGTTCAACAAGAGCCTCCCTTTACCTATGTTGGGAGTTCGAATTGATGGATATCCCTCCTCCTGAATCGGGGCCGTGTGGTGTAGGCAGTCAACGATGAACTCACAGACATCTTGCAGAGCCATCGTCCTTCTCAAAGTCATATTCCCAACTCCGCGAAGTTCTGCTGAATCCTTGCGGCTAGTTCGATAGCATCAGTATTTAGGTCGGCAAGCTCAATGTGAATATCGCGCAGGGTTTGTTCGAAATCAAAATCCTCATCCACTTCCTGCGGAGCAACGCCAACATAACGCCCGGGCGTCAGGCTCCAGTCGGCAGCTTCAATATCGGCGAGAGTCACTGCTTTGCAAAGTCCAGGAACGGCAGCGAATTCGGCTAACGGAAAGCGGTCTTGCAACCAGGCGATCTGCCGATGGAAGTAGGCAGCCCCTTTCAATTGCTCGACGGCCAGCTTGCGGTCTTCGTCAAGTTGCTTGATGCGCTTGTTCGTGGCGCGGCGGTCAAGGTACTCGCTGGCAGCCTCGTTGCCTGCGAGTTCAACGGCCAATTGTTGGGCGCGGGCCACCTGCTTGTAGAGTAGGTCAACTTGCTTCACCAGCCCCCTGGTCTGGTCGGCAATGGCATCGAAGCTCTGCCGGGCCTTGTGCTGCCCCGCATTGTCAGAGGGGATCGCCTTGCCGTACTGCTTCAGGAATCTGCTGATGCCATCAACCAGTGTGCTGCGATCCGCGACATAAGCTTGAGCCGATGCGGTCAGTTCGGCAAGTGCGCTGTCGAGGGACAGCTTTGATTCTGGGGAAATCTCTTCGACATCGGTGATCGCCGTTGAAAAGTCGGCGCTGGCGGTACGGCACTCCGTGAGGTTGGATTCGAACAGTGCCAGTGCGGCGCCGATCTTGTCGGCTTCGCTGACCATCTTGCCGAGGTAGTTGGCCACCAGACCCAGGAAGCGATCCTTCTGCCCACGATGCAGCCAGACGATGGCGGTCAGGTTGGCCTGTTGTTCCGGCGAGAAGTCATAGATTTTGCGCGTGACCTTGCGGTAGATCTGGCGGGCATCGAGCATCAGCACCTGATCGCGGCGCTCGGCCGGTTTGCCTCGGTCGAAAAACCACAGCTCGCACGGCACGGTGCGGGTATAGAAGAAGTTGGCGCGGATGGCGATCATGGCATCCACTTCGCCGGTTTCCACCAGCTTGCGCCTGACCTCGGCCTCGCCGTGTCCGGCGCTGCTGGCCTGGGACGACATGACGAAGCCGGCGCGGCCCTTGGCGGACAGGTAGCTATGGAAGTAGGAAATCCACAGGTAGTTGCCGTTGGAGACGCGCTTTTCCTTGTTCACCCCCGGCAGGCCGAAGGGCAGTCGGCGGTCGCTTTTGACCCGCTCGGCGTCAACCATATCAACGTTGAACGGCGGATTGGCCATGACAAAGTCGCAATTGCCCCATAGGGGCTGGCCATCGGGCAGACGGTGCACGTCGTCGTAGAAGGAATTGGCCTCGCGGATATCGCCTTCGAGGCCGTGCACGGCTAGGTTCATCTTGGCCAGTCGGATCGTGGTGGCGGTTTTTTCCTGGCCGAAGAAGGTGACGCGCTTCATGGTGTCCAGGCCTTCATGCTCGATGAAGTGGCTCGACTGGACAAACATGCCGCCGGAGCCGCAGGCTGGGTCGAACACGACGCCGTGGTCGGGCTCGATCACATTGACGATGGTCTGCAACAGCGAGGGCGGCGTGAAGAACTCGCCGTTGTCCTGCGCGCCCTGCATGGCGAACTTCATCAAGAAGTATTCGTAGATGCGGCCGAACACGTCGCCGGAGGCATTGCGCAAGGCTTCAGAATCGAAATTGCGCAGCAGGTCTTCGAGCAGCTTGTTCTCGAAGCGGTCATAGTCTTTGGGCAACTGGCCGGCGAGCGGCTCGAAATCGGCCTCGATGGCGTTCATGGCCTCAACCAGCGCATTGCCAAGGTTGGCGCCGGAAGGAAGCTTGAGCAAATAGTCGTAACGTGCCACCTCGGGCAGCATCAATGCCCGGCGTTTGATGAAATCGCCTTTGACCAATTGCCGCTTGGGCATCTTGCCAGCCGCTTGGTCAGCTTCAATGGCTTGCAGAGCCGACTGGTAGCGGTTGGTGGCGTGGCGCAGGAAGATGACGCCCAGCACCGGCATGCAGTATTCGCTGCTGGTCAGCTTGGAATTGGCGCGCAGTTGGTCGGCGGCCTGCCACAGACTGTCTTCAATCTGGGCGATGTTCTTCAGTGCATCAGCGCTCATGGGCTATTTCTTGTTGGTCTTGGTTGTTTTGCCAGCTTTGCTGACCGACTTGATGCCCAGTTGATCGGCGTGTGCCATCACCAGCACTTCCAGCATGGATGCGACAGAGCGGTGCTCACGATCCGCCGCTTGGCGGATCAGATCCTTGATTTCGGCAGTGGTCCGAATGGATAGGGTTTCAGACTTGTGGCGGGGCATGTCGGGTTCCTTTGCGACGGACGTGCCAATGTACTGCCTTTATGCTGCTATGGCAATGTCAATGTTCGGAAAACTATCATTCAGCTTTCGAGAAATGTAGGCATGGGGATGCGCATGAAGCTAACCAGGGAAGAACTCTACGAACGTGTCTGGCAAAAACCCATCCGCGAAGTTGCTGCCGAGCTGGGCATCTCTGATGTCGGACTGGCGAAAGCGTGCCGGAAAAGTAACATCCCGCTGCCACACCAGGGCCACTGGTTGAAGAAGCCAGGACCGGCACGGGACCGCCTGAAAGCTCTGCTGCCCAAAGCACTAACCGGAGCGCGTCTTGAGTTTACTTTTGAGGGGAGTGAATTCGCGGTGACACAGGCACGAGATCAAGCCAGAGAGGATGCCCAGAAGCGACTGGCAGAAACCCCAGTTCCCGCAACAGACGACAAACGGCTGATTCAGTTTGCGAAGGATGTTCGCAAGGCGATTGATTTACGCAAAGTCGACGAGCGCGGCATTGTGAGGTGTGCTGACCCTACGCCATGGCCCTGCCGCACATCGCCGGAGAACGTGGAACGGGGTATCGCCGTTCTGAAATCCCTGTGGTCACGACTGCAATCCATGGGGATTGATGTTGCTCAGTCGGAGAAACGTCCATTGATGGTTAGCTTCGAGGTCGATGGCGGTCGATACTGGTTCTGGGTCGAGGAGCATTCCAACCAGTCGTTCCGGGATCTCACCCCCAAGGAACTGGCCGACAAGCAGCGGGCGGAGAAAACCAAGAGCCACTGGTGGTCGCCGAATCTCAAGGTATTCACGCCGACCGGAAAGATCCTCGTAAAACTTAGCCACGAGTCCAGCGAGTACATTCGGCGCAAATGGTCAGACACCAACTACGCACAGATTGAAGATCGAATCGACGAAATCGTTGCTGGTACTTTCAGCTTGGCGGCCGAGGATAAAAGTGAACGCGAGCAACGTGCTCGTGAGAAGGAATTGGAAGCAGCGCGCCAGCTTCGTGTGCGCCAGGCAATGCAGCTCAAAGAATTCGAGAAGCTGAAAACGAAACGTCTCTTCGACGAGGCTGCCGCCTGGGGTAATGCACAGTCGCTGCGCGACTACATCGAAACCGTCCGCGAGGCCCCGCTCGACAAATTGCCAAAGTTTCAGACCGAGGCGGATAAAGCTGCTTGGATTGGCTGGGCCTCACAGAAGGCTGATGGGATAGATCCGCTGACCAGTGGTACCGCCGGCACCACCCCTGGAATGCCGCCCCTTCCTGAGTACCACTACTCTTGGGGTTATCGGAGCAAGGAGGGCGATACTGACGATGATTACATTTAGCAGCACAGTCAGACTTGGATTTTGATGCAGTTCACTTTCTTTTCTGGATAGACATGCTCCCTTAACAACTGTGGATTCATTGGTGCCAGATTTTTACCTGTGGGACGTACTTTTCGTGAGTGGCGAAAGTGTCACAAAATGGGCGGCACCAGCAGGCCATTGCCATGACGAGATTGACCTTGATTGACTGGCCGCCCATACTTTTCCGATTCAATATTTTGGTTCAACAATCGTTCAAAGGAATCACTCACATGAAACCCAAGATCAAGCCACGAAATCCCTTCGTGGCCCTCACCAAGTTCCGCAAGGCCGGTACGCATGAGAAATCGGCCAAGTCGCTACGCCGGCAAGCCAGGAAATCACTGGTCAAGACCGTCAAAGAGTCGCCGGAGTCATGGCACATAGGCATTACCATCCAGTGCCTTTCTGCCATGACTTCGGCTTCAGCAGAAACATGCAGCAACGCAGCGTGAGAAAACAACGATCATGTATTCAGCCATCTTGGGAGTGCGAGTCGACGATTTCTAGGTTTCTTACCTAGAAGGAGTCGTCATGGTTGTCATTACAACGTATCAAACTGCCGTCACCCTTTTCGGCAGAGATGGCAGTGTTCGCGTTTTCCCATCGAAGCAGTTGGCGCGTCGCGAATTGGGCGTGTCCTGGATCCGGAAAAACGTTGGCCCCAATTTCAAAGTCTTTTCGCACACGTCGAATTTGGGCGGCAAGGTTTTCGAGCGCAACGCCGTTTATATCGACTACCCCTATGCCATGCGCGATGACTTTGGGGACATACTCACGGCAGAGGACTTCGCCACTCCGTCACCGTGGTGTACCGGCTGGTCAATCTATCGTCGGTACCGGTTCTGGAATGGGGAAGGCCCCGTTCCCGGAGTGTTACGCTGGCGTGGCGGCCATTACTTCCGTCGTCCACAAACGCTGAATGAGCGCCGCCAGGCCATTGCGATTGAGGACGATGGAGAAGTCCCGCCACGTGCCCGTCGCAATCAGCGCAATCTGGTTAACGCCAATGATGACCTGCGCATTGGCGCTCGTGACATTCGCAATTGGAAGCGCTATCGCCGAACCCAGTGGAAATGATCGGGGATACGGCGCGGAATCTTGCCTGGAGCTGTGCGACAGGTTCACTAGAAGCGCTGTAGCGGTCCTGGAGAATCATCTCGCCGGGACCACGGCGTGAGTAGCCCGCCAGTACCTCTCGACAGTCCCTGCAGGAATACTGGCTCATGTCTTCGATACCAGGATCACTGCAGAACATCTGTAGTGACACACCAGATTTCTGGATCAATAGCCCAGTGGACGCGCATTCCCGAAATGCGCCCTTTTTGGCCGCATTTCGGTGACGCAACTGGGTTCCCCGCCATTACGATCGCGCTCACGGTGGTGCTCGCCACGGCCTCAATGTGGCTTTCCTAGCTGGGGAAACGAAATAAACAGCATTCATGTCACACCCGCGCAGCAGTTGGCGCGTTTTTGAAGTGGCCCTTCCAAACAGAGACGGGCAGAGAGAGAAGCAGCGGAAGCCTTGCCTGGTGCGGGTTTCCTTACCGCCGGCGGCGCGTGAAATTGCGTGACAGTCGGCAAATGCAGCAAATGATCGCGGCGTCGACCGTGGATGGGCCCATGGCTCGCTCACATCTGGTGAGCCTGCCTGCCTCGACCGGCAGCCCGTAGGACGACGACGATCGATGACGTTTGACGCTGGCCCACCGGGCTGGCGTCTCCCATGGCCTGCCTGCACGGCGTCCGCGCCCGCAGCGCGTGAACCAACACTCACCACTCGATTTCGGTCTTGCCGGTGGGCCAGGGTAATTCCTTTGGCGGATGTCCCGCCTCCCCATTGCTGTGCCTGTCGTACCCGTTTCATTCCATCCAACCACTTGAGGAGATTTTTATGGGCAGTCGTAACTTTGATCTTGGCGCGCGCGACATGAAGGCCGCGGGCAGGATCGCGCTCGAAGAGGGCATGCAGTCGTTTTCCAGCATCGACACCATGGCCGATCGCTGGAACCTGTTCGTGGACTATGTCCGCGAACACCATGGATTCGGACGCATGGAGCTGATCACGTCCGATGTGGTCATGGCCTACGGCGAAATTCTCGCTGACCGTGTCACGGAGGGCGAACTCGAAGCCTCGACGGCGCAGAACTACATCAGCGCCGTGAACCGCGTTCTCGAACTGGCGCGCGGCGACCAACATCTGACCATGTCGCCCACCCGCGATTGCGGCATTCCGATGCGAGAGAACATTGCGAAGTTCAATCAGTTCGTCACGATCAAGGAGCACAACGACTGGCTGTTCACCGTCGACCCGACCCTCCGGATCATGTTGCGGCTGCAACATGCCTTCGGCCTGCGGTTCGAGGAATCGGCGAAGTTCGATGCGCGGGATGCCTATTCCTATAGCCACAAGGGGCCCGTCCCGATCGTGAATGGCACCAAAGGCGGCCGGCCGCGCCAGGTGCCGATCTGGAAGGGCTCGCAAAGCGAGACGCTCAATGCAGCGCGGATGCACCAGGGTACGCATCATTCCCTGATTCCCGAGGGTATGTCCTATGAGGAGTTCCGCCGGCATTGCTATCGCGTGGCTACCGCCAACGGCATTCGCTTCCACCGCGAGCGCCATTCCTATGCCTGCCAGCGCTACAAGGATCTCGTTGGCGCAGAGTGCCCCGTGATGGCAGCCATTCCGCATGGTGAGGCCCACATCGAGTGGCTGGCGGTTCAGCTGCGCAAGTCATTGGATGTGGCACGCGAACGCGATAGGAAGGCGCGTGAGCAGATTGCCCAGGAACTGGGGCACAATCGGATCGATGTGACCAATGCCTACCTTGGCTGACCAGGTTCGCCGCCGGGCGCATGTCTATGTCGCCCACGGTGGCAAACGCAATCGGCGTCAGCAGGTCGACCGCCTGGTCATCCTGGCCAACTGGATACAGGCGCATTTCCGCGTGACCGGACTGGAGCAGATCGGCAAGCGTCAGGTGATCGCGTTCTGGAAAGCCCATCGAGACATGGCACCGTCCACGGCCTATGTTTACTGGCTGGCGATCAAGGTGCTGTGGCAGTGGCTGGGGCGGGCCGAAGATCCACCACCTCCGCGAGGCGTAGACGCCGACCTGCTGACCTAAATGTAATAGCTTATGCATCTGCGCGAGCATAACGCATTACATTCGGCGGCCATGATCATGCGGGAGCCACTCGACCTGCATGCCGGTCGTGCTGGTCACTGACCATGAGCGCTCGGGGGTGGCGCTCCGGCCGCTTTGGTTATATATAGTTAAACTGATTACCGGTTTTCCGCGATTCCAACATTTTGTTTTCAGACAGGTATTTCAGCATCGCGATCTTACTCAAACCACAAATCTGTGGATAACTTCGTGGCCGACCCTACTCAAACCACAAGTCGCCGGGACGGTTTCACTACTCATACGACAACCGCCTCCTACTCAAACCACGAACTTTCTGCGCCGAAATCCGGGTTACCCACAGGATCAAGCCGCATATCTAATGCAATTCGGGTAGAAACCTACTCAAACCACAAGCGGTTGCCTACTCATACCACAAGGTCGAGGGATTCCTGATACGGTCGCCGCACGACGGTGACTCGCTCGTCGGCGATCTTCCATGATTCGAGCAGGCCCACCTCAACCAGGGCGGTGAGCGCGCGCACGATGGCGGTGCGCAGGTTGTCAGGGCGCTGAATGGTCAGGTCGGCTACGCGCTGGATGTCGGCGATCTTGAGCGGGAAGGGTTCACGGTGGCTGGAGAAATAGCCGTGCAACCAGGTGGCTAGACCTTCCGGCAGTCGATTGCGTTGGGACCAGGTCACGTAGGTGTAATGGTGCCCCTTAAACAGTTCGGCCAGCTGGCTGGCAAGCTTGACCTTGTATCGAGGGAGTGGCCTGCCGGTGCCGAGATCCTGCCAGCTGAATTCCGGGATCATGCTCAGCGAGATGGTGACCTGCGTGCGCTCGGCATAGAAGGACAGCGAAGTGGCCTGTAGCCGACTCAGGCATTTGCGCAGATGGGCATAGGCATCGCCGGTTGGCGTCCAGCCCACCGCCTTGCAGAAGGCATGCGGCGTGAATTCGACATATTCGCCCAAGGGAATTTCGGCGGCGAATTTCACCAGCTGCAGCCAGACCGTGGCATCGTCCTGCCGGAGCTCCTCGCCGCGGTAGGTGATCCGGCCCTTGCCGAGCATGGCCAGCACGACGTCATTGAGGTAGCGTCGAGGCTGATTGCGATTGCGGGCGTTGAACAGGGCGCTGCGGAGAAATTCATTCGGTGCGCACCGCACCTCGCCCGGCCAAAACGGCAATTGCTCTCCGCGTTGGACATTCTTGAAGCGCTCGTGCGCCGGGAGATGTTTTGCGATTTGCTTGGCCATGACTAGCCCGGGAAGCTAACCGCAGCCTGCATTCAGTGGACGTTCGAAATGTGACCGTGGAGGGCGCATTTCGAAAATCCAAGTGTACTGGCGTCGCGTTCAATGCCGTCCTATGCAACCGACGACACAGATCAACGAAATTTCTGGCGACGAATGCTCTTTCCGTGCCATTAGTGCCGGGGGACTCGCTTGCAGTTTCGGAACTCTGCGTTATGCTGGATTCTGACAGATGGCACGCCTGCCACTGACGATTCGTAGTATCAATTCACCGGATCCGGCTGTTGTCGCCGAAGCGGCCGTTGCACTGATTCTCGACTACCATGCCAAGACAAGCAGCCCTCTATTGCCGATCATCGAAGGACCGCAGCGCGATCTCGATCCAGGCACAGCGTCACGATCTCCTGGAGCTCGCGAAGGGCCGGAATCTCATCGTCACGGCTGAATTCACCGATGCCGTCGAATCCGGCAAGGACACCGACCGCCCCGGATTTCAGCAGATGCTGCGTGAGCTCAAGGCCCGGGAGCGAACCTGGTCCGCGATACTGATCTACGACACCAGCCGCATTGGACGTCGCCGCTATATCGCGGAGGCATTTCGCCACGAATGCAAGAAACTCGGCGTCGAGATCATTTTCGCCAAGGTTCCCGAGGTTGATCCGATCTCCCAGGTAATTCTGGACAGCGTGTTGCAGGCGATGGATGAAGTCCACAGCCTGATGAGCCGGGAGAAGGGACTTGCCGGCATGGCCGAGAATGTGCGCCAGGGATTTCGTGCCGGTGGGCGAGCTCCCTATGGTTATCGCCTGATTTCGATCGACACGGGCCAGGTTCGCGACGGACAGGCAGTAACCAAGAGTCGGCTCGATCTGGATCCTGTTGCTGGCCCGAAGGTTGCCAAGTGGCTGCAGGGCCGCGCGCTGAACAAGAATGGCAGCCGCTTGGCCGATGAACTCGGGATCGAACTGGCCAAGAGTACCTTGTCGCATCTCGAATGGTCAGCGCTGACCTACGCTGGTCACACGGTATGGAACATGCACAGGGGCAAGGAGGAAGTCGGTGCTGGCCGCAGGCGTCCCCGATCCGAGTGGATCATGCAACGCGATACACATCCCGCGCTGATCACCGAGGACACGGCTCTGGCCATTCTGGCCCGGCTGGAGACGGCACGCGAATCACGCGCTCCCCGGGCCCGCATCTCGGATTACCTGCTGGCAGGCAAGGTACTCACCCCGGATGGGCAGGCATGGCACGGCAATTCAGGGAACTATCGAATAGGCAAAGCCAATATCCGATCCTCCATTCTCGAGGAGGCGGTATTGCAGCAGGTTGCCATCGATATCCGCAGCGACCTGATGGTAACGACCATGACCGAGAAAGCACGGGCGGCTCAGCAGCCCAGCGACGGCCAGGAACTTCGCGGACTACAGAATGAGCTTCGGGATACCGACATCCGCATGAAGAAGCTGACGACCTTGGTTGAGGAGACCAGTGCCCCAGGCCCGTTACTGCGGCGACTGGAAGAGTTGGAGGTCACTCGTGCCGACATCCAGCAGCGCTTGGCCCAACTGGTAGAGGAAGCCGGTCGCGCCAAAGCCCTGGCAGCAATTCAGGAAAGCGACGTCCGTAAGATGCTGAATGCACTGGCCGACGACATGGCCACATTGGATCGTGACCACCTGAAAGATTTCATTGGAACCCTAATCGAGGGAATCTACCTCGATCCAGCCACTCGCGCTGGGGAGATCCGTTATCGGATCTCCCAGCGAAGTGGGGTTAAGCTGGCGTCCCCACGGGGATTC
>SXGU01376645.1_pt1 | contig 13467 bp, 13 predicted proteins | sample 3174531 | NCBI WGS metagenome assembly SXGU01 (sample SAMN11356863, study PRJNA531348) | freshwater metagenome | isolation source: freshwater sample F1-140 | place: China: Fuxian Lake, Yuxi | collected 2017-12-25 | reverse complement strand
GGCGTCGTCGTCCAGATCATCACCGACGGCGTGCACTCGCACTCGATGCCGACGGCTCGTTCGACCGCGGCACGATCGACAAGTTCGAAGTCCACCCACACCGAAGGATCCACCCGGTCCTCGTACTCGAGTTCCGCCTCGGCGAGCGCGGTTCTATTCGCGATCGACCAGTGAACGGGCTTCAACTGCCGGAAGACATAGCCCTCATGAAGCAGTGCAGCAAAAACTTCTAGGGTGCCAGCCTCGTAGGCTGGCTGCATCGTGTAATAGGGATGGTCGTAGTCGGCGAGCGTCAAGAGTCGCTGCATCTGCTGCGCTTGGGTCTTGATGAACTTCTCGGCGTACGCCGCGCATTCGCGACGAATCGCCATGCGCCGCTGCGCGTCGGTCAGGGTGTCGAGCTTCGCGGCCTTGCCGCTCTCGACAAGACCCGTCATCACGCGGTGCTCGATGGGCAGCCCGTGGCAGTCCCATCCTGGGACATAGTGGCACGCGCGCCCTTCCATGATCGCGGTGCGGACCACGAAGTCCTTGAGGACCTTGTTGAGGAGATGGCCCACATGAATCGAGCCGTTCGCGTAGGGCGGGCCGTCGTGGAAGACGAATGGCTCCGCATTGGCGCGGGATTCGGCGATCTTGCCTGCGACCCCAGCTTCCTGCCACCGCTTCATGGTGGCAGGCTCCGCCTGCGCGAGGTTCGCCTTCATCGGGAACGAGGTCTTGGGCAGATTCAGCGTCGCCTTGTAGTCGGGTTTTTCGCCCATGAGGCGGGCGAGTGTAATGCGGCGCAATCCGCACCGTGGATGCGCTCAGGGGTTGCCAGCAGGTTCAACCGTCGTGCCGCTTGGATTCTTCGAGGTGCTTGAGCGTGTTCGCTTCGGCGCTGACTCTCCCAATGACCCTGCCGATCTCGGCTCGTTGGTCAGTCCGGCGTTGGATCCCCCGGCTTCACAACTTCGTCGAGGTACTTCTGAAACTCACCCATGCGGTACGACACAAAGCAGAATGCATGGTGCAACGCGAACCACTCGATGTCGGTCGGATCCTTCGACAGGTCGTTGCGCAGGCGATTGAGTTCAGCGAGGACAGGTTCGACCTTCATAGCCGCGAGCCTACGCCGCCTGACTCGTCCCAGCCACGCCGTCACGCGTCACGATAAAGAGGTCCTGTGTGATCGGGTAGGGCAGGCGAAGAAAGTCGCGGGCGATTCTCGTGCGAACACGCTCGAGGAACGGATCGGGCCCATAGGAGAGCGCAATGAAGACATCGCGCGCGGGCGTGGCGACATAGAAGTCGCCGCGGAGCTCCTTCGCAAGGCGGTCGTGCAGTTTCGTCAGCAGGAGTCTCGCGGCGTCGTACCCGTCCTTGAGGGACAGGACCGCCGCGCGTCCACCATCGTGGCTGGCGATCACTTGCACCTGAAGGTCGGGCGCATACGAACCGAGATTCTCGCGGGCGATCGCCTCGAGATCGTCAGCGCCGATCCCCCATCGCACCATCTGCTCGGTGGAAATGCTCACCGTCATCTCGGGCATGTCCATCACGAACACGATGACGGTGCCGTTCACCCACGGGAGATGGGCAATCGCGTTGCGGTCCACGCCGTCGAAGATCGACTCAGGCTGGATGCGGGGCATGATCCGGTGGCGCGCCACCGCGAACGGGACGACGCTCGCCCCGAGGGAATCTCCCTCGAAGATCCGATCGAAGTAACTGCGGATGAACGGACTCCCGCGGTCGGGATCCTGCTGCATCATGCGGAAGAGGTTCTCGAGGCCGATCGACTTCCCGTCGACGGTCACCCTGAGCGGCGCCACGACCTCGATCGGCCGGTGCGTGTACCACGCGCGCATCAAGCGCCCGATCATTTCGGTGAAACCTGCGGGTTCTGCGGGGAAACTCTCTCGTCCTGCCTCGTCCATGTTCATGCCTCCATCGCCGCATTGGTGCGACCGTTGGGTCAACTATCGGATAGATTTGCAGGCGATGCCAACCGTCGTGTGCGGTTTCTTCCCGGCGAGATGGAGGCGAAATGTCGCTTGACTTTGCCTCGTTTTTTGCCACGCACCGCACGGGGCCGCCGACCGCGCGCGCCCGCGACCCGCTGCTTCTCATCGCTGGACCGTGTGTGCTCGATCGCGAGGAGGTGAATCGAACCATTGGCGAGCGCCTGCGCGAATCGTGCGATCGGCACGGACTCTCGTTTGTGTTCAAGGCGAGTTTCGATAAGGCGAATCGGTCGAGCCGCACGAGCCCCCGTGGCCCGGGTCTTGATCGCGGGTGCGACATGCTCGCACGACTGCGTGAACACCTTGAATCGCCTGTCACCACCGACATTCACGAGCCTGGGCAAGCCGCGCGCGCGGCGCAGGCCGTCGACATCCTCCAGATTCCGGCGTTCCTCGCTCGGCAGACAGACTTGCTCGCGGCCGCCGCAGCCACAGGCCGCGCGGTCAATGTCAAGAAGGGACAATTCATGGCCCCCGCTGAGATGGCCGGCGCGCTCGGCAAGCTGCGCGAGGCTGGCGCCCGCCACGTCATGCTGACCGAGCGCGGCACTTTCTTCGGATACCACCGGCTCGTCAATGACTTTGTCGGCGTCGCGGAGATGATGGACCTCGGTGTTCCAATCTGCTTCGATGCCACGCATTCGACGCAGCGGCCTGGTGAGGGCACTGAAAGTGGCGGACACGCGCACCGCGCCCCAATGCTCGCGCGAGCGGCGGTCGCGGCAGGCGTTGATGCGGTCTTCATCGAATGCCACCCCGAGCCGAGCCAGTCGCCTTCAGATCGCGCGACGATTCAGCCGCTCGAATCGATGGACGCTCTCATCGGCCAACTCGCGCGCATCCGCGAGGCCGCCTTCGCTGGGGTCGGCTGAGATGAAGTGCGACCTCTGCAACAAGCAAGCGGTCGTCCACGAAGTGACGATCAAACAGGGCACTTCCAAAGAGGTGCACCTGTGCGCCGAGCACGCGGCTGAGGTGGGATTCCAATTGCCGACCGAGACACCGATGGCGAAGATCCTCGGCGCGGTCGCGGCGACCGTCGAGGCCGGCCCATCGCGTGAGCGAACGGCTCGGTGCGCCGCGTGCGGCCTCACTTTCGCCGGCTTCCGCAAGGCAGGGGCGCTCGGTTGCCCCGCCTGCTACGACGCGTTCATGCCGATGCTCGGCGAGGTGATCGAGCGAAGTCAGGCAGGCGCCACCGCGCACACGGGAGTTCGACCTCGCGGCTCCGATGATGCGCAGCGACAGCAGGCGATCCGTGGCGCACTCATGCGCGACCTCGAGGCCGCCATCACGGCCGAACAGTACGAACGGGCTGCCACCATTCGCGACCAGCTCACCGCCCTTGACCGGAGCGGCGGATGAGCCTTCCATTCACGGCGGCGATGGCGCAGGTCGGCCCAGACGCCGATGTGGTCATCACCTCGCGCGTGCGGATTGCGCGCAACCTCTCCGGGTTTCCGTTCACCAATCGGGCGAGCGCGGCGGTGCGCCAGGAGGTCCTGCGCGTGGCGCGGATGGCGGTCGATCGGGCGAACGCGCCTGAGACGGTCGGCGACCCTGGCGCGCTTCAATGGATGGACATGCTCCGCGTACCCGTGCGCGATCGCCTGCTCCTTGCCGAGCGGCACCTCGTGTCACGCGCGTTTGCCGACGGCGACGCGCCGCGCGCACTTGCGCTTTCGCGCGACGAGCGCTCGTCGGTGATGGTGAACGAGGAGGACCACCTGCGCATTCAGTCGCTGGCACCTGGTTCGGCTGTCGCGGACGCGTTCGCGACGGCGTTCGAGATCGAGTCGGCGCTGGGCGCGCACGCGACCTATTCATTCCATCCCCGCTGGGGGTTTCTCACGGCATGCCCGACGAATGTCGGGTGCGGGATCCGCCTGAGCGCCATGCTCCATCTTCCCGGTCTGAAGTCCACCGGCGAGATCGAGCGCGTCAAGCGCGCTGCTGAGGAGTTGCACCTCGCCGTGCGGGGCTACTACGGCGAAGGATCCGATTCCATCGGCGACTTCTATCAAGTGTCCAATCAGTTGACGCTCGGAGCATCCGAAGAGCGACTGAAGGCTGAGTTCATGGGCACGATCTTGCCTCGAATCATCGGCTACGAACGCGAAGCCCGCGCGGTGGCACTCGCCAAGACCCGATCAGCCGTGGAAGACCGGGTGTTCCGCGCGCGCGCGATCCTCGAGGGGGCACGGCTGTTGAGCGCCGACGAGGCGACCAAGCTGCTCGGTCGCGTGCGCTTCGGTGTGGCGTGCGAACTCCTGCGAATCCCCCTCTCGACACTGCACCGGCTGCTTCTGCAAGTGCAACCCGCGCATCTGAGCATGATTGACCCGCGCGCCGCCGAGGGGGACGAGGCTGAGCGCGAAGTTCGCGCCACGACCGTGCGCGACGGACTTGCGCAGGCGTCGGTGACCTAGGGCCCGCGCGCGATCGTCGCGACGCAGGCCTGATTGGCGAACGACGCCCCCGCGAAATCCTTGACCGTGAGACCCCCGGCGTCGTGCGTGGAGAACGCAAGTGTGACCTTGCTGTACAGGATCGCGATGTCGGGGTGGTGTTGGGCCCGTTCGGCCTCGGCCGCGACCGCATTCACGAACGCCATCGATGCGATGAAGTCGCGGAACATGAAGGTCCGCTCGATCGCATCACCGCGATGCGACCAGCCGTCGGTCCGGGTCAACGCCTCAGTGATCTCCGCCTCGTTGAGTCGGGTGGGCATGCCATCAGGATAGCCCCCGCGAGTGGCCGAGGCCTACACTGCGGTTGGTGGCGATTCCCTTCGAGCATCAGTCGCTGAAAAACCTCTATCCGCGCGTCGTCGTCCTTTCGTTGCAAGATGGCAGCGTGCACGAGACCGTGGCGCAGATCCTGTCGAGCAGGTTCAGGCTGGATGCGAAGTCGCTCGACTCACCCGACCCTGTCGATCAGGCGATGTGTGTGCGCGAGGCACAGGCGGTCGTTGCGGTCGGCCTTCCTGATGGCGACGCGAATGACTCTGCGGCGTTGAAGGAGGCCGTGGCGCAGGCGATCCCGGTGCTTGCCCTCACCGATGCGTGGAACGGCGCCGACCCCTTGCCGCCGGGTGTCTCATACGCGCTGGATCCAGCGCAGGGTCCTGAGCACCTTGCCACGGCGCTTCACGCCCTCATTTCCCGACAGAAGGAGGTGGCTCGCCTTCAAGGGGAGACCGTCTCGGCCATGCGGTTCTCGGGCGGTCTTCGACATGAGATCAGCACGATGCAGGGGGAACTCCAACTCGCCGCAAGCGTGCAGCGCGAGTTCCTTCCGCGTTCGTTGCCCACCGTCGCTGGTGTCGCATCGGACGCGCTGTGGCGTCCGGCGGCGTATGTGTCGGGCGATCTCTACGGCGTGATCCGAATCGACGAGCACCACCTCGGCATGTTTGTGATTGACGCGGTCGGGCACGGGGTCCCGGCGGCGCTGCTCACCCTGGTGATTTCACGAACGCTCCCGACCAAGGAGATTGTCGACAACTCGTACCGGATCCTGCCGCCAACCGAATCACTGAGCCGCGTCAACGCCGACATGATGACGCGCGTGGGCCGCACCACGCGCTTCGCCACCGCGATCTACGCGGTCATGGACACGCGCACTCACGAGATCACCGTGGCGAGTGCCGGACACCCGCCGCTCATCCGGCTCTTCCGCGACGGGAGGATCGAGTCGGTGTCGACGGAAGGCGGACTTCTTGGCGTCTTCGCGGACGAGGTCTTCCAGAGCCACAGCTTCACCGTCGAGCCCGACGAGAAACTCATTTTCTACACCGACGGTTTCGAGCAGGCGTTCCCCGAGCTCGGCCATGATCCGGCTGCGCCTCGCCTTCCGAATCGCAGGTACATCGATGTGTTCCGCGAGTTTGCCGCCGATGCGACGCCGGCAGAGTTCATCGCCCATGTCGAGGGACGGCTCGACGAAGAGAGCGAAGATTTCCCGCAGGTCGATGACCTCACGCTTCTGTGCGTGTCACGGCTCGACGACTAGAACGCGTCGGCTCCCGTTGCGCGCGCCAACCGCCGCACCGCAAGTTGCCGAAGCCGGGCATCTAGGTGCTCGACAGATGGCGCTTCACTGCCGCGTCCACGAGGCGCGCGATCGCATCGAACTCCAGATTCACGCGCGATCGCAGTGTGAGTGATCCCAGCGTCGTTCGCGCCAGCGTCTCGGGAATGAGCGCAACCTCAAACCAATCCGCGCCGCATCGGGCGATGGTGCGCGACACGCCGTCGACCGTGATGGAGCCCTGCGCCAGCAGGATGCCAGAGCAAGCACCCGTGAGATTCACTCTGACGCGGTGATCGCGCTCCACTGGTGCGATCGACACGACTTCACCGAGTGCTTCGACATGGCCTTGCACCATATGGCCGCCGAGTGGGTCCCCGGCGCGCAGCGCGAGTTCGACATTGACGCTCGCGCCCTTGGCAAGGCCCCCGAGCGTCGTGAGCCGCAGCGTCTGCGCCACGATCTCGAAGGTGTGGACGCTGCCACGGCGGGAGACAACGGTGAGGCAGACTCCGTGGATGGCCACCGAGTCGCCCTCGCTCGCGCTCGCACCGATCGTGCCGAGGTCGATGCCCACACGGATCCCTTCACCGACACGCTCGACATGCTCGACACGGCCGACACCTTGCACGAGTCCGGTGAACATCGCTAGTCCCATCCTCGCACGATGGCAGCGCCAGGGTAGTAGCGTTCCAGAATGGAGCGTGCGCTCGCGCCCGACTTCGCCATCGCCTGAGCGCCGTGCTGGCAGAGGCCAACTCCATGCCCGAACCCGCGCCCCGAGACTTCAGCGCTGGCCTTGCCCTTGATGATCTTGACCTCGATGTCGCCCGACTTCAGTGTCGTCGCCTTGTCGCGGGGAGCATTCATGGCCCAGCGAAAATCCTCGGCACCAAGTTCAACCGCGCCGCGCGCCGATCGAACGCGGACCTCCGTGGCTCGCCCTGCAGCATTGCGATCCGACACTTCGATGGCCGTTGGCAACTCGATCGCGGCAAGATCAGGGCGACCGTTCGCCTTGCCCCATGCCTGGAGTCGCGCTCTCACACTCGACAGTGGAATCGTGACACTCCAAGTCGCCACTGACGCGCCTTGGCAGCATCGACCCGCACGCGGCCCCTGGTCTCCCGCGGAAACGGCGACGATGTCGTGAAATGGATTGTCGGTCAGTGTGTTGAGTGCGGAGGCAGGTCGCCCGCCGCACGAGCTCGAGTAGTACGACGGGACCACTCGGCCGTTGGTGACGAGGACCTCGCCGCGCGTGGCGCGAACCGCCTCGATGGCGCGCTGATTGCTCGTCTCCCCTGCCCAGGCTTGACTCTGCTGGCCAGCCACCATGTCCCAGTGGCGGCGGCCACTCCAACGATCCTCTTCGACAGTCGCGTAGCTGCGCGCCGCGATGGCCTGCGCCCGAAATGTCTCAGGATCCCAACTCGCGTAGAGCTCCTTCGCGATCACGCCGGGCAAGTACGCCTCGATGCCGATGTCGATCACGAGATCGATCTGCGGCGGACCCTTCTTCGCACCGTCACCGTCCTCGATAACCAGACGCAGCGTTCCGGGCCACTTCACCCCATTCCAGAGGATCGGCGAACCCGTCGCACCACCCGAGCCACTCACCGAAAGTTCACACGGCGTGAAGTGACGCGACGCGCCGCCTCGCTGCTCCTTCACCACCCAGCCCGTGGGCGAGGCGCGGATCTCGAGCGGCCCTCGCACGGTCCACCGCGAGGCGGAATCGCCGATGGAGGCATCGCCGACCGTCATCGCGTCGGCGCCGCCGAGCGTAATGGGCATCGACGCCTTCTGGCTCCCGATCTTGACGGCGACGATGGGCTCGGAGCTCGGGACGAGCGGCAGCGGCTTGGGTGGAATCGGCTTCGCCTTGACAGGTGTATCGAGGTCCTCGATCTGGACGACCTCGGGCGAAAGCGTGGGAGCGCTCGGCGTCGGCATGGCCGGTGGCGGTGCACTCGAAAGCGGCGCCGTCACGAGCGGCGCGCTTGGACGCTCGCTCTCGCAACCCGCGACAGCCAAAAACGCGAGAAGCACCGAACCGAAGCGGCGGCCGCGCCCTGTTCCCGTCATTCGAGCGTGCGCAGTCCCAGCCCGCGCTCTGCCAGTTGCGCCTTGATCTCGTCGAGGCTCGTCGAACCAAAATTCTTGATCCCCATGAGTTCGGCTTCAGTCCGGCAGGCGAGTTCACCGAGCGTGCGAACCTCAAGGATCTGGACCGCCTTGCGCGCGCGAATCGTCAGCGGCAGCGACGCCACCGTCGTGTCGAGCACCTCTTGCGCCACGGTCTCGCGCAGCTTGTCGAGGTAATCCTGGCGGTACGACTCCTCGTAGCCACCTTCGAGCGCCTGACCCAATCGCAGGCCGCGCGAGGCGAGCATCGCCTTGATCTCGCCGATCGAGGCCTCGCCGAAGTTCTTGAAGGCCAACAACTCGGCCTCGGTGACACGAAGGAGGTCGCCAAGCGTGCGAATCTCCACCTTCTTGAGGCAGTTGCGTGCGCGCGAGCTCAACTCAAAGTCAGTGATCGGCGTGTCAAGGATCGCGTTGCGCCGAGCGGCCTGCGCGTCGGCCCCTGCGTCGTAGGCCATCGTCTGGACCGCAACCACATCCTTCAAGTACATGCGCGCGTGCCGATGGTTCGGGTACTTGTCGAGGACGAGGCGGAGGCAACGCTCGGCTCTCGCGTTCTCGCCGAGATCCTCGTAGATCGTGGCGAGGTTGAGCATCGCGTTCACCGGCGGCGAGGGGCGGTAGCAAATCTCTTCGTAGACGGCGAGCGCCTCGTCATCATCGCCAGTCCGATCGAGCAGCAGCGCCAGCGCGAAGAGGTTCTCGCACGAGCGGTCGAGCTCGACCGCTTGCTTGTATTGCTCTATGGCTTCGTAGGACCGACCCTCGGCCTCGTGCTTCTGAGCGGCAGTGACGAATGGCTTGGCGGCGGCGGAGTCAGACGGCGTCGTGGCGGACATCATGGGCGTGGCCCTCCTTGGGGGGTCGGCAAGCATACGCGGGTGCTCGCCCAACCCAAACTTCACTGTGTCGCGGCGCTCCCGGCGTGCCGCACAAGCCTCCGGTTCCGCCAGGGGCCGCGCTCGAAGCGCCACCACATCGCCCCCGCGAGGAAAATGATGTACGCGGTCGCCCCGATCCATGGACCCGTCGAGGCAAGGTTTGGGTGGAACTCCACCATCCATGCCCCGAGGCCGATGATGAGCGACCATGAGAGCACAATCGTCAGGATGCCCGGCCACAGGGTGTCGCCCGCGCCGCGCAGAGCCCCCGAGTACACGATCCCGACCGCATCAAACGCTTGGAAGATTGCGGCAGCGATCATGAGGCGTCCACCGATGGCGACAACAGCGTCCGCTGCGGCGACATCGGTCGCCGAGGACTCAGTGAACACTCGCACCATCGGTTCGCGGAAGACGAGCATGAGGAAACCCCATGCTCCCATGTAGAGGACAGACATCCAGACCGCCGTGCGCGTGTACCGGATCGCCTGCTCGGGAACTCCGGCGCCAATCGACCGCCCGACCAGCGTCGTGGTGGCGATACTGAACGCCACCGTCGGCATGAACGACAGGTGCATGTACCGGAGCACGGCCCATCCGGCCGCGAGGTGGGCGGTTCCAAAGACCCCAACGAGCACAGTCATGAAGACTGACCAGCAGAACATTTCGTTTCCGAACTGGATCGATGCCGGCCACCCGACTCGCACGAGGTCCCCCACGGCACCCATGTCGGGCCGCCAATTCGTGCGCGTGGCGTATTGCCGCGCCATCGCGGAACCAAAAAACACCAGCGCTGGGATCATGCACTCGACGGCAACTCCCGCGACGGTCGCTATCGCGGAGCCTTCGACACCGAGCGCCGGTGTGCCCGGAATCCCGTCAAGTCCGAGCCCGGGTAACCCCGCTTCGCCGAACACGAGGACGAAGTTGAGCGCGAGGTTCACGATGTTGCCCGCAATGGCCGCTGCGGCCACGACCTTGGGTCGCTGCACGGCGAAGAAGAAGTTCGAAAAGGCCTTGGATACGAGCGTGAAACATCCGCCGAGGATGAGCCACTGTCCATAGGCGAGCTCGAGTTCCACGAGTCGCGGCTCGTGACCCATCTGGCGAAACGCCCACGGCAGCACGAAGAAGCCGAACGGGAGCAGCGCCACCAACCACGACACGAGCCCGAACCAGATGCCCGCCCAGGCGTAGCGCGACGCCGAGTCGGTCTCCTTCGCGCCAAGCGCCTGCGACACGAATGTGTTCACGAGCGACAGGATCCCGACGAGGAATGCCATCACCGTCCAAGTCCATACGCCGCCGTTTCCTTGAGCGGCCAGTTCGAGCGGCCCAAGTTGAGCCACCATGATGCTGTCCACGAACTGCATCACGGTGTAGCTGAGCATGGTGACAACGGTCGGCCACGCCAGCGACCACACCTCGAACGCGTTGCGCCCGGCGGTCCTCAGGCGCTTCACGGGCATGGGACTCAGCTGATCGCCGAGAGACTCACTCGCGGCATGTCGCTGGCGCGCGACACCGTCGCCGCCGGCGCGTCAACGGCGGCCGCCACCGCCTCGAGGCCGGCGGTGCCGCGCATCGCGGCGCGAAGTGCTGCCGCCGAGCGCGCGCCCGCGTGGGCGACGCCGGTCGAGTGGGAGTGCAGCGCGATGCCAATCTCGGTCTCGGATCGGGCGCACTCCACCGGCGCCACGGCGCGGGAGAAGCACTGCACGCGTCCCGATCGGTTTTCAAAGCATCCATCCTTCTCAATCCATGTCGCACTCGGCAGCACCACTTCGGCCAGCGGCGTCAGTCGTGTCGAGAGCGTGTCGATGAGCACGAGTCGGCGGGTCGAGAGGGCGCGGAACATCTCGTCGGTCACCCAATCACTCGGGTAGTTCCCCGTGGCGACGACCGTGCCGGCACCCGATGCGGTCAGCGCCGCAAGGAAGGCCCCCGCGTCGAGGGCGGGACCGGTCGTTCGTGACGGGGTCATCTTTGCCATGGCGTCGAGGACGCGGCGAACTCCGCGGGCATTGGGGGCCTTCTCGGCGGAGATCGTGAAGCCTCCCGCGAGCGTGCGATCGACGCCGGAGATCGGCACCGGACCAACACCCAGAAGAGCGCATGGGTCGACCGCAAGCACGGCTCGCGCGAGCGCCCATGCGTCCTCGCACGAGAGCATCGGACTCGCGAGGAGCGCGAGCCGCCCGCCCTTCGCCCCTTCGCGCATTGTCAATGCCGCGCGAGCCGTCGCCTCGCGCCATGCGGCATCCGGACGCGCGACATCCAACGGCGCGGCCCCGCGGATGGCGGGCATCGTGAGCCGCGCGTCCGAGTGGACGAACTTCCATCCGTACCGAACCTCGTCGGTAATCCACCATTGGTTGACGGCCGGGTTCTCTCGCGGCTTGACGCGGTAGACGCGCCCGTCGTGATGGTCGATCCAAATGTTGTCGCCGCTGGCGGTCAACCCGTCGACTGACGCTGTCTGCTTCAGGAACCAGACGCGCTGCTGGAACAGGAAGTCCTTGTCGAGCAGTGCGCCCACCGGACAGAGGTCCACGACATTCCCCGAGAGTTCGTTGTCGAGGGGGACGCCCGGGAAGACATCGATCATCTCGGTCCCGCCCCGGCCCTCCACCAACAGTTCGCCGGTCTTTGTGACTTCTTCCGTGAAGCGCACGCACCGCGTGCACATGATGCAGCGGTCGCTGTAGAGAAGGACATGCGGACCGACATCCTTCTTGGGATTCTTGATCTTGTCCTCGTCGAAGCGCGACTCGCCACGGCCGATTTCGTGCGAATAGTCCTGCAACTTGCACTCGCCGGCCTGATCGCACACCGCGCAGTCGACGGGGTGGTTGATGAGCAGAAGCTCCATGACGGCCTTCTGGTTGGCGATCGCCTTCACGCTCTCGGTGGTCACGACCATGCCCTCGGCGGCCGCCGTGTGACAAGTCGGCATCAGCTTCGGGATGAGCTCGAGTTGGCCGGTCTTCGGATTCGGCTGGCTGATCTCAGCGAGGCAGATCCGGCAATTGGCCGGGACCGAGAGCGCCGGGTGATAGCAGTAGTGCGGGATCTCGATCCCGTTCTTGAGCGCGATGTCGATGATCGACTGGCCCTTCTCGAACTCGAGGGAAACACCGTTGATGGTCAGTGTTGGCATGTGGAGGTCCGCAGGGGCGGGGCAGCATCCTATCGCAGCGTCGTGAGCTCAAGCTCAATCGCGCCATCGACGAGGTCGATCCGACGGACCTCGATGCGGCGCCCGTCGCCAAGGGGGTACACACGCGGCAGCGTGAGCGCGGACGCGGCATTGCCCTCAAGCAACTTCATGATGAGTTCGGCGCCAACAGGAAGCGGCATTCTGCCGACCGCTGCCGACCCTGGCTGGATGCGGATGCGGTCGGGCTCGACGACGAGCGCGAACGCCCCGGACCACACCCGACCGTCGATCGAAAGCCCGAGGACAGCTTCACCCGACTGAAAGTGCACCTGCCCGATGGCTCCTTCAATCGGCCACGCGAATGCGGGGTCGTGCGCTGTCCACTCGGCGAGCCGCGCCGCGAGCCAATCGTTCAGATCATCGGCGCGGATGCGGATCGCCCACGGTTCACCCTCGTCGCGGATGCGATGCACCGCCGAGGCGAGGTGCTGCTCAAGATCTCGCGCCCGCTCGTTCGCGCTGGCGTCGCTGCGCCGCGCCACGGGATCCCCCCACCATGACGGCGACCATTTCGAGAGCGCGTAACCCGCGACCACGAGTCCCGCGAGTGAGAGCACCACAATGAGGAGCCCCTTGAGCGCGCCGCGCGCGATCGAGCCGCGTCGCCACCGATCGCCCGTCACGGCACGAACCGCGTCACGCACACGGTGTCATTCTGCCCGCCGAAGCCGAACGAATTGGAGAGGCAGGTCTCGACCTTCGCCTTCCGCGGCGCGTTGGGGACATAGTCGAGATCGCACTCGGGGTCGGGCGTCGAGTAGTTCATTGTGGGCGGCAGCATCCCGCGCTCAATGGCGAGGACGCAGGTGATGAACTCGACAGCCCCCGCCGCGGCAATCAAGTGACCGAGCATGCTCTTGACCGAACTCATCGGGACATCTCTCGCGAGGTCGCCGAAAACGCGCTTGACGGCCAGCGTCTCGATGGAGTCGTTCTCCTTCGTCCCTGTGCCGTGTGCGGAGATGTAGTCGACGAATGGCCGTCCATCACTGCGCCGAGCATGCGGGTCGATGCCTGCCTCGGCGAGGGCCTGCAGCATGGCCGCGGCCGCACCTCTCCCTTCGGACCCAAGGCCTCTCAGGCGGCCGTGACCGGGGGCCGGGGCGTGGTGGGGCGGATACACGGCGAGGTGGTGCCCTTCGGAACCGACCGCGTGGTGCGGGAGCGCCCCGTCGCC
>SXGU01513883.1_pt1 | contig 13471 bp, 8 predicted proteins | sample 3174531 | NCBI WGS metagenome assembly SXGU01 (sample SAMN11356863, study PRJNA531348) | freshwater metagenome | isolation source: freshwater sample F1-140 | place: China: Fuxian Lake, Yuxi | collected 2017-12-25 | reverse complement strand
TCCACCACCTCGTCGAGGGAGCAGAGCGCGCCCTCGCGGACGGCGCGCGTGAGCGGCCCGTCGCGCCAGGCGGTGGAGCCGCCCTCGAGCAAGAAACGCCCCGTGAGGTCGGCGGCGGCGAGGTCTTCCTGGCAGGCGATCGTCACCAGCGGGCGACCCAGCTTCTCGGCCATGTAACGCACGAAGCGGGTCTTGCCGCATCCGGTGGGACCCTTGATCAGGACGGGGAGCTTTCGCGACGCGGCGGTCTCGAAGACAGCGATCTCGTTTCCCTGCGGGCGGTAATACACCATGCCGCGAGCCTAGCCCGGGGCGCTGAAGCCCGGGTAAACGGAGTGTGTGCGGGCGAGCGCCAGCCAGAGCGCGGCCTGCACGGCCAGCACGAGGCGAGCGTCGAGGCGGAGGCGGTCGATCCCTCTCGCCGCCAGGACCCCCAGCACGAGCACGGCCAGGTGAAAGAAGGTCTCGGGCTTGGCGAAGCGCCACATGCCGGGGAGCGCGGTGAACGCTGACCAGAGCGGGGTTGCCGGGCCGAGCGCGAGGAGCGTGGAGAACGTCATGAGCGTGGCGACGGCGCCCCAGGCCCTGCCCTTCGACCGTGTCACATCGCCCGGCCGCGGGACCACGGAGGCGACCGCCAGCACGGCCGCGGCGAGGTCGACCGCGCGCCACAGTTCAAGGCGGTTCCAGTGAGTGAATGTCAGAACGTCGAGCGCGGCGCGCTCCGCGAAGGCGCCGGGCAAGGGAAGCGTGTCGTTGGCGAGCGAGGGCATCTGCAACAGGACGAAGGGCACGCCGGCCAACGCCGAGGCGAGGACGGCGCGCCGGGCGTCGGGACTGCCAAATAGGAGCGCCACCCCGCCGAGCAAGGCGCCGAGCACTCCCCAGTAGCTGTTGTAGTAAAACGCCCAGCCGTACGCTAGGCCCGCCGCTAGGACCCAGCGCCCGCCCACCTCGTGGGCCCGCAACAGGCACAGCGCGTAGAGCGCCAGCCAGCCCTGGCCACACTTCTCGATGGTGTACCAGTTGATGTCGCGGAGCGCGTGCAGACCGAGACCAAAGCCAAGGCCACTGGCCAGCGAGGCCTCGCGGGACGCGCCCGCGGCCTCCGCGAGGCGCGAGGCGAAGTACCAGCCGAGCACGAGATTGATGATCGCCTGGGCGTTCATCGCCGCGAAGGGGGCGAACACCAGGTCGAGGATCTCCGTGACCCAGAGGTGCCCCATCGACACGCCGATCAGCCGCGTGGCGGTGGCCGAGGTGTCCCACGACTGCCAGTGGGCGCCGAGCGCGTAGAACGACAACGAGCCCGCCTTGTCGATGGTGGGGAAGTGTCCCCAGACGGCCAGGGGGAGCATCGCGAAGGCAGGCGCGGTCAAGCAGATGGTGGTGCCAGCCACGAAGGCCAGTCGCGACCGCTTCCAGCCCCAGATTAGCAGCAATCCCCCCGCCAGCAGCGAGATCGCCCAGGCCCAGGGCTCTGCGCCCACCGCCACCTCCCGGGGGTCTACCGGCGGTCCGTAGAGTTGATGCGGGGCCACGCCGCGTCTTAGCGCGAGCGGGATGGACGTCCCCGCCCTCCTGCGCTGGTACCGCGCAAACCGTCGCGACTTGCCCTGGCGCCGCGAGGTGTCGCCCTGGCGCACGCTCGTCTCGGAGCTGATGTGCCAGCAAACACGCATCGACACGGTGCTCCCCTACTTTGATCGCTTCATGGCAGAGTTCCCGTCCCCCGAGCGAATGGCGGCGGCGCCGGTGGAACGGGTGTTGGAGCTGTGGAGCGGGCTCGGCTACTACTCCCGCGCGCGCACTCTCCATGCGGCAGCGGTGGCCTTGTCGCGACTGGGCGGCTTCCCCCGCGACGAGCAAGGCTTGCGCTCGCTTCCCGGCGTGGGACCGTACACGGCGGGCGCGGTCGGTGCGATCGCGCTCGGGCTTGACCTCCCCGTGGTCGACGGCAATGTCGAGCGTGTATTCGCAAGGTACTACACCGTAGAACGCCCAACCCGAGCTTGGATCTGGACCGAGGCGGCTCGGCACCTGCCCCGCGGCGAGGCCGGCGACTACGACCAGGCGCTCATGGAGCTCGGAGCCCTGGTGTGCACGCCGCGATCCCCGCGGTGCTTGCTCTGCCCGCTGCGCGCTGGCTGCAAGGGCACCGGCGAGGCCGAGCGTTTCCCTGCCGCCAAGGCTCGGAAGGTCGTTCCGCGCGCCACCGCCATCGCGGCGGTGTGGCGCCGGGGCGGGGCGGTCTTGCTCGCGCGTCGCCCAGGCACCGGCCTGCTTGGCGGCCTCTGGGAGCTGCCGGGCGGGGAGGGGTCGCTCGACGAGGTGCTCGCTTCGCGACTCGGTCTCCGGGTCCTTCGCGCTGACGCGGTCGCGACGGTTTCCCACACCTTCACCCACCTCCACCTCGAAACGACGGTTTTTTCAGTGGATTGCGCCGGCGAGCCCGAGGCCCGCCACTACGACGAGGTGCGCTTCGTGGAGGAGTCGACGATCGAGGGGATGGCCTTGTCGAACCTCGCGCGCAAGACCCTCGCGGCGGCCGGCTTGCCGGTGAAGGCCTCCGGCCGGGCCCTAGCTCGGGACACGCACGCGAAGGAACTCGCCGCACGCCGCTAGCGATTTCGTGTCGCGACTCTCCATCGTGACGATCACCACCGGCGGCTTCTCCTCGAAACGAGGGTAGCTACCGATGGCCACCGTGGGCCAGCAGCCGGCGGCCTCGGTGAGGGCATCGGCGATCTCCGGCTCCGACGCCAGCGTGGTGATCCTGTCAGTCGAGACGGGGATGCCCTCGAATCGGTGGGCAACGGACTCGAACTTGTGGCGAAGCAGGCCGGGAACGCCAGGCATGATCACCACGTTTCGGAACACCACCAGCGGGTATGCGAAGCCGCCATCCCACCACAGCTCCGCGCCCTCGGGGACTTCGGCCATCCGCAAGGCCGCCTCGTTGCAGCGTTCTCCAAGCTTGCGCGTGAGCATCTCCGCGATGTCGGGGTGCCGCAGCAGAGGCCTGCCGAAGGCCGTCGCCACGCCGAGGTAGGTGAGATCGTCGTGCGTCGGGCCGATGCCACCCGAGGTGAAAACCCAGTCGAAACGTGCGGAGAAGTCGCGCACTTCCCCTGCGATGTCGTCGAGGGTGTCGGGGATTGTGCTGATCCGACCGAGGTCGACGCCGAGACCGCGCAGCCGCTGAACGAGCCAGGGGGCGTTCTCGTCGGCGAACTTCCCAGAGAGGATCTCGTTGCCGATGATGACGATCCCGGCGGTAGCCACGCGGCGACCTATCGCGGGCGGGCGAGGCGGGAAGGGGCTACGCTGTTGGCGGGTCGTAAGCGGAATGAATTCGGGTCGAGAAGAGCTGCACCTCACGATCCGCGTGAACGATCGAGCCATCGCCGACGGGGTGCTCGCCGCCGGCGAAACGGTGCGCGAGGGCGTGCCGGTGCCGATGGAGGCGGGACGCGAGGGTCGCGACTTCACCTTGCGCGCGGCCGACACCTCGACCGTCGTGGATCACGACGCCACCACGGAGATCCAGGCGGGGGCGGTGTCGGTTACCGCCCGGGTGATTCGCCGATTCCGGCTCGTGCGCTGGGTGTCGGAGCAGGCCCACCTGGTCTTGCCGCTCATCATGATGGCGGTGACCGTCTTCACGATGCAGCTGGCCTTCTTGCTGAGCTTGTTCGCGGGTGGTGCCGACGGCGGTGCCACCGCGCCCGAGCCCTCTCCCGAGTACCTCGCTCGCCTGCTCAACGAGGACTATGCCGGCGCCGAGGAGGGGGTGGTGGCGAAGCGGGAAGACCGCGCCCCATCGGAAACGAAGGTTGAGAGCTACTACTTGCAGCCGGGCAGCAAGGGCAAGGTGAACGAGGCCGGCGGGGGGCAAGTGGTGGGCGCCGAGCCCAGGAGCGGCGACCCGCGGCCGAGGAAGGCGCCCGAGGCGTCGATCGCGGTGGAAGAGGTGGGCCAGACCGAAGAGCTCGTGCCGCAGGAAGAGCCCGAGATCGAGGAGTTGGCCGACCCGCTCGACAGCGCCAAGGGCGAGCAGGAGGAGCACAAGCAGTCGGTCGAGGTGACTGAGGGCTGGGGACTCTCCGACTGGTACGACACCGAGGATGCCCGTCGCGACGCGAAGGAGATCGAGCGGCAGCTAAGGCTCGCTGAGCAGCTGCTCCGACTCGATCCCGACGACGTGTACGGCAATTCCATCCGCGCCTACTACGAGTACCTTGCGATGGACTGGTCCGCCGCCGAGGCGACCTACGATCGGCTCTTGCAGCTCGACGGCGCCTCGGGCGCCCACTGGAACAACCTCGCCCTCATCTACAAGCGCAAGGGCGAGTACGAGAAAGAAGAGGAGCTCTACCGGGTGTCGTTGATGATGGAGCCCGACGAGCCCAACACCTACAACAACCTAGCGGTGTGCCTCGCCCACCAGGGCCGCTTCGACGAGGCGCTCGCGATCATGGACGAGCTCGAGCAGACCCTCCCCGACGATCCCTACGCCGACCTTCACCGCGCCAAGATCTACGCGGCGAAGGGGGAGAAAGAAACGTCGTACCGGTTTCTACGCAAGTCTCTCGCCGGGATGCGCAAGCTCGACACCCTGCACAACATCGAGTACCAGCAAGACATCCGCGTCGACGTTGCCTTCAAGGAGATGCGCGAGGAAGAACGCTTCAAGAAGCTCCTGACGCGCTACTACGGCGACCGGCCGGGCGGCTGGTGGATCATCCCCGGGCTCAACGCGCGAGACGCCGAGTAGCCGAGGCTATTTGCGTCCCTCGGTGCGCTCCAGGAGCGGCTTCCCGTGCACGGTGCCGTTGTAGTACACCGTGTCGACCGCGCCAGGCAGGGTCCCGTCCCAGAGCGCCACGTCGCGCAGGTTCCAGGCCATGACGTGCTCGCGGTCGAACGTGGGGGGTCCAAGCAGCGTTTCGAGGGCCTCGCGCAACGCGCCACCCTGCTCCCGCTCCTCGGCGACCACCAGCCCGCCAAAGCCGGCGAGCCACATCGCGCCGATCTCGGCGCGGGCCGTGCTCGCAGCGCTGGCCCGCAGCGGCGGAGTTTCGAGGCCACTCGACGCCTGCGCGGACGTGCAGGCGTGGCGGTAACGTGAAACGCAGTCGGTCTGCAGCGAGGTCACCTCCTTGCCAAACTGGGTCCTCGCGAGGCGGTCGGCCTCGCCCTGGAACCCCGAGGAGACGGGCCGTCGTATGTGGAGCTGCCAGATCACCCAGAGAGCGTGCTCCTCGCTGCGCTGGTGGAGCTCCAACGGGACGTCGAAGGGGAGCGCGATCACCCCCCCGGGGCCGATGGTGGCCAGGGCGTCGTCGAGGGCCCGAGGGGGCAGAGGCTCGAAGTAGGGCGGGGCCAGCTTAGGCCGCTCCGGCCAAGTGCCGTGGTCGATGAGCACCCCCGACGCGAGCGCCACTGCGGCCATGGGGCCGTGCTTTCCGAGGCGGGGCCAGAGCGCCGCCACGCCGCACGCCGCCCCCGCGCCCAACAGCGCCGCACCCACCGCGGTGAAGCGCGACCACGTCCGGAGCTTCGAGACCGGCGGCACCAACTCGGCCAGCCAGCCCGCCGGCATCGCCAGCCCGTCGATGACCGTGGTGATGCCGCCCAGGTACAGCTGCGGCCCGAGCGCGAAAAGCACCGTTCCGAAGGCCGCCGCGGGCCATACCCAGCGCCCGCCCCGGAGCCTCCTTGCGGCGTACACGCCGAGCGCCAGCGCCAGGAGGCTCAGGTAAGGATGGCTGTTCATCATGCCCTGATCGCGTGGAGAGCCAAGGTGCAAGGCAACGAGCAGCGGATCGGAGGGCGTCGCCATCATCACGTCGGGCGCCTCGCTCGTGCCGAGGAAGTGACCCCCCTGGGTCTCGAGCAGCGCCAAGGCGGCGGGGATTGTGGGTGCAACGCCGAGCACGACGATCAAGCCGAGGCGCCAGAGCCACTCCGCGCGGGGCAGGCCACGCCACCAGGCGAGCGCGAGCGCTGCGTTCACGATCCCGGCGAAAACAGCGAGATACCAGCCGCCGAGCGCGACGCCCGCGAGGCTAAGACCGGCGGCGATGCCCACCCAGGGTGGAGGTGCCTCGGCCGACGACTCGTCGCCAGCCGGGCGGCGAAGCCACCGGTGGTAAAACGCGAGGTGCAAAGGGTAGAGCAGCGCGGGCAGGTACTCCGTGCGCCCCTGCTGGTGGTACACCAGGAAGAAGGGAGAGGCGACGGTGGTCGCGGTGGCCACCAGCGCCGCCCAGGGCAAGGCGGGAACCTGCCCCACGACGCGGCGAGCGAGCTGGTAGCTGCCGAGGGCCCCGATGAGCGGCCAGGTGGCATGCGTGAAGTTCCAGGCCAAGACCGCCGCGCGGCCTCCCTCGCCGGCAATCTGGAAGACCGGCCAGAAAAGCAGCAAGTTGACCGGGTCCATCAGGTGCATGGCCATGCCCCTCGGGTGGTCAGCCGCGATCAACCGCGAGAACGGGCCCGAGGCCCACAGCCTGTCTGCCGCGCCCCAAAGGCTCCAGAGGTGGCCCGGCGCCTCGGTGTACAGGCTACCGAGGGCACGTTGCGATGGGTCGGGCAGGACCGCGCCGCACCACCAGAGGGAGAACAGGGCGCCTAGGGCGAGCGATGGGAGCCAGGGGGCCCTCACGGCGCGGTCCCGCCGCCCTCGACACCGCCCGGAGCGAAAACGCCGCCTTGATCCTCTTCCTCGACCTCGGGTCCACCGCCGACCTTGCCATCAGCGAGCTCGGCGTCTTGACCAATTTGGGCGTCCCGTAGTCGCGACTCCGTTTGCTCGTCCCATGTGGCGACGTCCCGCGTGTTCCAGGCGACGATGCCCCCGCGGTCGAAGGTCGGTTCGCCAATGAGCTCGGTCAGCAGCTGTTTGAGGCCGAGGGACCCCTCGAGGTCCTCGGCAAGCACCACGCCGCTGTAGCCGTCCCACCAGAAGGACCCAATTTCAGCCTTGATGGTGGTGTGGTCGAGGGGGTTTTCTGAGGCATCTTGCTCGATGGCTTCCTGCAAGCTGGCGTTGTTTCCCTCGAGGTCGCCCGCCGTACAGCGGGTTGAGAGGGTCTTGTGGCAGACTCTCTGTCGCGACACGACCGCCTGGCCGAAGAGCGTGGCGACGAAGTGATCGTAGTCGCCCTGGAAGTTGTTGGAGGTGGGACGCCCGATCGCCAGCTGCCAAGTGGGCCAGGTGCCCTGCTCCTCGGCACCCCAGGCCAGGAGGCAGGGCAGGTCCATCGGCAAAGCCACGATCGCGCCGGGCGGCAGCGTGGCGAGCGCGGAGCTCATCACCTCGGGCGGAGCGGCGGGGAAGGAGCGCGGGGGCCAGGCCGGCGTGTACGGCCAGTTCATCTGGTCGAGCAGCGCCACGCCAATGAGGACTTGTGCCAGGCGCGGGCCGCGCGCGCCAACTCGCGGCCAGCACCACGCGAGGAACACGGCCGATCCCACGGCGGCGGCGAGCGAACCGAACACCATGAGTCGCGACCAACTGCGAATGTGCTGCATCGGCGGGAGCAGGCGGTTGAGCGCCAGCGGGGGCATGGTCAACCCGTCGAAGGCGTTGGTGATCGCGCCCAGGTAGAGCGTGGCGCCGGAACCCATGATGAAGGTGAGCAGGACCAGCAGCATCCAGGGAAGCGCCTTGCGAGGCCGCACCCAGGCTGCCGCCGCGGCGAGAAAGAAGGCCATCGTCCCCACGTAGGGCACGTAGTCGAGGTCGCTCCGGAGCTTGGGGGGCGAGATGCGCAGCGCAGTGAACATGGCGGTGCCCCACTGCACTTCCCGCTCGTTGAACACCCACATGCCGCCCTCGAGCGCGTCCTTCTTGACCGCTGGCCAGGCCTCGAACAAGGCCCACGCGGCTGGCAGCACCGGCGGGACGGCCATCGCGCCCACACTACCTAGACGCCAAGCGGCTTCCCGCCACCCGAGCCCCCGGCTCCAAGCGAGCCCCAGCACCGTGTTGCCCAGGAGGCAGAAAACCGAGAGGTAGGTGCCGCCGAGCGCGACGGCCGAGAGGCTGAGCGCGGCCGCTACGCCGACCCATGCGGGGGGGGCCGCGTCGAGCGTGGAGCGATCGATCCCGGGCGAGCGTCGCATCCAGCGATGGAAGAACGCGAGGTGCAATGGGTAGAGCAAAGACGGGAGGTACTCGGTTCGGCCCATGCGGTGGTAGAGCAGGAAGAAGGGCGCCGCGAGGTAGATCACACCGGCCAGTGCGCCCGCCCAGGCCAGGCTGGGAGACCGACCTAGGATCCGTTTCAAGAGCGCCCACAGGCCGAGCGCGCCGACGAGCGGTGCCACGCCGTGCAGCGTGTTCCACGCGAGCGCTGCCCCGCTCGCGCCACCCCCGGCAAGCCAGTAGACCGGTACGAACACCACGAGGTTGATCGGGTCCATCATGTGGAGGCGGAACCCGTCGGGGTAGTTGATCGCCGCCTCTCGGATGAGCGGCCCTTGCGTGAAGATGTCACGAGCCACATTCCACAGCGCCCACAGGTGCGCGGGCGCTTCAGTCAGCTCCGAGCCCGCCACCAGCGTGGCCGGCGCGTGGAGCACCCCGGCCACCTGGAAGACGGCGCAGGCCGTGGCGACGAGCGCGAGCGGGAGCCAGGGGTAGCGGTCGAGCATCGGCGTGGGCCAGGCTTGCCCTACTCCGCGAGGTCGGCGAACCCACCGAGAACGAGGTCGCCGAAGCTCTGCGAGCAGGAGTTTGTCTCCTCGTAGTGGTCGCCGTCGTCCGTCAGCACCGACACGTACGTGGAGAAGTCGGGCGTGGGCACGATGTAGCCGCAATACGAGTTGGTGATGCCCAGCGGGGCCTTGTAGGTGCCGGGCAACATCTCGGCGATGGTCTTGGGGTGAGCGTCGCTGGTGCGGTAGGGCTCCTCGTGGTGGTTGAGGCAGTCGCAAGTGCCGTCGCAACCGGCATCGGTGCACCCATTCCCGGCGACCTCGTCGGTCTCAACGCACTCGGTGCCCCAGTCGACACCGGCGCAATCCGGGTCGCCCTGCACCCAGCGTTTGTCGCCCTGCCGGAGCGTGCTGTCGGCCATCGAGGGCTCGTCGGGCACCCCGTAGAACAACTCCGGGAACAGCTCGCCGGGCACGGCGCCAAACGTGACCGGTCCCAAGCGGAGAACGGACGATGCACCCGGCACGCAACCGAAGTTGTCGGGGTTGGTGCCATAGCCGGGACAATCGCTGGTCTGGTTGACGTACTCGTCGGGCGTGTCGAGCAGGCCGATCTGGAAGGCAAGCTTGAAGCTCGTGTTGTCGACCGGGATCAGGTACTCGCTGTGCTCGACGGAGATCTGGTCCCACGCCTGGGTGTCGGTGAGCGCGGCCTCGGCCGCCTGCGCGATGTGCACGCCCCAGGCGTACACGAAGTCGAAGCTCGACTCGGTGAGCCAGGTGGGATCGCCATTCTCGTCGAGCACCCGCGCGCCGCTCGCGTCGACCGCCGGGATGGGCGCGCCGAGCGCTGACTGCATGCCGCCGAGGGCGCCGCTCACGAACAGCGTGGTGCCGCCGGCGCTGCCGTCGATGTAGTCCCGAACCACTCCGGGGTAGTCAGCGCTGAGCAGACTGTGGTCGGAGCCAGACACCTCGGGGTGTCCCGAGGCGTTGACGATGGTGGCCACGCGGCCCTCGTCGCCATCGAGCGCGATGGCGAGCACCTCGCCCGCCGGGATCAACGGGTCGCGGATGTCGTTGATGCCTTGCACCACGCTCGCGTCGGGGTTGATGCCCCCGAAGGGGGCCCCGTTGAACTCCGGGGCGTCGAAGCGACTGATACCGACGGTGGGCGACACGGCCACCATCTCGGAGGCCGCCATAGACACCGTCTCGACCAGGGCCGCGGTGATCGAGGACGTGAACTCCTCGTGGGCGCCAGACACGAGGTCTTCATCCATGCCCCAGATGCCCACGCTGTCGGCGGAGGAGTGGGCGTGCGAGGAGGAGACGAGGAGACGATCTCGGTCGAAGCCGTCGGCCTCGAGCAGGTCGCGCGCATCACGCACCCGATTTTCCAGCACGCCGATGACATCGACGCCCGCGATGGCCACGTACTCCCCGTCGAGTGACAAGACGACGGCGGTGACGGTGAGCGGGTCGTGGACAGCCTGCGCCGCCCGCTTCGACTGGAAGCCGGCGATCCAGGTGCCATCGAAGTAGCCGTTGCCGTTGGCGTCGTCGTAGGGTTCGTCGCAACCACCACGCGTGCCGGAGGGGTCGGTGTAGCAGCCGTCGAACTCGTTGTCGCCGTCGAGGTCCTCGTAGGTCTCGGTGATCGTCGGGGTGATGTCCACTCGCGCCGCGCCGGCGTAGACGATGCCGTCTTCCTTCAGGATCATGCCGTAGGGCGGGCCCACAGGCGCCGCCTCGTCGGGAGGGCAAGCAAGCAGGAGCGCGATCAACACGTGACACCCCGTGGGGTCGGGAGTCTATCTGGATAAGCGGCGAGTGGTGCGTCGCCGGGCTGTCGAGATCGGGGTGTTCGGGGCGATTGCCCTGGTGGGGGTGCTGCCGGCGGCGCTCCAGCCCACCGCCATGGTGGGCGATGGTGTCGATGCCTTCGGCACCTGGTGGTTCTACGACTGGATTCGCCTCGCGATTGAGAACGGCGGCGACCCGTCGTTCACACGCGCCTTCTTCTGGCCACTTGGAAAGGAGATCTTCACGCACACGGGGAACAACTTCGTCGACGCGGTGCTGTCCGCCCCGCTGCAGTGGCTCCTCGGCGCCCACTACAGCCCGGCGTGGACCTGGGTGATGTTGCTGGGCAACGCGCTCACCTTCCGCCCCCTTGCTCGCGCGGTGCTCGGCGACGAGGATCGGGCCTTCGCCGCGTCGCTATTGTGGATGGTGAGTCCCTACGCCCTCTTCGAGATCACGGCCGGCCGCCCCACGCAGGCCTTCCTCTGGTTTGTGCCCGCGGTGCCCTACTATCTGCTTCGCATCGAGGAAAGTCGACTCGATGCGGTGAAGCTGGGCATCGCCGCGGCGCTCGTCGGCTGGGCCTACTGGTTCTCGAGTTTCTTCGTGGCATTGCTGTGCTTGCCGCTCCTCTTTCGCCGGGGCATGCCCTGGCCACGGCTGATGCTCGCGGCGGCGGTGGCGTTGGTGATCGTCGCGCCCGCCGCGATCCCGATGGCCCGGCTGTGGGGCAGCGGCGCCACGCCCGGGGGATCGCCGACGCCCGCGCAGTCGATCTTCGCGCTGCCGGGTGCCGTCGGCAACAGCGTCGGCGCGTCGCTCCACGGCCTGTTTCTCATGGAGTTCTACGGCGCGCCGCTCTTCACCAACCTGGCGTGGGGCCTGCCCCTCCTGGCCGCCGTCGCGCTCACGTGGAGACAGTGGCGATGGTGGCTGGGGCTCGCGCTCTGCGCTTTCATCGCCATCGGTCCGGACTTCTCGGCCGGCAAGCCGGTAGCTCCCGGCGAGATGCCCTGGGTGAACGTGCCCTACATGGTGCTGTACAAGTATCTCCCCTTCTTCAACCGGCTGTGGTTCCCCTACCGTTTCGCCTCGGCGGCGTTCGTCGCGGCAGCGCTCCTCCTCGCGGCGGCCCTGCCGGCGAGGTGGATCCGGTCGTCGGCGCTCCTCTTGGCGGTCATTGGGCTCGCCGAGCAAGCACGGGGGCGGATTTTCCCCTTCGCCTGGCACGACGTGCGCTGTCCCCCGATCCTGGAGTCGGTGGGCAGGGAGGGCGGTGCGATCATGTTCTTGCCATTCCGCATTCAGCACGAGGGGATCATCTGGCAAACCGTCTTCCGGCGACCGACCTTCGGCGGTATGGGCGAGAGCGCGCCTGTGCTCTGGCCGAAGGGCTACAAGGGACAGCTCTCCCTGCCCGTCGTTCGCTCGCTGCGGACGGCGGTCGAGCGCCCAGAGGCCGTGCCTCACGGCGCCGACCTCAAGCCGTTGCTTGAACGCGGTTTCCGCTGGGTGATCCTGCGACGTGACCTGCAGGCTCAGGAGCATGAGCGCCTGTCGCAGGTGCCGGTGCCCAGCGAAGCGGTGGCGCGAGTCGGCGTGGTGCTCGACATGGCGCCGGTCGCGACGGGAGGAGCCATCGTGGTCTGGGATCTGGCGCGAGAGTGGACGCCGCCCGCCGAGTTCGTCGTCACCGGACTCGACCAGGACGCATGGGCGTTCGTCACCCAGCCCGCCTGGGAGCAGGGGCTCAGCGACCTCGGTCGCATGGGGCGGCCCGCCCCTTGACCCGCCAAGGGTGACATCTCGGCTCGTCACGATGCGCGCCGTCGCTTGCCCCTGTCCCCTCGGGGGATACCTTCGGACTCAGACCACACTGGAGACTCATGGCCTTCGACCCGCCCAGCTACGAAACGGGCTCCCCGCCGAACCTGCCCCCCGAGCTCGACCTGCCGATCCTGGCGATTCGAAACACGGTCATCTTCCCGGTGCTCGCGTTCCCGATCAACGTGGGTCGCGACAAGTCGCTGGAGGCCGTCGAGCGCGCCCTCGCGGGCGACAAGCTGCTCGGCATCGTCGCCCAGCAAGACGCCAAGAATGAAGATCCCGACACCAGCGAGCTCTACCTCACCGGTACGGTGGTCAAGATCCTGAAGTCCGTGAAGATGCCGGGCAACAAGCTCAACGTCATCATCCAGGGCTTGTCGAGGATCAAGGTGGAGCGCTGGATGGCCACCTCGCCGACCCTCCAGGCGCACGTGCGCGTCTTCCCGGAGCCTCAGGAAACCACGCCCGAGCTCGAGAGCCTGATGGCCACGATGCGCGAGCTGGCGCAGAAGATCATCGACCTTTCCCCCCACATCCCGGCGGAGGCGAGCTACCTCGTCCGCTCCATCGAGAACCCGGGTTCGCTCGCCGATATCGTCGCGAGCAACCTGTCGATCGGCGTCGAGGAGAAGCAGGAGTTGCTCGACACCTTCGACACGCGCGAGCGCATGACCAAGGTGATCGCGCTCCTCAACAAGGAGATCCAGGTCCTGGAGCTGTCCAACAAGATCCAGACCGAAGTGAAGGGCGAGATGGACAAGGCGCAGCGCGAGTATTTCTTGCGCGAGCAGCTCAAGGCCATCCAGAAGGAGCTCGGCGAGACCGACGACCGGCAGGAGGAGTTCGAGGAGCTGAAGAAGGGCATCAAGAAGGCCCGCATGCCCAAGGACGTGGAGAAGGTGGCCTTCAAGGAACTCAAGCGCATGAGCCGCATGAGCCCCGGCGCCGCCGAGTACACCGTTTCGCGCACCTACTTGGACTGGCTCATCGAGCTGCCCTGGGCGGTGCAGACCGAAGACGTGATGGACGTCAACGAGGCCGCCCGCATCCTGGATGAAGACCACTACGGCCTCGAGAAAGTGAAGCAGCGAATTCTCGAGTACCTCGCCGTGCGCAAGCTGAAGAAGGACATGAAGGGCCCGATCCTCTGCCTCGTCGGTCCCCCCGGCGT
>SXGU01422760.1_pt1 | contig 13473 bp, 12 predicted proteins | sample 3174531 | NCBI WGS metagenome assembly SXGU01 (sample SAMN11356863, study PRJNA531348) | freshwater metagenome | isolation source: freshwater sample F1-140 | place: China: Fuxian Lake, Yuxi | collected 2017-12-25 | reverse complement strand
GCGCGCGGAGGCGGAGGTGCAGAAGGTCATCGACCAGTTTGCCGAGCACCGCACGGTCATCTGCGTCGCGCACCGGCTCTCCACCCTGGCGGCCATGGACCGGATCATCGTGCTGGCCGACGGGCAACTGGTGGAGCAGGGGAGCTTTGCGGAGCTGCTGCAGGCGGACGGCGAATTTGCGGCGATGGCCCGGCGGCAGGGCATCCGGGCCTAGTCTCGCATCCAGCACGCCCACTGCGGGTCACCGCAGCGTGAAAAATGACTCGACGATGATGGGGATATGAGTGGTCATCTGCATGTCGGCACGCCGACGGCCGTCGGCTAGCTTCGAGCAGATCAATGAAAGTCGTTATTTTGTGCGGTGGGCTAGGCACGCGTTTGCGTGAAGAGACAGAGTTCCGCCCCAAGCCCATGGTGCCGGTGGGCGGGTGGCCCATGCTCTGGCACATCATGAAGTATTACGCCCACTTCGGGCACAAGGACTTCATCCTCCGCCTGGGCTTCAAGGGCAAGGCCAGACGTGCTGCCAGATTCTTGGAGGGAGCATTCACAAGTGTCCTTGCAACAACAGCGTTCGATGCTGTGGATCAGGCCTTCCGGTGGATGGGTCGGTGGGCTGTGGCTTAAGTTCACAGCTGCCAGAGGACAATGAAGCTACTCATCATTCAGGAAAATGGACGACGGGAGGAAAACCGCGCCTTTCGGGAGTGTTTCGCCCTCCAACGCGCGTTTGCCCAACTCGGGGTGGAGTGCGGCGTGTGGGGACCCGGCCACGCGAACTACACGCAACCCTTCGCGTCCGTGGTGGGCGACTTCGACGCAGTTCTGTCGTTGGAGAACTATCCGGGGGCGTGGCATCCCGACCTCGCCAGCCTCCCGCTGCCGAAATTGTTCTGGTGCATTGATGCGCACATGGGATTGGCCCGCTACCAAGAATATGTCCGCACCCACCGGTTCGATGTGGTGTTCAGCGCCACGGAGTTGTTCGTGCCGGCTTTTGCGCCGCTGGCGGCCAGGAGTGAGTGGCTGCCCAACGCGCTGGATGCGACGTTGATTGACCGCAAGCCCGAGGTGGTGAAGGACATTCCCCTCGGGTTCTGCGGCAACACGGCGAACCGCGTGCTCTGGCTGGCGCAGTTGAAAATGCGTTGGCCTTTGCAGCACGACCGCATGGTGCTGGGGACGGACATGGTGCAGGCCATCCAGCGCTACCAAATCCACTGGAACCGCAACGTCTCGGTGGACATCAACTTCCGCACCTTCGAGACGCTGGGGTGCGAGACCTTCCTGCTGACGAACCAGATGGTAGGGCTGAATCAGTTGTTCACGCCCGGCCAGCACTTGGCCACCTACGTCGGCTTGGGCGAGTTGCACGAGAAAATCGCCCACTACCTCGCGCATCCCGAGGAACGGGTGCGGATCGCTCGGCAGGGCTACGAATATGTCCGCGCGCACCACACTTACGAGCATCGGGCCCAACAGATGCTCGCGCACCTGCAAACCCGGCCCTCAGCTCGGCCCGCTGGGCTGGCGTGCCCGCCGGAGTGCCCCCCCCCGCCTGCTGCCGTGCCGCCCTCCTACGAACAACTGGTGGAACGCTTCGCCGCCGGTGATTACGAGGCGGCGACCGTTCAGGGCGAGCAACTCCTCGAAGCGCAAATCCGTTCCACGCCGACCAAGCCGGCCCGCCGGCTGTGGCACAAACTGTTCAAGCGTGGGGCTAGGAAACGCTTTCAAGCCCAGGCGGAAACCATTTTCAATCTGTCCGGGGCGGCGTTTCGGGTGGGGCGCAACGACTTGGCCCTGCGCCTGACCCACGCGCTGTTGGGCTGGTATCCGCAGCATCGCGGGGCCATCGAGGTCTTGGGCAAGATCGCCGGGGGGGACACCACTTACCGGACCACGGAAAACCCCACCGTCCCGGCGGTTCAAGTGGCCGCCTACCAGGCTTTTGGCCGGCGGTGTGCGGGTGGAACGGTGGTGGAAGTGGGCTGCGGATTGGGCATGGGCACCCGCTTGCTGACCGACGCTGGCGCACGGGTCTCCGCCACCGACTACGAAGCCACCTGTCTGCGCTACGCCAAGGAACATTTCGGGTGCGCCGTGGACTACCGCCAGTGCAGCGCCACGGACCTGCCCTTCGCCGATCAAGCCTTCGACTTTGCCACCTGCGTGGATGTCATCGAACACATCGCCGATTACGATCAAGCGCTCGCCGAAATGCGCCGGGTGACCCGTCAGGCCGTGCTCTTCGCCACGCCCAACCGCCGCCCGGAAAACACCAACCCCGACGGCACCCCGCGCAATTACTGGCATCAGTTCGAGTGGACGCCCGAGGAAATCCGCGCGGCCCTGGCCCGGATTTTTCCGCGTTACGAGGTGCATTATGTCGTGGAGCACAACGGGACGTTCGACTACCGCGAAACCCCGCCCGGACGGACTGAAAAAGTCGCGGCGCTCGTGGGCATCGGCTACTCCGATCACGCGGCTCGCCCCGGCGCGCGGAAGGTGGCGGGGCGGTCCACCGAGCCGCGCCTACATCTGATTTACGCGGGCGATCCGGAGAACGACGCCAGCCGGCGTGCGCCCGAGACCATCAGCAACCACCTGCTGCGCTACTTTGAAGCCCGCTATCCCGTCCGTTACGCCGATTGGCGGGCCACCGGGCCGCTGCCGCTGGGGCCGGAGGATGTCTTGCTCGGCCACCCGCACTACAGCCGCAGCTCCGTGCTGCAGCGGGCCTTTCGCGAAGCCCGGTGCCGCGCGAAGCTCCTGATCTTCCCCTTTCACCACGGGCTGCCCGCCATCAACCTCCCGTTTGATCCGCTGGTGCGGCAGTGTGACCAAGTCTGCTCCATCACCGGGGAATACTGGCACCGCACCCTCGGGCAAAGTCCCTTCGCCCACTGGCAGGAAAAAATGATCCGGGTGGATATGGCGGTGGACTTGCGTCACTTCCCCCAGCACAAGCGGCGGTTCGCGCCCCCGGGGCAACGCACGCTCTTTTACCTCGGCTCGGACGCCCCGGAGAAAGGCGGCGAGCAACTGGCGGCGCTCGTCCGGGCGACCGGGATGCGGCTGATCTGTGCCGGGCGCCTGGACCGCATCCGGCGGCACTTCCGGGGACTGCCCGTGACCTTCTGGGGCGGCGTCACGCTGGAGGACGTGACGTTGCAGCGGATCGCCGCCGAGTGCGATTTCTTCGTGAACACCTCGGTGTCCGACGCGAACCCGACAACCATTCTGGAGATGGCGGCGCTGGGATTGCCCGTCTTCTGCACGCGGGAGTCTGGCTACGAACGGGAAGACTTGGTGTATCCGCTCAAGTTGGATGACCAAGTCCACAATCGGGCCGTATTGAACGCCGTGCAGCAAGCGGACGAGGCTGGACTGCTGGAGCGCGCTGCCCGCGTCCGGGGCATTCTCGAACGGGAATACACCTGGGAGAAGTTCTGCCAGACTGTGGGCGGGGCGGTGGCGGCCCATTGGCACCGCTGAATGATCTAGCCCAGGTGGAAAATTGGGTAAAAACGCTACCACCAACATTTATCTATGATGACACTCGGCGTCGCCATACCAACGTTTTCGGGACACATCCATAAGTTGTCTCGACTTCTCGATTGGCTGGATGATTCCACCGTGAGACCCAGCCAGGTGTCTGTATCGGTTTCCAGTTGTTGCCAGTTGGAACTCAAACGTGCATATCGGTTTGAGTTGATTGTGTCATTAAGCTCCCATTACAAAAACCCCGCTCAAAATCGCAACTTGGCCGCATCTCGCTTGGACACGGACATCATTTCTTTCATGGATGGAGATGACCTGCCGCACCCGCAGAGGAACGAGTTCGTATTGGAAGCGTTTAGGAACGAGGAAATTGCGGCGCTGGTTCACAATTACCACTTCGCCAAACTGCGTCCGCTGGGAAAAATCTCCAAGCGCGCCTTAATGGGGACCGTCAAGTATCTGTTTCTGGGCAAGGAATGGATGAAAATTCCCATCCGAGAATTGCATCTACCCACGGGAGTTTTAGAGAATCGCTTCTTCAAAACCCGATATGCGAAAGCCACCGTGACGGTAGGGAGCATCAGCTTAATTTCCGACAAGCATCCTTTTCCCGTCAATTCAGCCAGCACGCAGGCCTATCACTGCGCTCATATTTCAATGAAACGAGACTTGTTCAACCAATTCAAGTTTGATGAGCGGGAGGATTTGAAATACCGAGAGGACTCGTCGTTCTGCAAACGACTAGTAGAGGGGGGGGGCAAACTTTCACACATAGGGGAGAAACTAAGTCTTTACCTCAAATAGTCGCGCGTCTTTCGTTCTGAATGAACATCCTCATTGACGGGGTCATCTTCCAGCTACAAGCCCGCCGGCCCCTGGGCATCTCGCGCCTGTGGCGGCACCTGCTCCCGGAACTGGCGCGCGCGCTGCCCGGCCATCGCCTCACGGTGCTCCGGCGGCAGGGCTGGGGCTTGAATCTGGCGGGCGTGGCCGAACGGCGCTTCCCGCGTTACGAGCCGGGACTGGACGCGCGGCTGGACGAAGAGGAATCACGCCTCGCCCGCGCCTGCACCGAAGTGCGGGCAGACGTGTTTTTCAGCACCTACTACACGCGGGCTCCGGGCGTGCCGAATGTGCAACTCGTCTATGACCTGATCCCCGAGGTGATGGGCTACGATCTCACGCAACCTGAGTGGCGGGCCAAACAGCGCGCCCTGGCCGCCGCCGATCGACACCTCGCGATCTCCGAATCCACCCGGCAGGATTTACTGCGGATTTACGGGCCGCCAGCCGAGCGCGTGACGGTGGCCCACTGCGGCGTGTCCGAGGAGTTTTATCCCGCCCCGCAAGTGGAGCTGGCACGGTTGCGGGCGAACTACGGACTGTCCCGCCCCTACTTTTTGCTCGTGGGCAACCGCGGCCTTTACAAGAACTGCGCCGCTTTTTTCCGTGCCTGGAAGCAATTGCCCGCCGCCGCGCGACCCCAAATTTTCGCTGTCGGCGGCAAGCCCGGCCTCACGCCGGAGGAAGCCGCCGCTGTGCCGGATTGCCAACTGACCGAGGCCGCCTGGCTTTCCGACCCCGGCCTGCGGGCCGCCTATTCCGACGCGCTGGCCCTCGTTTATCCATCGCGCTACGAAGGCTTCGGCCTGCCCGTGGCCGAGGCCCTGGCGTGCGGCTGCCCAGTCATCACCACGCGCCTGTCCTCGCTGCCGGAAGTAGGCGGGGACGCCGTCCGTTACGTGGACCCGGATTCACCGGCGGAGATTTTGGCGGCGCTCCAGGAAGTGCAACAGCCCGACGAGCGCGTGCGCCGGGCGGCGTCCGGTCTGGCGCAGGCGCAGCGTTTCACTTGGGCCAACATGGCTCGCGCGCTGGCGGCGGCGCTGCCCGCCGGCAAGCCGCATTCCCCGGCACAAACTTCGCCTACCCCATGAACGCAGCCGCAACCACGCCGGTCGTTTTTCTGGTTTTCAACCGGCCCGAAAACACGGCTCAAGTGCTGCGCCAAATCCGGCACGCCCGGCCGCGCACGCTGCTGGTCGTGGCGGACGGCCCGCGCGCGGGTCATCCCACGGACGAGCAGCAGTGCGCCCGGACGCGGCAGGTGATTGACACGGGCGTGGACTGGCCGTGCGAAGTGCTCAAGCGGTATGCGCCGACCAATTTAGGCTGCAAAGCGAACATCGCCAGCGGAATCACCTGGGCGTTCACGCAAGTCGAGCGAGCGATCATTCTGGAGGATGACTGCGTGCCGGAAGAATCGTTCTTCGGATTTTGCGTCGAGATGCTGGACCGCTATCACGACGAGGAACAGGTGATGATGGTGACGGGCACCAACTATTTCCCCGACCCCCCGGCCTCGCCGGCCCGCTATTTTTTCTCCCGCTACTTCGCCATCTGGGCCTGGGCCACCTGGCGGCGGGCGTGGGAAAAATATGACGTGACCATGCCGGACTGGCCGCAGCACCGGAACAAGCTGGCCGGCTGGCTGCCCGACCCAAGCGCAAGCGGATTTTTTGCACGAGGCTATCAGCAGGCTTATGCCGGAGCCGTGGACACATGGGACATCCAATGGGCCTACGCGGGCATCAAGCACGGCGGCCTGTGCGTTACTCCGGGTGTCAACCTCGTTTCCAACATCGGCGTGAGCGGTGCCCACGCTTCCGGCCAAACCACCAGCCATTTCAGAAAGACTTCACCGCTCGCACTTCCAAATACTTTTGCCCCTGCCACCGGGGTGACGAACCGGGAGTATGACCGAGCTGTGTTTGACTACGTGTGCCAAGGGCACCGCCGTGAAATGTCACTCGCAGCAAAATGGCAATCCAGCTTCAACAAACGGATGCGCAGCCTGCGCGTTAAATTGCGCCGATAACACAGCCGTTTAGCGTGCGGCTGGCTGCCGGTGCTGGAATATCCGCGTCAACTCACAGGTGGCGATGAGCTGGAAGTGCTGCTCCCGCAGGAAGGCCACGATGAGAGATTCCTCGGCCTCCTGCCAGTCCTCCACAGCCAGCATTTGCGGCGCATAGGCCGACCAATCGTTGGAGCGCAGCACCGCGAGGTCATGGCCTTCGCAGTCAATGTTCATGAAGTCAATTGGCTGCCCCGCCGGAACCACCTCGCGCAAGACCGCTGCCAACGTCCGGGTGGTCAGCTTGCGCGTGCCAGTCATGGACTGCCAGAGTTTCGGTTGCTCCAGTTTTTGCCGTTCCAACTCCGCGCTACCCGCCGCGTAGATGCGGTTCAGCGCCGGGGAGCGAAAGGTGCCAAACTCCACCTCTTGCACTTGGTCCGAGATGGCCGCGACGAGGTTGACATCGTGGGGGCGGGCCTGGGCGAAGCGCGCGATGGCCTCCTCCGTGGCGTCAATGTTCACCCCGCGCCAGCCCCGGCGATGTAGCAAGTAGGTGTTGGAGAATTGCACCGGGTGGTGAGCCCCGACATCCACATAAAAGCCCTGCGGCGCCTTGAGATAATTCAACAGCACCAAATCCTCCCCGAACTGAGAGAAGGAAAAGCGGAGGTGCTGCCAGTCTTCGGGCGTGGTGCGCATGGGGCGCTTCGTTAGCCACGAGAGGAGCTGCGTTCTTAATTTCATAAGGGATTTGGAAGGTTCGTTTTGCCTAAAGACCGACGATTCTGACGAGTTGCCGGAGATACTTGGTAACGGAAAAACGGGTCGGGGCCAGCCGCGCCGCGCACTTCAAACTCGCCCAGGCCCGGCGCTGCAAGCCAGCCGCCGCTTCGCTCTCGGATTGCCGCCACCAGGTTCGGGCAAAGGCATGGCGTTCCAAACCGTGCAGCCGCTCCGGGAGCCGGCCGCTCGCGAAGAGTTCCGTGAGCACTCGGCGCGCTTCCTCCGCGTCCCGGCCGGCGGCGGTTTCGGTTTTGGCCTGTGCCCATTCGCGGGCCCCGGCCAACACTTCGGGCGTGTTGCGCACCCGGTTCGGCCCGTAGGTCAGCAGGACCCGGAGCCAAAGCTCCCAATCCAGCACGTAGTGCAAGTCCACGCGCGGACCGCCGATTTCATCAAAGATCCGCCGATGCAGGAACACGGCGGCTTGCCCGGGCACCCCGCCCCACGGCAGGAGCCGCTCGGCGGTCAATACGGGGGGGCGCTTGTGGCGCAGCGTCCGGCCTTGCTCATCCACGATGGCGATGGTGCCGCAGAGCATCACCAGTTGTGGATCCGTGCGGAAGGCCTGCGCGGCGGTTCGCAACGCTCCGGGGAGGAAATAGTCATCGGAATTCAGCCAGCAAAGCAGCTCGCCAGTGGCCCGCCGCCACCCTTTCTCAATCGCATCACTCTGCCCACGGTCCGGGGCGATTTCATGATACGCGAGCTGGCTCGCATAACGACGGATGAGGTCGGCGCTGCCGTCCGTGCTGCCCGCGTCGAAGACGAAATACTCCAAGTTCGGATAGCCCTGATCCAAGACGGATTTGAGGGTTTGTTCCAAGTAGGGAGCTTGGTTGAACGACGGGGTGACGACGGTGATGCGCGGCCACGCGGCAACATCGGCTGCCGGTGCGGCGGCGGCGGGGGGGGGTGCGCTCATGCTGGTTCTGAAAGTGCTGGGCGGGCAGGGAACGCGGCTTCCGCGAACTGCCACCAGCGCCCGGCGCGCGCGGCCCAGGAAAAATCCACCGTCCGCGCCGTCGCGGCGCGGGCGCGCTGTCCCGCTTCAATGGGGTGAGTCAGCAATGCACGCAACACGGCGGCCAGGCTCGCGGCTTCGCCGGCGCGAAACGAGAAACTTTCTCCCGGTCGCAACACCTCGGTGATGGACGGCAAATCACTGGCGAGCACCGGGCGGTTCATCCCCGGATAATCATACGCCTTCGTGATGGCCACATACGGCATCCGGCCCACGGGCAGGCTCGGGATGACCAGCGCATCCATCCCGGCGAGGTGCGGGCCGAGCTGCGCGGCGGGCACCGCGCCGTGGAACGTCACGCCACGCACCCCCCGACGGGCGGCGAGCGCGCGCAGCTTCTCCACTTCGACCGCCGAGCCGCCGATGATTTCCAAGGCCACCGGCTCCGGCTGCGCGCCGGCGATTTGCGGCCAGTGCTCCACGAGCCAATCCACGCCTTGGCCCGCGTAGAGTGAGCCGATATAGCCGAGCACGAAGGGCTCGCCGGCCCGACGCGCGCGCAACGGGGGCTGTTCGTCGGGCACAAAGCCACAGGCCAAACCGAGCGTTGCCACGCGCTTGCCTGGCAGATGGGTTTCCAGTTCGCGCCGCAGCGACCCGGTGGTGGCCAGGAGCAAATCCGCACTGGCAAGGGCGGCAAATTCCCGTTGCGCCCGGCGGCTGAGACGACCGTCATCCAGCACGGTGAGTTGATGCACTTCATACACCGCCCGGCAGCGCTGCCGGAGCCAGCGGCGGGCGAGGAGAAATCGAAACAACTTGGAAAAACTCGCGCTCACCAGCCAGTCCCCGGCCCGCAGCCGACGCGTCAAAAACGCCGTGACGGCGAGGTAGAAGACGAGGTTGATGGTCAGGCCGGAGCCGCCCCGCGCGCGGCGAATGGCGGGCTGGCCGACCAGATGCAAGTTGGCCAAGGGTGACAAGCCGCTTTGCTTGGTGAGCGCTGGCCAATCCGCCGGGCCGGGAAACACCAAATGCACCGCGACTTCCGGGCGGGTCTGCGCCAGCCACCAGCAATTCCGCAGGCAGTAAAGCGCGTGGGCGGAGCCATCCAGCGGCGACTGGTTGATCACGAAGAACAGGCGGCGAGCGGGGGCGGGGTTCATGCCGCCATCCTCCCGCACGCGGCCAGCACCTGCTCCACCGTGAGGTCGTTCATGCGCCGCTCGTGGGGCAGCGCCCCGGGTGGCGAGACCAGCTCATGACGCACCTGCCACGGATGCCAGATGCGCTCATCCGAGGGGCCGAAGAGGGCGGCGGTGGGCGTCTGGCACGCGGCGGCGAGGTGCATCGCCGCCGTGTCTACCCCGACGAAGAGCCGCGCGCGATAGAGCAAGCCGGCGAGTTGCGACCAGTTCAACCGCCCCGCTGTGCTCACCGCCCGGCCCGCGAGCGCACGCTCCAGTTCCGCCGCGTCCCGCACCTCGTCCGGGTCCGGCCCCGCGCTGATGACGAGCCGGGGAAAAGTTTCCGCCAACCCTCGGGCCACCGCCACCCAGCGCTCCAACGGCCAGCGCTTGCGCTGCCAGCGCGTGCCGGGATGCAGCACCACGAAATCCCTCCACCCCGCCGCAGGTGCCCAGTCCTCGGTGCGTTCGCGGGCGAAGGCGATGGGGGGCACCACGGACGGCAATGGCAGCGCGTCGTGAACGGTGAAATAATCCTTCTCCACCGCGTGAGCTTCGTGCCACCGGAACGAAGAGAATGAATTGAACCGCCGCCGCCACCACCAGTTTAACGGCGCACCGGCGACGTTGGCCGTCCGACGGGGTGCCCCGCTCATGCCCGCCAACCATCGCCCCCGGTCGCCATCGCTCAACTCGAAGGCATGGTCAAAGGTTTGCCGCCGCAGTTGGAGACACAGCCGGAGGTCGCCCAGCCACGCCGTCGGCGAACGCAGCGCCACCTCCGCCGGGGCGGTGGTCAGCAACCGGGAGACCGCCGGACACCCGGCCAGAACCCCCTCACTACCCCGCCGCACCACGACCCAAACCTCCGCCTCTGGATAGGCCGCTTGAACTGCCGTCAACGTCGGTGTCAGCAGGAGGGAGTCGCCGATGTGTTTGGGTTTGATGAACAGCAGCCGCACAGCGCAACTTTCCCGGCGGCCCAAACCGCGTGGCAAGTCAAATCCCGTGAATTTCAGCTTGCCCAACCACCTTAGGAGCGAAGACGCTGCCCGGAGAATTTTTGTCACATGCCCCGACCCTGTGCTTGGACTTTTGATTCCGAACTTGGCGCGTCCGAACTGGACTGCGTGAGCAAGTATCTTAACCAGCCGGGTTTTGAGGGGCCGTGTCTGGAGGTCGGAACAGCAGTTGGCGGCACGCTGTGTGCGATGATGGCCTGTTTTCCCGAGGCGCACCGCCCGCGCTTTGTCGTTGTGGACAACCTGCGGTATTTTCCCGGCCAGTTGGAGGCCGTGCGGCAGAATTTGCGCCGGCATCAGTTGGATCCTGCCACCGTGGATTTCCGAGAGTGCTCCAGTGCGGAGGCGTTCCCGCGCGCTGAAAGAACAGGCGAGCGCTTCGGTTTCATCCTCGTGGACGCCTGCCACAAGGTCCGGCAAGTCACCGAGGACCTGCGGTGGACGCGCTTGCTCCGCGTGGGTGCGGTGGTTTGCCTGCACGACTACGGCGGTCCACATCGTGGCGTGACCTTGGCCGCTGACCGCTTCCTACGCCACCACCCGAACTACCGCCGCGAGGAGTTGGTGGGCTGTCTGCTCGTGCTCCGCAAGACCGCCGCGAGCACCACGCCGGAGATCGTTGCACGCGATCTTTTGTGGGCGGCCTTGCTCGCGCCTTGGCTACAGCTCCAAGTCAGCTTCGCCAAACGCTGGCGTCGGCTGGGCCTCCCTACATGAACACAGCACCTGAAAGTTATTCCCAGTTTGGCGAGGACGTAATCGTCCGGGAGTTTTTTGAACAGCGCAGCGACGGCTTCTTCATGGAGGTTGGGGCCAATGATCCGGTGAAGTTCAGCCAAACTTGGTTGCTGGAGCGGCTCGGGTGGACCGGGCTGCTCGTCGAACCGTTGGCGGACCGGTGCGCTCGCCTCCGCACGGCGCGGCCGCGCAGCCGGGTGCATCAAGTCGCGGTCGGCGCGCCGGCGCAACGCGGGCAACTGGAGTTGCAAGTGCCGCCGGACGATATGTTCGCCTCCCTGAGTCCGCGCGACAAAGCGCCGACGGCGGTCAAGACCCAGACGGTGCAGGTGAAGACGTTGGACGAGGTGCTGGCCAGTGAGGGCGACCCGGCGGTGGATTTCATCTCGATTGATGTCGAAGGGCTCGAACTAGAGGTGCTCCAAGGCTTCGCGCTGGTCCGGCACCGGCCCGCGCTCTTGATAATGGAGGATCATCTCAAGAGCCTGGCGGTGCATACACACCTTACCGCGCACGGTTACAAGCTGGTAAAACGCACGGGGTGCAACAACTGGTATGTCCCCGCCGGCACGCCGTTCCCCTTCACGACCTGGACGGAGCGTGTGCAGTTATGGAAGCGGCTGCGGCTGAACACGCCGTGGAACATCACGCGGCGGCGGCTCGTCGGCACGTTGCGGGGCCGGGCCGGCTGAAGTTCAGAGTTTCGCTCATGCTTACGCGGTGCATCTACCTTCAGGACTTCATCGGCCTCTCCAACCGCTTGGAGACCCTGGCCTTGGCCTTCGCGCTGCGGGCCGCGCACGGCCACGAAATCCGCCTAGACTGGCCGGAGCTGGACGCCTTCTCGGTGGCGGACACGCACCGAGGCAGGCCGGGGTTGTGGGGGCGTATCGGAGCGGCCCGGGTCCGGGTGTGCTCTCCGGAGCTGTTCCAACAACTGAAGCACCGACGGACGGTGCTGCTGCGCGGGATGCTGGGGCCGGATCCCGAAATGCAGGCGGTGTATCCAACCCTGCCGAGCAAGCTGCGCCTCGCGCCCCCGCTGCGGGCGGCGGTCCAGACCACCTTCACCCAGCTTGGCCCGCACCCGGTGGTGGGGGTCCATGTTCGGCGGGGCGACTTCATCGAAGGGAATCCCGAAACCTACGATGCCACCGGACGCCGCCATCCGGCGGTGCCGTTGTGGTGGTATGAGCACGCGATGGAACGGATTTTGGCGCGCTCCCCGGAAACGCGCTTCCTGCTCTGCTGCACGGGGGATCCGAGCCTGCTGGCCCACTGGCGGAAACGGTTCCACCTCGTCGAGGTTCCCGCCGTCAGCCCTTATACTTACAAGGGAGCGGATCACGCTTCGGCCCGGCATCCGGTCGCCGATCTGTTCGCGCTGGCGTGCTGCCCTGTATTGTTGGCGACGCCCATCTCCAGTTTTTCACACTGGGCGGCTAATGTTCTTGGGTGCCCCACGGTTTGCCTCACCCCGCCGTTGCAGACCCAGCGATCAGCCCCGGCTATGTGCCGCGTGGACGTGCGCGGGAAGGTGCTGCCACACTGGCTCGCCGCTGGCCGACTGGGAGTCGGGCTGCAGCCCGTGAACGCGACCCTCGACGGTGTGGATTTATCCGGCCGAGCGACCGTCGACTGGATTCAGCCGATGTCGTCTGACCAATGAATCCCCCGCCGCATCGCGTTTGGCGCATCGTCCACTCCGAAGCCTCGCTGGGCTGGGGCGGGCAGGAACGGCGTGTCATGGCCGAGCTGTTGGGCTTCTGCGGGCGCAGGCATGCGGTGGGCGTGATTGCCCCTGTTCGCGCGACGATTTTCTCCGAGGCGGCGCAACACGACTTGCCCCGGCTCGCGCTGGCGGAGCCGCGTTGGGCCTTTCCCTATGCGGTCTTACGCACTGCCCGGTGGCTGCGGGCGTTCCGCGCGGAGGTGGTGAACACGCACAGTTCGCGGGATGGTTGGGTCGTGGGGCTAGCGGCGCGGGTGGCACGCACACCGGTGCTGATTCGCTCGCGGCACATTGACGTGGACTATCCCCACCGCTGGCTCAGCCGACATGCGTTCACCACGCTGGCCGATGAGGTGCTAACGACAAGTGACAAGATCACCAACCACCTGCGCACACGGTTCACGCTACCCGCCGAGCGCGTCACCACGGTGTCCACGGGCATTGATCTAGAGCGTTTTCATCCCGGGGCGACGCCCGCCGTGTTGCCCGGTCCCGCTGGCGAAGCACAGTGGCCCACGGTCGGCATGGTCTCGGTGCTGCGTTCCTGGAAGGGGCATGCGACTTTCTGTGCCGCTGCGCGGCGGCTACGGGCGGAGGGGCGGAAAATCCGGTTCATCGTGGTGGGGGGCGGTGCTCCGGTGGCGCACTTCCAGGCCTTGGCGCAGGCGGAGGGGGCTGAGGATTGC
>SXGU01400562.1_pt1 | contig 13473 bp, 12 predicted proteins | sample 3174531 | NCBI WGS metagenome assembly SXGU01 (sample SAMN11356863, study PRJNA531348) | freshwater metagenome | isolation source: freshwater sample F1-140 | place: China: Fuxian Lake, Yuxi | collected 2017-12-25 | reverse complement strand
TTCGCAACTCAGCGGCGGTACGAAAAACATTTCCTGGTTTGCCTGGTCGGGGCGGCCGTTATCCCCGATGCTCTGGTAGGCAAAAACATTCTTCGAGGTCCGGATGAACAGATTTCCGTTTGCCCCGTACATGGATCCGCCGGTGGCAATATATTCGCCCGCATTTATAGTAAAAGACGGTGCGGTATTGGCTCCGAAAAAGATCTCGGTATTATCTTCATGGGCAATCAACAATATGCGCTCCACCGGATCCTGCCCGGTGCTCTTGATGAAGATGTAATCCTTCCCGGTGCGTTCGGCCGAAACGATCTGATCAAAACCCAGGTCCAGATTTCCCATTTCGCCATTTGTGCCCCCAAACGAACCGCAGTTGACCGCAATCGGCTTATCGGAACTCACAAGAGCGCCAATAAGGGCATCGCGGTTGGGGTTGTGAGGACCTTCAACGGCAATCATATAACTTTCTCCCGCGTTAAGGACCACCGGGGGAATGTTGTTCCCCACAAATTCATAGTTGATGACCTGTGCGCCCTCCTTGATATCCGAGAATGTAACGGTAGTGTTGTTTTCGGTTGCCATCACGGAAACAAAGGTAAAATGCACCGAGTCATAACTTGGGGCCGATGTATTGAGGAACGCACCTATCCTGAACTGCGTTCCCAGGGCGGCCAATCCTTTGGACACAATTTGCCCCGCCTGGTTCTGGTTTCCTGCAATGATCCTCGCCGAGACATAGATCAGATCGTCTCCTTCCACCACAAAGCCCTTGTTTTGCATCACCGTGCCCGAAAAGCCACTGTTCATGGTGAGCTGGGTGTTGTTGCCAAGGCCGATATTGTAAATATAGGGCTCGTCCCGGGACACCGTTCCGTTTATGACGCTTCCGCCAAGGTTGATGATCCTTATATTGACCGGCGTCAGGCTGGGTGTGGAAATGTAGAGGAACTGCTCTTCAGGGATTACGTTGACCGACGATGAGAGCGGCGGGATATAATGCGTCTTGCTGAACTGCGCGAACGCACAGGCCGAACAAAGGATGAACAAAATGTTCAGGAATTTTTTCATGCAATAAATGTAGGAAATTAAATGCTCAGCGTTTTAGCGCAAAATGACTTTTAACGGTGCGGCCTCCCGGTAGCGCCAGCGTAAACCAATAGTCGGAGGAAGGCACCTCGCGGCCCTCATGGCGGCCGTCCCAAAATTGGTCGGGCCCAAAATCCGCTAGCAACTTGCCATACCTGTCGAAGATGCGGATCCGCGCGCCGGGTTGCGTCTGCAGGTTTTTGATCTGCCAACGATCATTTGCCCCATCGCCGTTCGGCGTGAAGAAATTGGGATAATCCAGCACATAGATTACGAACGGGCCTACAGTGCCGCAGCCGTTCTCATCGCGGATGTAAACATCGTGAATGCCCGCTGGCACCTGTGTAAATACCGGCGAGGACTGGAAGGAGGAACCCGCCAGCGAGTACGTGTAATTTCCCACTCCCGATGCGTTGATGGAAACCGTATTGTTGCCGCCGTTGAAGTCGGAGATGTCGGCGCCTTCAAAGACCGCCTCGCCCGAAGCCGTCACGGTAAAGGTCTTCACCGCCTGGCAACCCTGCGCATCGGTGATGGCGACCTGGTAAGTGCCCGCCGCCTGGACCTGTATCAACTGGCCGGTCGCGCCGTTGCTCCAGGTGTAGTTGGCGTAGCCTGCATCGGCGATTAGGTAGGCAGGCGAACCGGGACAGAGGATGACGCCCGCATCCTGTATCGAACCGCCAAAATTCCTGACTTCCAAAATTACGGGGACGATGCCGTAACATTCGGGGCCATTGACAAGCCGTGCAAAAATGGTCTGCTCAAAGGCAACGGTATTGGTGAAAACCGATCCCAGTGCGTTTTGCGACAGGGCAGCATCGCCCGCACTCGCGTAATATTCGACCGAGAGGCTCGGGGGAAGTCCCGACATCAGCACGGGCGTCACCAGTTCGTCAAGGTTGAATGCCGAAATGCCGTCGGGGTTTCCGTCCTGCTCGCAGAGAATCACGGGGGCGGGAGGCTGCACCGAAGCATTTGAAATCCCAAGGTCCACGGTCCCAAGGGAAAAACATCCGAAATTATTGGAAACCCTGGCCGTGACCTGCGTGCCATCCGGAGCAATGTACGCCGAGGAATTGGCGATGGCATTGGTTTGTGCCAGGGCATCGGCGGGAGTCGGATAATACAGAACCGTCAGCCCGGGGTTGCCCGTTGCGAGGGCATTTCCAGCCGTTGCGAGATTGAAGGCGGCCAGCCCATCGCCATCGGGGTCGCATTCCACAAGGGACTGCGGCGAATCCAATACCGGTTTGGAAACGTATTCGATCGTGGCTTCTCCCATCGCGATGCATCCGTTGGTGCCGAGGGTTACCTCGACGGTGTAGGTTCCGGGATCGGTGACCACCAATTGCTCAAGGACAGTCGGGAGCTGCACGCCGTCCTTGAACCATTTGTAGGTGTTGGTGCCGGCCTCGGTGGCGTCGAGCGTGATGTTTTCTCCCTCGCAGACTGGATTCTGTGTGGAGATGAGCCTGTCCGGGCCGATATCGGTGCCGACCGAGAAACTTCCGCCGCCCAAAAATATCGCCGAATCGTACCGGATGTTTTCCTCGTCGGCAATCACGAGCTTGATGTGGTAGGTAACGCCCGGGGTGACGCTCGCCTTTGCCGTCAGGACGACCGTCTGGCCGTTGAAATTGGTAGGATGCTCAAAGCCGTTGAAGCCGTCAAAATATATTTCGTTCTGGGCGGGGCAACCGTTGGCTCCCGGAATCTGGGGATGCACCGATGTGACCATGACCGGGATATCGGTGTTGGGCAATACGGCCAGGTTTTCCCATGGGCCGCCGGTGGCAGGCCTCAGGAGGAAAGCAAACGCATCGGAGTAGCGGCAGGGCGCAGTGCCTTGGTATTCCTCGGACGAAAAGATGTAATCAAAGCTGATCTGGCTGGTGAGCGGCGTAAAATCAAATTCCAGCACGGTCGCGTTGTAGGTGGGGTCGAGCCCCAGCATCTGCTCAAGGTCCTGGTCGCCAAGCCATAGTGTGGACCCTTCGTCGATAAGGTTGGAATTGGGCCCCTGTGTACGCGATGCGCGGGAGGTGGCCAGGACGATGCCGTTTGCAAAGGGAAAGGTGCCGCCGCCGGTGAAATACCCGTAGCTATTGGCCCCGCCGGAGAAATTGTCGCCCCATACCGTGACGTTGGCCACATTGGCGCAAGGGCTGTTGACCAGAACGTCGGCTACCAGTTGCTGTGCCGTGTACGAATCGTCAACCTGGATGTACTGCGAAAACAGGTACGACGGAACTAACAAAAAGCACCAAAAAACCGCAACGCAAATCACTCTCATAGCATCGGCAAAGATACTACAAATCGCGTTTTTTGAGGAGTTTGTACGAGCTAAACACAAAAATAACGGTCCATGCGAGCGCAACTGCCAATGCTATTGCCGAAACTCCGTAATCCTTGGGTGTGACGTCACCGCCAATTGCCGTTTCAAGGGTCTTGATCGCCGACAGCCTGGTAAACGGTTCCAGGATCAGGTTGGACATCGACGCCAGCGGAAAGAACTGCATGATTTTGGTGGCAATGTCGGCTTTTGGAAAGACCTGGAATTCGAGGATTCCGTACACAATGCCTTCAAAGATGTTCCAGACCAACAAAAATCCCAATGCAAACGCCGACCGCTTGACCAAAATCCCCAAAAAAAGACAGAACGAGAAAAACGCGACCAGTTTGACAAAGTAGGCCAGCAGGTATTCCATGTCAGAGAAGATAATGGACGGCTCGGTGTAGCTGGAAAAGCAAAGCCCGAGGATGAGCGACATTGCAAAAATGAATAGAGTTGAAATTCCCGCAAACAGCACGACGGTCAAAAATTTGGAAATGACGAATTCCTTTTTGCTGAGGCCGTCGATCAGGTTTTGTTTGAGCGTGCCGTAGCTGTATTCGTTGGCCATCATTGAGACGATTACGATTGCCAGGAAAAGTTTGAGGATCGCGGCAATGTAGGTGTTAAAGTGCCAGATGTAGGGAAAGTTGAAGATGCCCTGCTCGGCAATGTGCAACTTGAAACTCCCAATGTCAAATTTTATTGAGGCGATTAGTGCGATAAAGGACAGGAGCACGAAATAGGTGATGGTCAGGACGCGGCTGGCGCGGCTGCGCCATATCTTTTGGAGTTCGATGGAGAGCAGGCGCTTCATTTTGCGGTGGGTTTGTTGGTGATGGCCAGGAATTGTTCTTCAAGGGTGTTGCGGCGCGTTGACAGGTGGCTGGCAAAGATGTTCCTCGATGCGAGGAAACGGTTCAGGTCGGCGCCATCGGTACGGCCGTTGACGTATAAAATGAATTTGCCGTTATCCGGCAAAAGCCGCTGGTAACCGGGATACTCCCGCAATGCCGCTTCGAGCGCCCGCATGTCGTCGGCACAAACCTCGAGAAACTGTTCGCCTTCGGTGAGGCCTTCCACGGTGCCCGAGTACAGGATTTCACCCTTGCGCAATACCAGTACGTGCGAGCAGACCTTCTCGACCTCGTCCAAAAGGTGCGAGGCCAGCAGGATCGTGGTGCCCTGTGAGGCAATCTTGCGGATGATGTCGCGGATCTGGTGGATGCCCTGCGGATCAAGCCCGTTGGTGGGTTCGTCAAGGATCAGGATCTCCGGGTCGTTGAGCAGTGCCGATGCGATTGCCAGGCGCTGCTTCATCCCGAGTGAAAAAGTCCGGAATTTGCTGTCCTTGCGGTCGGTGAGCCCGACGATCTCGAGTTTTTCGGCTACTTTCTCATAACCCGACCCCTTGATGTCGCACACCAGGCGGAGGTTTTGTTCGGCGGTCATGTAGGGATAGAAATTGGGCCGCTCGATGATGGCTCCCACTTTTTTGAGGGCCTCGTGCGTCTCGACTTTGCCGCCGAACCACTCATATTCGCCCGAAGTCCTGTTGACCACGTTGAGCACGATGCCCAGTGTGGTTGATTTCCCGCTGCCGTTTGGCCCGAGTATCCCGTAAACATTGCCTTTATGGATTTCAAGTGAGACGTTCTTGACGGCGTGGATGCGGCCGAACCGCTTGTGGAGGTTCCTGATCGATAAGATGGTTTCCAATTGGATTTGGTTTGGTTGCGTTAGGACGACCAATATAAACAATTGTTACCGAAAAAATTTTATAGATGCGACTGCCGGCGTTGGTGAAGGCTGATGAGCGCCTCGTTGATCTCCCGATGCTCCTGCGTGAGGGAGACGCGCCTTCCCGTGACATCGTTGGTGACCTGCAGGTGGCACACGCTGCATTCAAATTCCCTGAAGTATCCCGTCACGATCTTGGTGGTGCGGAACTTATGTCCGAAAAGCGCGCATAAAATCCGGCCTTTGAAAGAATGCTCTTTGTAAGTAATTGATTTCATGGCTATTGTATTAGCACGGTAAACGTACTTTAACCATCGATAATATGCAAATTTAATCGACGAAATACAACAATCTATATATCAATATAAGTAAATACTTACTTTTTAACTTTTTTGTTCTTTGTTGAAATAAACCAGGTAGTAGTACATCTGCTTTTCCTCGTCCCAACCCTTCTCGACGAATTTCTCGGCGCTTTCGGGATTGATGAAATCGAGCTTGATCTGGATATTGGTGTCGAGATTGACCACGTTGCGGATGCTTTTGCGCGCATCTGACACCGCTGCGTTCGCGATCGGGAAATTGGTTACGTCCTCGATGCTGTATTTTGCGCCCTTGTCCACCTTGTAGCTCTTGAATTCGGGGATGAGGTCAGGGTTGTCCAGTACCTCGTTGAGGAATTTGGTTTCCTCGAACTCATCGTTCTTTGCAAAATAGTTCACCGACCGGTTCATGAACATCACCTCCTCCTTTTTATCTTCGGCCGGGAGCACGACGTCCTTGGCGAAGTTCTGGCAAAATTTAAGGTATTTCTTGGTGATGAAATTTTCGTCCTCGAACGCATCGACGCTTAGGAAGTGCTCCAGCCAGTAACGCGCGTCATACCGGTTTGAATCCACGGTGAGGATCTTATATCCTTCTTCCTTCATGTAGTTGAAGACCAGGCATCCCTTATCGAGTTTGTTGAGGCTGATGCCCTGCTGCAGGATCATGTCCAGTTGCGAACCCTTTTCATTGAACTGCAAAAAGTCCTGCTGCAATTCGCTCTTGAAGATGCCCAGCACATCGCACGGCTTGTTGTCGATGGTCACCCCCGTGATGTGGGCCACGTAGACCTCTCCTGCCTTGATATGCGGATGCGCCGACTGGTCATACAGGTGTTGGGTGATGCGCTTGGAAACCTCATGGGTCCCGCCGGGATTGGTGAACACCTCGGTCGCCATCTTGTACATGTCGTGGTAGTCAAGGTCAACGTCGTGGGCAAACTGATAATAGTTTTCCTCCTTTTCGCGAAACGATTTCAGGAAAAATTCCTTCAAAAGCGGCGCGATCTCATCGTTGAGCTTGTACGGTTCCGATGAAAGGAAAACCGGTTCATTGCGGCTCTTGTTGCCCACGCGGTGGATGGATAGCGACTCGATCTGGGCGTTGTAGAGGTTGATCATAGCGGTCAGGGGTCAGTCATCAGGAGTCAGCTACTTGGAGGGCGCCGGATGTCTGTAATTTATAATTGATTATTTTCTTAAAATGTTGGTGATAACCTTCAGTCCCGGATTAGTCAGTGAGTAGCTGAAAACTGATAGCTGAAAGCTGACGGCTTGTCAGTTCCAGTTCTCCTCAAATCCCAGATCCTCAAAACTCTCCCCGTCCCCGTCAAACATGTCAAGGTCGTCCTGGTCATAGCCGTCCTCGTCATCGTAATCGAAGGCCTTGTCGTCGGAATCCGAGAAATCCTTGTCCGGTGCGCTCGCGGGCATGATCCCGTGCGAGAAAAGCACACTCGGGTAAACTTCTGACGCCTGGACCTCCTCGATTGCGGCCAGTTCGATCAGGAACGTCCACATGTTCAGGAAATCGTACACGTAAATGAGTTTGGTGCTGTCGGCGTCCACCACTTCCGATAGTTGGTAATCCGACATTACCTTCTGTTGGCCCGGCACGTCGCCCGTATCGAATAGTGAAATCTCGTCTTCCTGATTCCATTGCTCGTCACTTGTGTAAAAGGAAGCAGGTTCCAGTCCGTCAAAGCCAAATGCGTTGACGATGGCATTGTGCAGGTCCTCGAGGCTGTCGTCCTCAAGTATGGCGATGTCGCGAAAGACGTCTTCCTCGGCGTCCAGGATCACCCTGAATTTATAAACCATGATATGCGTTTTGTAAGGGCGCAAAGGTAAAATATAATCGGCCCTAACAGTAAAAAAGTAATCAACAATTTACGGTTTGGGCTTGACGATCTTCTCGTGCAGCCCCGGTGTCGCCATCAGCGCAGCCGTCCCATACCACGGAATATATTCACACGTGAAAATCCCCGCCTTGACGGCCGGGTCGGCCTGGGCCATGGCTTCGGCCTGGGCGACGGTCTCGCAGTTCAGGATAAAGATCCCGCGGTAGCCAAGCTCGTTTTTCCCAAAAGGCCCGGCAACCGCCATTTTCCCGTCGGCGGCAAGTTTCTGGATGTTGGCCATGTGTCCGGCAAAGAGCGTTTTCTTCTCCTCGTCAGTAGCGGTCACGTTTGGCCCGGTCTTCAGGATGGCCAAAACATACTTTTTCATGCCGTTCTCGTTTCCGCCCAGCGACCTGGCGAGTTCGGCATCGTATTTTTCCTGGCACAGCATGATGGCGGGCAACAGGAGCAGGAGGTAGCGCAAAGTTTTCATGCCGCAATTTAAGGATTCTGCAGTCCATCCCGCAATTTCGACGGTTGGGCACATTCTTTTTTCAGATGGTACGCCGCGGCGCCAACTTTGTCCAAAATTCTGATCATGAGACTTATTACCATCCTGCTTTTGATGTGCTTTCCGGTTTTTTCGCAGATACAGATCAGCGGCACCATCCTCGACAGGTCCGGGAAACCGATTGCTGGGGCCAATGTCTTTTTGGAGGGTTCCTATGACGGCGCCGTCACCGACAGCCTGGGCCAATTCGCGTTCGATACCCCGATGAATGGCACGAAACACCTCATGGTGACCGCTTCGGGTTTTGAACCCCTCAGGATCGCATTGGATCGTGATCGTGCTTCGGCCCTGAAGATCACCATGCGGGAATCGGCGATGGCCCTGGATGCCGTGGTCGTGACCGCCGGTACGCTCGAGGCCGGAGACAAGGCGCGGGTGTCTGTACTCAAACCGCTTGACATCGTGACAACCGCGGGGTCGGCGGGGAACATCGTGGCGGCGTTGCAGACCTTGCCAGGCACGCAGGCTGCCGCCGAGGACGGGCGCCTCTTTGTGCGTGGGGGACGCGCCGAGGAAACCCAGACATTCGTCGACGGGATCCGGGTCAGCCAGCCCTATGGCGCGACACTGGAAAATCTTCCCACGCGGGGTCGTTTTTCGCCCTTCCTGTTCAGCGGGATTTCGTTCTCCACGGGCGGTTATTCGGCCGAGTACGGGGATGCGCTATCAGGTGTCCTGTTGCTCAATACCGCCGACGACATCCAACAGGAAAAAACCGACATATCACTGATGACCGTAGGGCTTGGGCTGGGGAACACCCAAAAATGGGGAAGCCGTTCGCTTACCTTCAACACTTCCTATATTGACCTCTCGCCTTATCAGGCTGCCGTTCCGCAACAGGTCAAGTTCAACCGCGCCTACCAGTCGATTTCGGGCGAGGCGGTTTACCGGCAGGAGCTGCAAAAGGGCGTTTTCAAGGTTTACGCCGCCTTCGATGCCGCGCGCTTTGGCGTTGACCAGGACCTTATCGACCAGGATGAACCCCTGCGGATCGGCGTGCGCAACAACAATTTCTATTTCAATTCCTCGCTCAAATATGACCTGCCGGCCAATTGGCAGCTGTTTGCGGGTGCAGGTGCGGGGATTGGCCGGACGCTGACGGGCATCGACCGCGACCAGGTAAGTGAGGACGACGATGCGCTCCATCTCAAGCTTAAATTCAGCAGGCGGCTTAGGATGATCAGGCTCAATGTGGGCGCCGAATGGTTCCGAAACCTCTACAGCGAAACTTTTGACGATGGCAATCTCTACCGACGGGCCTATCACGCCAGCGCCGCGGCCGGTTTCGCCGAAGCCGATTTCCTTTTCTCTAAAAACTTTGCGGTCAAAACGGGACTGCGGATTGCGAGCCACGAAAAGTTGGGTGGCGCGCTGTCCCCGCGTGTCTCGGCCGCGCTGAAGCTTCACCCGGGCGGGCAGGTCTCGATCGCGGCGGGTACTTTTGCGCAGTCGCCCGGCCACGAATTCCTCAAGCAGGACGAACGTTTCGCACATGAAGAGGCCACGCACCTGATCCTGAATTACCAGTATTCAAAAAACAAACGCATGCTGCGGTTTGAGGCCTATGCCAAGGACTATTCAAATTTGGTCCGGTTTGACACCGTGGACGGAATGCAACGGGATTTCTCGCAATCGGGCTATGGATATGCCCATGGCGCCGAGATTTTTTGGCGGGACGCCCGGACGGTCCGGAATCTCGAGTACTGGATTTCCTATTCCCTGCTCGACACCAAAAGGCTCTACCGCGAGTTTCCATCCGAAGCCACGCCGGGATTTGCCGCGAAGCACACGTTTTCGGCCGTGGCCAAGATCTGGGTCAACAGCCTCAAATCGCAAATTGGCCTTACCAACACGTTTGCCTCCGGAAGGCCCTATGAGAATCCGGAGCGCTCCGGCTATTTGGAAAGCCGCACGCGGGGATACAACAACCTGAGCGCCAGCTGGGCCTACCTGCTCACCTCGCAAAAAATCCTGTATTTCTCGGTGTCAAATGTTTTGGGTACCGATAACGTCTTTGGCTACCGATATGCCGCCGCCGCGGGAGGTGACGGCACCTACCGGCGGCAGGCGATCGGTCAGCAGGCCGACAGGTTCTTCTTCATCGGTCTGTTCTGGACCATCTCGGACGACGGGAAAAGCAACCAGCTGCGCAACCTTTGACGGTTCATCCTTGAAAAACGACGGTTCGGTACCAATGATTTTTACCGGCGGGCCATCGGCGATAATTTTACACCATAATCCTGAACAATTAAATTCAAAATCATGAAAAAAGCACTACTGATCCTGACACTGCTTGTTGCCAACCTTGCAACGGCACAGAAATTTGAAGAAGGCATGGGCCGCGCCCTTGCGATGTGGAAGGAAGGAAAGGCTGACCAGGCCACCGCACTCCTGGAACGCATTGCCGCCGCCGAACCCAAAAGCTGGCTCCCCAATTATTACATCGCCCTGATCAATACCACGCAGGCGTTTTCAAATCCCGCCAAAATGGATGCGCTGCTTGAAAGGGCGCAGGCGGCACTTGATGCAGAAATGGTCAAAGATCCCGCGAATGCCGAGCTGCACGTCTTGCAGGCAATGGCTTACACGGCGAGGATCGCATCGGACCCGATGTCCTACGGAATGTCCTACTCGCCGCGCGTGATGGAATCGTATGCAAAGGCGCTGGCGATCGATCCCGCAAATCCCCGGGCGGTCTTTGGCAAAGCCGAATTTGACCTCCACAGCGCGCCCTACACCGGCGCCGACATCCAGCCGATCTGCGCCCGGATTAACCGCGCCATCGAACTTTTCGCTACTTTTAAACCGGCATCGGCGCTGCATCCTTCCTGGGGGCTTGACCGCGCCGTCGAAACAAAGAAAAGCTGCAAGTAATGAACAGGTACGTCAGGGAACTCGTTAAGGCCATCGTGATGGGTTGCGCCATATTCCTGGTGCTCCAGGGGTTGAACCTTCTGGGCGGCGGTTCGCTTCCGAAGGAAAGAGCGCTGCTCATGCACTTCATGTTCACGATGCTTTACAGCGTGGGCCTGTATTACCTCAACGCCTGCATCTTCATTTACCTGGACCGCATCTTCGCCCGGGACCGTTTCACCGTCAAGCGCCTGATCACCGGCGTTGTCCTGTCCTTCGCGCTGACCCTGGCGGCGGTCTTCCTGCTGCGCGTCTTTGAGGAAGTCGTGGTGGAAGGCAATACCCTGGCAGGTTTCCTGGCCGATGAGCATCCGCGCAATTACATCGTGTCAATGTTGATTTTTTCCTTTATCAGCCTTGGCGTGCACGGGTTTTACATCTACAGGGCCTACCAGGAGCAGAAGGTCAGGGAGCAGAAGATCATCGCCGGGAACGCGTCGGCTAAATTTGAGAGCCTTAAGAACCAGATCGATCCACACTTCCTTTTCAACAGCCTCAATGTCCTGAGCTCACTGATCGAGGAAAATCCGGACCAGGCACAAAAGTTCACGACTTCGCTATCAAAGGTATATCGGTACGTACTGGAGCAAAAGGACAAGGAACTCGTTCCCGTCGCCGAAGAGCTTGCCTTTGCCAAAACCTATATGGGATTGCTCAAGATGCGGTTTGAGAACAGTGTGGTTTTCCACTTGCCCCAGCAGGTCCCCGATACCGAGGCGAAGGTTGTTCCCCTATCGCTGCAACTGTTGCTGGAAAATGCGGTAAAGCACAATATTGCCAGCCCCAACAAGCCCCTGGAGATTACCATAGGCATTGAAGATGGGTTTCTGTGGGTGCGCAACAATTTCCAGAAGAAGGAGGTTTTGTCAGAACGCAGGGGCGTCGGGCTGGCCAACATCGCCGACCGCTATGCCTTGGTGACCGACCGGAAGGTGTTGGCGGACGAACAGGGCGGCTATTTTACCGTGCAGATCCCAATGCTGACGCGAAAGATCGAGGTGGAGCAGCCCGTCACCGGTGACGATTACAACCGAATCTTGAAAAAGGTCGAGGACATCAAGGGCTTTTACGGCAATCTTACGGCCTACCTGATCGTGATACCCGCACTCGCCGTGCTCAATATCGTGACGTATCCCAAATTCCTGTGGTTCTTCTTTCCGGCGATAGGTTGGGGTTTTGGATTGTTGTTCCACGGCCTGAACACCTTTAATTACATGCCGTTCCTGGGCAGTGATTGGGAAGAGCGCAAGGTTCGGGAATTGATGAAGAAGGACAGGGCGCGCAGGTACGATTGACCAAAATCGAATGTCAATGACGGCATCCGCCATCCAACGACATTTGGCTAATAACTAACAGCTAATAATTAATCACCAACAACCCATCAAATGGAACAGCAAACATCACTCGAGCAGCAGCGCATCGATCGCGTGCGCAAGCGCGTCAAGGCGATTTCGGCGTTTTACCGCCACGCCCTGATTTACCTTGCGGTCAATGTGACCCTGATCGCAATCAAATATTTTACGCTTGATCCCGGAGAAGCGTTCCTGGATTTCGGGACCTTCGCAACGGCATTTTTTTGGGGCATCGGATTGGCCTTCCATGCGCTCGGCGTGTTCACTGAGAACGTATTTTTTGGCCAGCAGTGGGAAGACCGCAAGGTGCGAGAACTGATGGAAAAGGAAAAACGCCAAAAATGGGAGTAGTGCGCACCCTGATTGTCGAGGATGAAAAACCGGCCGCCCGCCTTCTCCAGCGCAAGCTCGAAAAATTGGGCATGGCGCCGGAAGCGATGCTGCATTCGGTGGAGGAGGCCGTTGCGTGGTTTGAAAGCAACAAGCATCCCGACCTGATCTTTCTAGACATCCAACTCTCGGACGGGCTCTCTTTTGAGATATTCGAGCGGGTAGCGGTGGACAGCGCGATCATCTTCACGACGGCCTATGACGAATACGCCTTAAAGGCCTTTAAACTAAACAGTATCGATTACCTGCTTAAACCTATAGACGAAGAGGAACTCGAGGCCGCTGTGGACAAATTCAGGTCCAGGAATTCAAATAAACCAGGTCCCGACCTCGACGACCTGAGGAGGCTGCTTTCGCCCGGCCCCGAATCTTACCGCAAGCGTTTCACGGTACGCATCGGCCAGCAGCTCAAGATCGTTCCCGTCGAGGAAATTGAATGCATCTACAGCGAAAACAAGGGGACTTACCTGCACACGGCCGACAACCGCGACTACCTGATTGACCAGACTTTGGAATCGATCGAGCCCGAAATGGATCCATCGCGGTTTTTCAGGGTCAGCCGAAAATTCATCGTGGCCATGCCTGCCATCCGCGAAATCCAGATCTACAGCAACAGCCGCCTGAAAGTCATCTTGCCCACGTATAAAGGCGATGAGGTCATCGTAGCCCGCGAGCGCGTGCCGGATTTCAAGTCCTGGCTGGGTTAAAAGGATGATTTATGGTGCACCGACAGCACGACCTGTGCCTTCGCCGAATTTTCAAGCACCTGGTTCATCCAGCCCGCCTGCACCGCGAGGTTCTTTGAAAAACGGTACCCGGCGCCCAGGTAGAGGCGGTTGCGGTCAAAGACAGCGCGATTGTCCGAAGTCTTTTGACCGTTGATGAAGATTTCATTGTACAGCGAAGCGTAAAATGTTTTGGCGTCCAT
>SXGU01361239.1_pt1 | contig 13475 bp, 11 predicted proteins | sample 3174531 | NCBI WGS metagenome assembly SXGU01 (sample SAMN11356863, study PRJNA531348) | freshwater metagenome | isolation source: freshwater sample F1-140 | place: China: Fuxian Lake, Yuxi | collected 2017-12-25 | reverse complement strand
CCCCGCAGGACATCCTCATGCGGGATGGCGATCTCACGCCAAGGTTTCAGACTCATGCTCAGTTCCCCATCAAATATCCAGTTTCGCCTGCGATCCAATATGGCCGGCCTCGTGCGATGCCGCCTCGATGCCTTGCCATGAGGTAATCAATTCGTTGTAGGCCCGTGCTTCATCGGCCCAGCCCTTGCGCTCGCACAAGGTATAGAGACGATAGGCAAGGCTTCGGATCGGTTCGGCCCGCTCTGGCATTCGCGCCAATAGTTCGCCCGCGGCTGATGCACTTTGCTGATTTAGGGCACGAATCAGATGATGCAAAGCTTCCCAAATCGGCGTGCGCGTGTCGTCCTCGGGCGACCAGTCGCCGGGATACTCGGCCCACTTGAACAGGCGCAACTTGCCACCGCCATAGGCAACCACACCGGCTTCACTGAGCCCATCCGGTGATGTGCCCTTGGCTCGAGCCAGCACATCGGCTTCTCCGGACTTTCCCTCGGCCCAGCCGAAGTTCTCAAACCAGTGCAGACAGAACTGCGTGTCATGGTCGAAATCGTCTTCAGTAAGGAAGCGGTTAATCAGTTGCAGCGCCGTCTTGACGCGCATCGGCGTGCCATCGGCTTCCAACACGGCTGCATATTGCGAAAAGATCGCCATTCCGGGTCCGATGATGGCCTGCGACAGATCGACAGGTGCCACCGGGGAATTGATACCTCCTCGCGTCATATCGAGCAAGGCATCAGGCAACACCGCATTCAGTTCGCGGATGAACTCGCGACGACCGACGGTGAGTGCATCGGAAGAACGCTTGCGGCAGACAAGAACGATGCTGGATGCAAGCGCATTGGTGCCCGAACCGATCATGCGATTGCCCAATTCCGTGCGCATCGGCCAAGTGCCGGTAATCGCAAACCCTGCCGCCAGAACGGCTTCCAGAAAGGTTTCCCAGCCGGTGCTGGTTGTGCCTCCTGAATCGGATGTTTCGCTCTGTTTGAAGGCATAGTAGATCGTGACTGGAAAGGCCTGATGCGCCTGTTCCGCCAAGTTGTGCATGGCGGCCGTCATGCCATCCAGGAAGAACTTCTCAGCTTGTTGCTGCCCTCCATGCCGATAAGGCGTAGCGACCAATTCCTCGGCTTTGGGAACAGCCACCGTGGCATACAGGCCAGGGAAGATGGGGCGCAGCGACTTGCGCAGCCAGACATAGAAGAAATCAGAGAGGTCGGCGTAGCCGATGTTGTCGTAATACGGCGGGTCGGAAGAAATGACTTTGCCTGTTGAAATGCGCTGCGATTGAGCGTCCGACTGGGTTGCGCTGCCACCCACTTTCGTCGGCAAATACTCACGGATCACACGAACACCTTGATCGAGCGCATTCTCATAACTTCCTGCGGAATCTCCAATGAAATTTGCTTCCGCAAAGTCCCAAACCATGGGAATGGCTTGGCGGCCAAATGTATTTCGCAAACTGTCACGTGTTGAATCCCATCCGCAGATTGATGATCCGCGATCAGCCATCTTGTTGATGCCAAATGTCAAATAAACTCCCACTGCCTCCGCATACGCCGTCGCACCAGCGCCGACTTTTTCTAGGCCGATTCCGTCATTTTGCATGCCAGCGGCGCTGGCATCATTTCGGCACTTTTCGATAGCCTCCTGCACCAATCCAGAAAATGTCGTTAGTGCGGCCAGTTGGCGATGGGTAAAGAGATCGCCGTAGTTCTTCAATCCGTAAAGGGGTGGCGAAAACCAGCGTGGATTGGCTGGCATGGCCACTTCTGGCTTCCATTCTGGTTGCACCCCAATCACGACGGATTCATGTTCTTGTGTCGGAGCCAAATAGACACGACCACGAGTCCCCTCGGCAACAATAGCCATTAGCCGTGCGCCCATGCGACCCGCATTCGCTTCGGAGTAGATGTGTTTCGGTTCAATGGGCGAGTTCGACAAGAAGCATTGAAAGTTTGCGCCTCGGGACAATTTTGTGCCCCCTTTCGCGCTCTCTGGCGGCTTGCCTATCTTCACAGTAAAACGGTAGTTGTCGCCTTCAATCACTGGCTGCACATAGACCTCCTTACCTGCCTTGCTCGACAGGATGAATGTCGAAGCCAGCGGCACATCGACATGCGAATAAGCCGGGTTTGGACTTTTCACCGTGCGCGACCAAAGCCATGCAATGACTGTGAGTTGCTGACCGACCAGCGGTTTCAGATCAGGGCGTTCCACCGCCATGGCGGTGGTCACTTCGACTTTCGGGTAGAGATGGCCAATGCGCTTCTGTGCCTCGTCGCGCATCCACGCCCCATAGCGCCGCACATCCTCGGCCAACCCCCTCGCACCAGACCAATCCTCCACCAGCCGCGATTGCTTCTCTGATTTCGGCAGCGGACCGACGGGCTTACGCCCTGCAAAACGCGGCGGAATTTCGATCATCGCCTTGTTGATAGTCACGGCCACCGGATTGAGATCGCTAGCGTAACTTTCGAGGCCAAGACGCTGGGCTTCGAGGGGCAACGCACCGCCGCCAGCAAACGGATCGTGGAAGCCCGGCAGTTTGTCCGGGTTGAACAGTTCGGCTGCCAGCGGATGGCTCTTGTTGAGTTCGCAGGTCTCGCGCCAACTGCGCTTGATTTCGGCTCGTGCCTTAGACAATACTTCCTCGTTGTTGGTGTTCTCCCACAGCACGAGGTCTTCCATGATCTTGAATAGCCGTTCTCGCTCGATGGCAGCCTGCTCCTTATTCACGCCATAGCGAAACCCGCCGCCTTGCTGATAGCCGGGATCATTCACCATCTGCGCGAAAATGACCGCCCGTGCGGCAGCCAACGGGCGACGCGCCCACCAGAGATGTAGTGTCGAAGGGTGACCGTGGCGGATAGACTTTTCGCGGGCAGAGGCTACATTGATGGCATCGAGTGGCAGCGCGACTTCGATGAGTTTCTTGGGTGTCTTAACAGTCATGCTTAACCTTGGAACTGCATTGAATGCAGATGAGCATCGGCAACCTGCCCGAGGCAAATGCGGATTGTTGTAAAGAAGTCGTGCCACTGTGTCTGAAAATATCGCTGTGCAAGATTGTCAAGACCTTGCTGTGGCGTATATCCAGCCTGTCGTTGTTTTTTCTTGTTTTGCTCGATATTCCAAATGATTTGCCGGCGTGCCTGTGTAAGGCGATCACAATTGAGATTCAGCATGTCGATGGTGTGCTGAACTAATTCAGCAATTGACGCATGCTTGTTTCCGAGCCACGCTGGTGCTGCTGCGCAGTTTTCGATATTCGGAATCAGCTTCCCACTACCTCTCTCCAACTCAAAGAGAGACGGATTTGCTTGAAGCTGCAAAGGGTTCAGAATCCATCCCTCGCATTGGGCCGCAAGCTTTCCGGCTGTAATCATCCGCTCCTTGTGCGCATCGCAACTTAGGTTTGCATCCAAAGGCGCAAGATAGAACCCGACGGCACTGACATGAGGATTGTGCCCACCGTTGCATACGGCTAGCAAGTTCCCCCAATCCAGAGCCCAGTTGTGTGCTGTGGCCTTATCCGATTTCGGATGGAAATGCTCGATCTGGCTTTTCAGGGGATCGTTGTCTCTAATACCGATTTCACAATAGGCGCACAAGCCGCCTTGATCCTCTATTGTCTGTGCCCGGCAGTCCGTATATGCATTCTGGCCTCCATGATGCGGATCACCTCGCATCGCCTTCCATGTTCCATTGGGAACCGCGTTACGATAAGTCGTAAGTGATGGCGGTTCCGCGCCTTTCAGCACCCGCTTCATTTATTCAATTCCCACTTGCGATTTTCGATTCGCAGGTCTGCATCAATTAGTGCCGGCTCTTCTCCTTGATAGCGAGCGTCAAGTTTCTGCCTTAGTTCTCGTGCTCGATCAGAATCCCACAGGTCAGCATCTACGAGTGCGAGATATTCACTCAACTCTCTGGTCGCATCGCTATCCGGAGGGCGAACATCAACGCCCAAAACTCGTTTAAGCAAACGAGATGCTTCGGCGCCTTCCGTTCCCGGCGGTGCTGCATGAACGGCTCCATTCTCGATAATCCGGATGCAGGATGCAGGGACTGTGGTGAGAACCTGCGGACTATGTGTTGTGATGATGAATTGCGCACCTCTGAAAGTTCTCTGCAAGTCTGCGATGACTCGCTGTTGCCACTTCGGATGTAAATGAAGATCAACTTCGTCAATCAGCACAATTGCTGGAAGATCAAGCGGATTGGCAATTGTCATCCCGCCCTTGACAAGATGGGGATTGGCCTGTTCCATTCGACGAGCCAAGTCAATAACCAATCCAAGCATGACGCGATAGCCATCACTCAACTGCGTTATACGAAATGTCTTGGTTGTTCCATCCGACATCGTTCGATCAATGACAAACCGAAGCGGCCCAATCTCCGTGCGTGGATTGTGGAATCCGCCAAGCACAGTTTGAATTGCCAGGCGCACGGCTTCGAGTTCGGGAAGACGATAGTTGAAATCGCGCTGCTCTTCCTTTCTCCGCCGTTCAACATCCTCCATAGCATTGAACCATTCAAATGCGGTCTTGAATCGTGCATTCGGTTCAAGTGCACCGGCCAATGCATCAAAGCGCCTAAATTCCTTTTTAAAATTCCGGCGCCGCTTAACCTCCTCCATAAGGGCGCGGTTCGTTCCATAGTAAGCAATGACAGGCATAACATACGCCTTGCCATCGTTTTCAGAATCAACCAAATCGTTTGTGTAGGCATCAATTTGTTTCAGACTGACAGATGCCTTATTGTGGTCAATATTTTCCTTAATCTGCACCGCAGTCTTGGGCGATGAATCGCGCTTTCGCCCACCACTCCACTCGATCAGTTTCTTGGAGTCGGAGGCTTCTGCTTGTAGCCAATACAACAGAAACGGCGACTGTTTCTCATTCTGGTTAATGCGAATATCACTCTCTTTGCTGGTAATTCCAGACACTCCCGGCAACTTGGTTAGCAGTCGGCCAAACCCCACTGCGATGGCATCGAGAACGGTTGTCTTACCCGCACCATTTTCGGCAACGATTACTGTGAGCCTTGGATCGAAGTCGATCTCCAATTTTTCGAAACACCGAAGATTCTGGACAAATAGTTTTCGTAATTTCACGGATTGGCTCCACTTGGTTCGGCAATCGCTAAAAGTTGGTCGAGACTCCAATTCATACTCGCCACGCCCCAATCCGGTTCCTGCTTGAACGGATTGCGGACATAGAACGGGCCTTCATGCTGATCGCCATCGACAAGGACAATGGCGAGGATGAATTTGTCGGCTTGGTTAAGTCCGTAAAGAATTTCGTTGCGCGTGATGGTGATGGTCGATTGCCCCTTGGCGCGGCCCTTGACCTCGATATGCCGAACCTGCGGCATGCGGCCATCGACAGCCGGTGGAATGGAAGTGATGTCCCAGCCGCACTTCTCTGCGGAAACATCGAAGGTCGAATGACCCAATTGGTGCTCGGCCACCATAACGGCTTCCATGGCGATCCGCTCGACGCGGGCGCGGGCATCGGCATCCGCCGTCCATGACTCGCCTTCCTGCTCGCCCTTGCGCTGGGCCAGCAGCCCGGCCGGGATAACCAAAGCACCGCCCAGCACCACGGGGGTTGCCGAAATGACCTGCCGCATGGCCTTCAATTCCTTGCTGCGCGATTCGAGGCGGGCCGTCAGTTCGTCGATGGTGCGGCGGACATTTTCCAGATTGAGGCGGACATCCTTGCCGGCTGCCAGATCGTCCTTCAACTTTTCGTGGCGGTCCGACCAGTAGTTGATTTCCTTGATCAGCCGCTCATGGATGGCCGTCAGGTTCTTGTCGATCTGTGTCTCGCGCCGGGTCTTCACTTCGGTGAAGTGCTCGGGCACCAGTTTGGATGATGCATGCGCCAAGGCCAGCGATTCCAGATCGCGCGTGATCCAGTCGGCGCCAAGGACATCTTCGATCAACTTGTGATCGGCTGCTTCGATGGGATGTAGGTCAAGATGCGGCGCCCAGCCGGCATTGCTAGCGTTGGCATGCTGGTCGATCTCGACGAACTGCAAGCGGCGGGAAATGATCCTGCCGGCTTCGCCGGACTCCTTCACGGAATGATCCAGCATGAACAGCAGTTTGGGATCGAGGCTGCTGTCGTTGTAATCGACGAGGACGGTGCCTTGTTTGAGTTTGTTGCGGTGCTGCTCGATGACCAAATCCACCACGGACTGCATCAGCGGATGGGCGGGGTGAATCAGGCTCGCCATGGAGGCGCCAACGCGATCCAGCAGCCGCACATATTGCTTCTCGAAACAGACCCGCTCGTATTTGCGCAGGACGGGATCGGCATTGCGGGTGTCGCGGCCAGAGATTTGCCGGTCGCGTTCGCGGATGCTGCCGGGAACGAAGGTAATTTCATACCGGCCGGACTCGCGCGGTTTCAAGTCGCCGCCCAACTGCTCGAAGGCCTGGGAGAAGAAGGAGCGGATGAAGTAAGGCTGCAACTTGCGGGCCTCGGCCTTCTCCATTTCTTCCTTGACGGCAAACAGTCGCCGCTCGTCCATGACTTCTTCGGCCAAGGCGCTGCGACTGATGATGTCCTTCAAGTGCTGGGTATCCAGCGCACCCTCGACCTTCTGCAACAGGCGGGCCTTCACGGCAGGATCTTCGCCATAGCGGATCGCCTCGATGAGCATTTCCCGCAGACTCTTCTCCTCGAAGACTTCGCCAAGGATGTCGAAAACCCGTCCGCCCAAGGCTTCGCGCTCGACTTCCAGTTTCTCGAAGAGCCGCTGGAAGACATCGCCCTCGCGGGTTTCGTTGGCGACGATGTTCCACAGATGGCAAACCTCGGTCTGGCCGATCCGGTGGATACGGCCGAAGCGCTGTTCGAGGCGGTTCGGGTTCCACGGCAGATCGTAATTGACCATCAGATTGGCGTTCTGCAAATTCACGCCTTCGCCGGCTGCATCGGTGGCCAGCAGGATGCGGGTATCGGGGTCGTTGCGGAAGAGTTCCTGCGCCTTGCGACGATCTTCACGCCTCACGCCACCATGAATCAGGACAACCGCCTCTTCGCTGCCCAGCAGGCCGCGAATCTTCACGGCCAGATAGTTGAGGGTGTCGCGGTGCTCGGTGAAGATGATAAGTTTGCGCTGTCGGCCATCGGCGCCATGCATCTCGGGCGTGTTCTGCAACAGCCGGGACAACTCGTCCCATTTGCGGTCCTGGCCGGAATGCACCAGTTGTCGGGCCTGCTCTTCGAGGTGTTCGAGGGTGAAGATTTCGGCTTCGAGTTCCTGAATCGTCTGCGCCGCCGTGGCCTGATCGACAATTTCCTCTTCGATGTTCTCTGCTTCGTCCCCGGTCAGGTCGTCCAGATCGTCGGGCAGGATGGTTTGCGGCCAGTCCGGTTGCAGGCGTTCGCCACGCTGGCGCAGTTTTTCTTCTTCGACGCGGCGCTTCAACTTCAACTTGCGGCGTTGCAGGGACTTGTAGATCGCCTCTGGGCTGGATGCCAGCCGGCGCTGCAAGGCTGTCAGCGCGAAACCGACCGTGCCCTTGCGCTTGCCGTCTTCGAGGGCATCGGCCCGGTTCATTTCCTCTTTCACATAGGTGGTCGTCGCGTGATAGAGGGCAGCCTCCGCATTCGACAACTTGTAATTGACCGTATAGGCCCGGCGCTCGGGGAACAGGCGGGTGCCGTCGAATTTCAGCAGTTCTTCCTTGACCATCCGCCTCATCATGTCGCTGGTATCGACCTTGTGGGCGCCGTCGCGGAACTTGCCATAGAAGCGGTCGGAGTCCAGCAGCGACATGAATAACTGGAAGTCCTCTTCCTTGCCGTTGTGCGGGGTGGCCGTCATCATCAGGAAGTGGCGGGCGGTGCTGCCCAGCAACTTGCCGAGTTTGAAGCGCTTGGTTTCCTTCAACTCTGTGCCATACCAACTAGCCGACAGTTTGTGGGCCTCATCGACCACCACCAAATCCCAGCGCGTGAATCCCAGTTTTTCTTGCAGATCGTCGGCCCGCGACAATTGGTCGAGGCGGGCGATCATCAGATCGTTGTCCTCGAAGGGGTTGCCGGTGCGGGCCTGCTGTTGCAAGTCGCGCGAGAAGATGGAGAACGACAGGCCGAACTTCTCATAGAGTTCATCCTGCCACTGCTCGACGAGACTGCCGGGGGACACGATCAGGACGCGCTTCGCGTCGGCCCGCATCAGCAATTCGCGGATGAACAGGCCAGCCATGATGGTTTTACCAGCACCCGGATCGTCGGCCAGCACATAGCGCAGCGGCTGGCGGGGCAACATCGACTCATAGACAGCGGTGATCTGGTGCGGCAGCGGCTCCACATTGGAGGTATGCACCGCCATCATCGGATCGAACAAGTGGGCCAGGTTGATCCGGTAAGCCTCGGCCACCAGTTTGAAGTCGGCGCCGGGGGCATCGAAGGCCCATGGGCGACCGGCTGCGGCCAGTGAAAGATTCGCTTCGTCTGCCCTGAACAGGACGCGCTCGCCAAGTCGGCCGTCGTTGGTCTTATAGACGATGGACAGGGCATCCGTGCCCAGTGGGTCGCTGCTGAAAATGCGGACAACCTGACCCGGCTCGATGCCGGAAATCAGGGCATTTTTAGTGATGGATTCGAGTTTCAGCATCTATTTCTTATTCTTTGTCAGCAAACCCGCCGATTATCTCCCTAGCGGGCAAAACTAACCAGCACGAACATGACAGATGCAGCGCGCTGGCCACCAGTTGCGTGGGCATTGTGCCGCACGCGGTGGCTCATGGGGCGATAGCTTATCAGTCTGCGCTCGGCGATTTCTTCACGAAGCAGCGACAGTTCAGTGATGCCGCCATACATTATCAACGAGCAGCAGTATGCGGCGATGCCCATAGTCAGGGCAAGTTGGCCCATATTTATGAAATTGGGCGTGGTGTAAAACAGGACTATCAGAAGGCTTGGTTGTGGATGCGACTAGCCTACGAGCAGGGAAGAATGGATGATTCTGTTGGAGTAAGTGAGCTGAATTACAATCAGCATATCGAACACGCGGCAATGGCAGAAGTTAATGATGCGTTCAACTTATGGGCGATCCGCCGACCAGATCAAACAATAACCTGTCAGATGAACGCTATAGCTGTCGATCCCGATTTCAGCAAGGGGCTTTACAGTTTGCGTTGAAGCTGGTGAAAGTGCCCTGCGTGCTCGCTGTGATCAACTTACGGGAGTGCGCCCGTGCCGGGCGCACAACAACACGGGCCAGCCATTACTGACCAGCCCGTGCCCGGTGAATTCCAGACCCTGTGCCGGAGCCCCTATTGCTAGGGATTGAGCTGGTGAACGGAATTCCGCCGTCGCACCCACCCACAGGGCTGCGGTCGCGCAAGTTGCCGACCGGGCGCCCGGCTTCCCAGTGCACCCCCAACAGATCAACCTGATACCCGAGTATCCAGTGCCCCTACGCAGAGGCGAGCGGTCTGGCTCATCGTATCCGGTGCCGCATTACCGGCGGCCATTGCAAGGGCGACCAAGAGTGCACTGCGCCACACCTACTTGCCTTCTTGAACAACGGCGAAATCATTATCAACCCAAAAGGGCGAATGGCGTTAGCCACGAAGCGAAGGCAATGGTGCAATTGAGCCGTCGACCAGAATTTCTCTGCGCTCATCAATGCCGTGGTTAGGATCTTCGCAAGGTTTTTCGTAAATGACACGATATGTATCGCCGACTTCCTCCTTGAGCCAACGCGCCAGTTGCAGGCCGCGAGCATGGAAGGCGATCCAGTCCCAATCCTTGGCATCGAAGTTGTCGGAATAGAACGATGTCCGGTCGAATTCGATAGCCCAGTCAGCGAACTTTCGCCACAGCCCTTCCGACATCGGAAAAGACTCATCCCAACAGATTCCATCGCAAAGATTTCCACCGATGCCGCCGTTGCCAGGACGCTCGACGAGCCATAGAAACGGTGCATTGCCGTAGTCAACCATCACGGTGAGGATGGAGATGAAGGGTGCGTTTTCAGGGTCGCTCATATCAGGATGATCGCAGAATAGACAAAAAATCGGTGCTGGCAGGGCGGCGAATCTCATTGTGACACTTTTAGCTGCACCGGACGATCAGCCCGATCCCAGGTAGAAGTGGATGGCATCCTTGGTCAGCAGTTTGTGCCCCTGCGGACAACACCAGATGCTGTAATACCAGCCTGATCCCTTCAGGCCCTTCGGCTCCGACTCGACGGTAATCTCATCCTGCAGAACAAGCTCGCCGCATTGGCCGCACCAGACCTGCCCGAGCCCCCGATTCATCATGCCGATGGCGATATTGTCGAAATAGCACTTCCAGACGGCTGGCACGTGGGTGGACGTGTACGAGGCAGCATCGCGCTGGCGCAGCCAATTCAGGATTCCAGGGTAGCGGCCACGCTGTTCGGCAGACAATTCGGGCAGGCGCTTTTCCAGGAGTGCGGCCACTTCGGCAGCCTTGAATTCGAATTCGCTGTCGCATTCGCCGGATTCATCATATTTCGGCACATATCGGATGAAGGCAGTACAAGGCGGTGGATTTGCCTCCAGCCGATCCAACTTGCGCTCGGTCTCGGCACGCTCATCGAAATGGATAGGCACTGAGAATTTCGGGTTGATCAGGCTGTCTGGCTTGAGCAGGAGCAGCGGCCACAGGATCACATCGAGCCAGAACGACGACCAGACATCGCAATACAGCCAGTCATACTTGTCCAACCGGTAGCGGATGTGCCAGCCGATGCGCAGCACCACCAGTGCGGCACCGGCAAGGTAGATGAAAAGAAATGTCCAAGCGTTCATCGTTGGTACCCTTCATCCCCGGTCGAACTTGGTATGCGCGGTCAGCCCGAGAAGGCTTTCGACCTGGCCGGCCGCCCGTGTGATCTGGTAGAGATCAACGGAATCAATGTCCGTGTTCCCGGTAACATAGTCGGACAGATAGCTATCCGAATTCGGCTGCACGCCGTTGCGATGGCACACAAGATAGGCCACCGATTCGGCTTCGATTTCCTTGTCCTTGAGCACTGACCTTGGTCGATCGGGAATGTTCAACAGCTTGTTCTGCCTTAGATGGCCTAGGCACAGATGACCCAATTCATGGGCCAGCGTGGCAAACTGCACGGCAGGCATGTGATTCTTGTTGATGCTTACCCTGTACTTGACCGCGGCTTTCGGGTCGGCGGGTCGTTCCGTAACCCGTATGGCACCAGCTTTGCCGTCACCTGCATCAACCCACTGGCAGACGATATTCTTCAGAGCCAGCAGCGCGACAAAACCGCTCATGCGTTCGGTCGTCATCGTACCGGCAGCGGCAAAGGCATTGACGCCGTCGGGCAAGTCCTTGCCTTCGGTGTCCTGCACGTCATACACCAGCGCCACTGGACCGAACGGCCAGAGGATCAACAAGGGCCGCGCATCTTCCTTTGGCCAGCGTTCAAACCGTTCGCGCCAGTCCCGTGCCGATGCGGCATACATCAGACCTGGCTTTTGAATCTGTAACAACATGGCGTTGAACGGTGCGAAATTGCGCAGCCTCACCACGAAATCGAGCAGGTTCTTGTACTCCTGCGTGTTTCGGTAGAGGCGGGAGTCGGCCAGCATCTGATCCAGCAGAGATCGGGCCGCGTCGGTTTCGGTTTCGGCAGCATCCGTATCGCCGAATAGGGATTGTTGCGGTGCGGTTGTTGTAGAGGTATCCATTTACACTCCCCTCAAGTTTTCATCGCCGTGTCGGGGGGAAGAGAGCTGGGAGAGCATTGGCGCTGAACCGTCGGCAAGCCGAACAGGTCGGCCTGATCCACTTCCACCAGCAAATCGCCGGGCTTGACCTGGAGGTACTGGCACAGTTTGCCCAGCACTTCGCGGTCGAAACTATTGACCCGGTCGTAGTAGTAGCGATCCAGCGTCGCGCGTGCAATGCCCGTCTCCCGGCACACGTCGGAGACTTTGATGCGCTTGGCGCCAAGGAGGGTAGAAAGGCGGCAGATGATCATTTTGTCGATTAGCTATTGATCGAATGCGATCAATATATGCTATAAAATGACAAATGTCGAGCGATAGACTCGACGGCGCAGTGCGCTCCCCACCCGAAAAACGCACCAGAGTGATGGTAGATGCGGAGATCGGGAAAGAGAGTGCCGCGCGCCACCCGGCAGGATGTCATCAACAAACTGAGGTCCAAAGATGAAAGAGGAAGCCAAGAAGCTCTGGAAAACCCCGCAGGGCGCGAGCCTGCTGCGCTCGATGCTGGCCGGCAAGATGCCGGACGAGATCAGCCCGGAGGAGCGCGAGACGCTGAACCAACTCAAGGAAGCCGACCCGCCGCACCTGGAGACGCCGGACAAGAATCGTTCGGACTGAAGGGCCAGACCGACGCCGAGATCATCGCCGAAGAAGCCCGGCGCGAAGCGGAGCGCAAGAAGCGTGAGCGCGAGGACGAGATTGCAGGCGTCAAGCGGCAAGCCGACCTGGAGCGCGACAGCTTTACGCTGACGGGATCAGCCATGTCGTTGATGTGGCCGCCATCCGGCATATCAAGAAGCGGCACGGTGACGCAGCGAAGGAGGCGGAGTCCGGTCAGATTGCCATCACCGACGATGGCATTCGGGCGCTCCCCGGCATTGTTGCAAACCCAGGCCGCGTAGCGTTTGGTTTCAGGACGCAGCAAGGACTGGATGCGATTGTCCTGCAAAAACAGATGCAGGACGGGACGGTGGCCTATGTCGAGGAAGTTCGCAGCGGCAACGAGGAACTGGCTGCGCGAACAATGTGGAAAGTAGCCGCCACGACCGATGCAAAAAATGTACTTGCGCACATTTCCTCCGGTCTGAGCGTCCGAAACGATGGCGGCGTGAGGCAAAGTGTAGTCGAGGCACCGCAGGAATACAACCAGTGCGTTGCCCGGTTCTCGCGTGCAGCACCTGGCCCGACGGGGCGAAATCCGCTTGGGCTTGAGGGCGGAAATGCCGGAGACATCCTACCGGCGGGGCTGGATTGTTGGCATGGCCTTCTCGCTGGAATGCTGGCTCTATGAGGTTGCGATCCAGCACGGGGGTAGGTAGGGCTTTTGCCCTGTGCGGTTTTGTGTAATTCCTGTGTAATCGAGCATGGAAAATTACACAAAAACCGGGAAATCTAAAGAATTCAGAAATCCCTATTTCTGTTGTAACCAGATGATTTATAGAATGTTACGGAACGCACGGGAATAATGTGGAAAGTATTGGCTAAGTCCTGTTAATCCGTGTGTCCCTGGTTCGAGCCCAGGTCGGGGAGCCAGATATAGCAAGGCCCGCAACGCTGCGGGCCTTTTGCCTTTCTAGGCCTAGGGGCATACACCGGGGTCCTGCCGCCGCGCTCGCCTTACGAGAGGCCTCTCCATAGCGCAGGTTGAACTTCATCGGGCGAATCCTCGGAAGTTACAATGCCCCCCATGAATTTCCGAGACCTCACCGATATTCGCCACGCCTTG
>SXGU01142482.1_pt1 | contig 13479 bp, 11 predicted proteins | sample 3174531 | NCBI WGS metagenome assembly SXGU01 (sample SAMN11356863, study PRJNA531348) | freshwater metagenome | isolation source: freshwater sample F1-140 | place: China: Fuxian Lake, Yuxi | collected 2017-12-25 | reverse complement strand
GCAGCTCTGCATCGAGAATCTCGACCAGGCCGGCGGTTGCTACTATAACTATGCCTGCGCCTACACCGACACGATCAGCTGGGGCAGCCCGGATGAGCCGCTGCCGATGATCCGGAATCCGCGCGTGGCGTTTGACCTCCTGTTCGGTGCCGGCAACAACAACACGGACCGGATGTCGCGTCGCAAGGCCAACCAGAGCATCCTCGACTGGATCGTGGGCGAGGTGAGCGGGCTCAAGAAGGACCTCGGCGCCGGTGACCGGGAGCGGCTCGACAAGTACCTCGAAGACATCCGTGAACTTGAGCGGCGGATCCAGGCGGTCGAGAAGCGCAACACCTCAGGCGAGCAGCGCGAACTGCCGGAAGCGCCCATCGGCGTGCCAGACTCGTTTGAAGAGCACATGCGGCTGATGTTCGACCTCCAGGTGCTCGCGCTGCAGTCCGACATGACCCGCGTCATCTCGTTCAAGACCGGGCGCGACGCATCCAGCCGTGCCTTCCCGGAAAGCGGAACGCCCAAGGGCTTCCACCCGGCGTCGCACCATGGTGGCCGCGAGGCGGCGATCATGGATTTCAATACGATCAACAAGTACCACATCGGGCAGCTCCCGTACTTCCTCGACAAGCTCAAGAACACGATGGAAGGGGACAAGAACCTGCTCGAGAAGTCGGTGATCATGTACGGCTCGCCGATGGCGGATGGCAACATCCACAACCACCGTCGCTGCCCGCTGATCATGCTCGGACACGCCAACGGCCGCATTCAGGGCAACCTGCACCTCAAGGCCCCCGACGGCACGCCGATGGCCAACCCGATGCTGGCGCTCATGCACCAGCTGGGAATGGACGACGTCACGTCGTTTGGCGACAGCACCTGCGACTTCGCATTGAACGCCTAGAAACACCAAGCACACAGGGAGTCCATCTGATGCGAATGCATACACACGGCACCCTGCTGGCGGCGTTGGTTCTCGCCGCCGGCAGCGCGACCGCACAGTCGCCGATCGCCGATGCAGCGATGCGCGGCGATCTGGCCCGTCTCCGTACCCTCGTGGCCGCGCCCGGAGCGAAGGTGAGCGCGGCGCAGGGCGATGGCATGACCGCCCTGCACTGGGCGGCGGATCGTGGCGACACGGCCATGGTCGGTTTGTTGCTGCGAGCCAAAGCCGACGTTGGCGCAAAGACGCGGATCGGTGGCTACACGCCGCTCCACGTGGCCGCAAAGGCCGGGCATGGCGTGGCGATGGCCGCACTCCTGAACGGCGGTGCGGACGCCAAGGCGGCCACATCGACCGGCGCAACAGCACTCCACCTGGCGTCCGCGTCTGGGGCCACGGAAGGGGTAACGGCGCTGCTCGCGAAGGGTGCCGATCCGAACGCGCGCGATCCCGAGATGGGTCAGACCCCGCTGATCTATGCGGCGTCGGCCAATCGGGCGGCTGCGATTACGGTGCTGATCAAGGCCGGCGCCGACCCAAAGATCAAGTCGCGCGCGCTCAACATTACCGAAGAGACGGCCAGACAGCAGGCGGCCACCAGGCGCCGTAACGAAGTGCTGATCTCGTTTGAGCCCGACAAGCACCCGCCGCAGCGCCCACAGGGCGGTGCCGACGTGCCCATGGGCACCACGGCACAGATGACGATGGCATCGCTCGGGTTTTCGGCGCTTGTGCCGGCACCTGTGGGCGGCGCTGGCGGCGGTGGCGGCCGCGGTGCGGCAGGCCCGCAGCCGAAGGGTCCGTTCACCCCGACACAGATCCAGCAGGCCATTGCGGCCGGACGCGAGGTTCAGAAGTCGACCGCGGCGTCGAGCGGCCCAGTCCGCGAGGAAGTCGACACGATCAACGGTGGTATCTCAGGGTTCCTTGGCGCGGTTGGCGGAATTGGCGGTATGACGCCGCTGCACCACGCCGTCCGTCAGGGCAATCTCGCAGCGACGATGGCGCTGCTGGATGGCGGCGCTGACATCAACGCCAAGCACGATGTGGACGGCACGACGCCGCTCTTGATGGCGGCGATCAACGGCCAGTACGATGTGGCCATCCGTCTGGTTGAGCGGGGAGCCAATCCGAATCTGGCCAGCACCGCTGCGTTGACGCCGCTCTATGCGACGATCAATACGATGTGGTCGCCCAAGTCCCGCTTCCCGCAGCCGCAGGCCGTGCAGGTCCAGAAGACCACGCACATCGAGCTGATGGAAGCGATGCTCAAGGCCGGCGCGGATCCGAATGTGCGCCTCACTTCGCAGTTCTGGTACTTCGCGTACAACAACTGCGGCAACGCCAACTGCGGCCTGGAGAACATCCTTGGCACGACGGCGTTCTGGCGCGCAGCCTATTCGCTCGACGTGGACGCGATGAAGCTCCTCGCCAAGCACGGTGCGAATGTGAATCTTCCCTCGACGCCGAACGCGGGCGGCGGTCGCGGCGGTCGCGGTGCCGCGCCCGGTGCGCCGGGGCAGCAACCGTCCGGTGCCGGTGTTGATCCGCTGATTCCCATGCAGGGCGCCGGTGGCGCCGCAGCTCCCCCGGCCGGCGGCCGGGGTGGGTTCGGCGGGCTGCAGCTTGAGCCGCATATCGACTCGGCATCCAAGGCCGTGCCGCCCGGTATTGGCGTGCTCCCGGTGCACGCCGTGGCCGGCGTCGGCTACGGAAACGGGTTTGCCGGTAATGCACATCGGCACGCGCCGGATGCGTGGATGGCCGCGATGAAGTATGTCGTCGAGGAACTCGGCGCCGACGTCAACGCGCGTGACAACGGCGGCTACACGCCGCTGCACCACGCCGCAGCGCGCGGCGACAACAAGATGATCCTGTATCTCGTCTCGAAGGGCGCCGACGTGAAGGCCGTCGCGCGAAACGGACGGACGACGGTGGACATGGCGAACGGACCGGTCTCGCGCATCAGCCCGATTCCGGAGACCATCGCCCTGCTCGAGAAGATGGGCGCACATAACTCGCACCGGTGCGCGTCCTGCTAGGTCGTTGATCGCCTGACAGTGTCCGGAGCCGCCGGCGGATCCAGTTTCCGCCGGCGGCTTCGTATTTTCCACCGACCATGCCCCGCACTCACCCCACCGCGCTGACTTTCAGTGATGCCATTGGGCTTGCCGCCGCGCTGATGCGCGGCGGCGCCCGGCAGCGGGCCGTGGACGCGCTTGTGGCCGCCGGGGGACTCCCGGCCCTGCGTCGTGCCATGCAGACCCACAGCTTTCCGGGTGCCACTGGGCCGGTCTCGCTGCGCCGCCTGGTCGACGCGCTGGATGCGCGCACGCGTCGGGAAGGGCTGCACGTGCTCCATGGCTGGGATTTCACGCGCCAGCGCCGTCCCGACGATATCGCGCCGGTGCTCCTCCTGGACTATTGCGACCGCGTGGGGGTGTCCGCCGAACAGCAGCGGGCGGCCGTGGCCGCCCTCCTGGACGAATACTGCACGGCGATCCTGGCGCTCCTGACCGTCCGTGCATGGGACGAGGGGGACGCAGATGCCAATTTCGATGCGATTGACGCGCTGCTTCGGGACGTCAACGGAGCTGACGGCAGTGGCCACGGCGTTGTTGATGATGCCGGCACACTGCTGATCCTCTCAGTGGCCTACTACCACCCTGAAGAGTCGGCATATGACGCCTTGGTGGCCAAAGTCTGGACACTGGGGCCGGCACAGGCGCTGCGTGTTGCGCTCCCCGGCGCGTCGGTACTCGCGAGTCACCTCCGGTGGGGCCTGCGTTTCATGTACCGGAACGACCTGGGGCGGATGCGGGACGACAACGTTGTGGACTACCCATGGGTCCTCTTCTCGCTTCTGACGATCGCTGTGGCGGTTGAGCGATCGGTGCTGGCCGGCGAGTCCGCCATCCGTCGCGCTCCGCTCGTGGCAGGCCTGCTGGATGGGCTCACGGCTGATTCGCGCGCCTTCCTGGGCAAGGCTCCGGCGTTTCTGGTGCACCTGGCGCCGCAGCACGCGGAGCTCCGCGCCATTCTCCTCCGTCATCGCGATCTGCTGCTCACCGAGTGGGCGGCATTCGCGCCGGAGCGGGGATCGTACTCACCGCTCTCGCTGGGCTGCAATTTTCTCTCGAACGCTGCGGTTGCCGCCGCGGTCGGCGCGGCCACGGAAGGCACGCCGCACCCAACACTCAACGCGTTGATGCGCGATCCGCGCGCAGGCGCGGCGGCGAAGTCGGCGGACGGTGAGTTGTTTGCGCGTCGGCTGATGGAGTTTTCCACGGCGGACGCGGGGCGGCTCGGGGCGGGCGGCGCGCCGCTGATTGTGTACGACCCGCTGGATGGCATGCACCACTACAACGACGTGGTGCGGGTGCTGCGCGAAGCCTCGGGCGCTTAGCGCCCGAGGCTTCGCAGCATCGGTTTACCGAATCTGGCCGGCAAGCATCAGCTTCACATGGTCGTCGGCCAGCTGCAGGCCGCCTTCGCCCACGTCCACCGTAATCCGGCCGTCGCTGTTGGCATCGGCGCCCGCCAGCAGTTGATCCGCGAGCGACGCGACCTGGTTGATCAGCTGTGCCGCAGCGGCGGCGTCCGTGGCCGCCATCACACGCTGTGCGAGCGCGAGGAGATCATCGGCGCGCTTTGCCGTATTGTTGGCGCAGTTCGCCACGTGCCCCGCGTGCAGCTTCTGTGCAGCGGTGGCGCCTTCGGCCGCGGCAGCCATCCCAATGTGCTCGGCCACCGCCAGCGCCGCGCGGCGGAGTCCGTAGCCGAGTCCCGGACCCGTGGCCACCACGGTGGGGTCAATGGCGTTGATCACGTGCCCGGCATGCGTCTTCATGTACTCGAGGTTGGTCGGCTGGCGCGCGGCGAGCGCCGCGTGCTGCTGCGCGACGCGGGCCTCGCCCAGCGCAGTCGGCAAGAGCCCCTGGTTCATTGGCGTGCCGTTGAACGAGTTGACCACGTGACCGATGTGGTTGCCCACGGGGCCGGCTGGCACCGCCACCGTCGCAGCGGAGGCCGGAGCCACGTAAATGCCGGGGAGCGGCGCGCCGGTCACGGCGACCACCACGCTGTCGTAGACCTGGCGCGCTGCGTTGTCCGTGCTGATGACGAAGGTGCCGCGGCGATAATCGGCATCGGTCATTCCAGCAGCCTTGATCGCAGCGGCAACGTCGTTCCGCATCTTGTCCCGTAGCTGCGCCTGCACTTCGTCCTTCTTGTTGCGCGGCAGGGCCAGCTGCAGATCAAGGGAGTCGCGAATGCGCGTGATCGCGACTTCGACTTTCGCCAGCGTGGCGATCTGGTCGCGGGTCAGGCCGGTCGCCGGGCGCGCCTGCGCATCGGCAAGGGCAGCGGTAGCGACGAATGCGATTGCAAGAGCAGTCAGGCGGGGGGTCACGCAGGCCTCCACAGGCATACTGGGCTGGTCACGCTATTCTACGCTTGATGATACCGCGCCGTTGCGCCCGCCGCAGCCCTGCGGGTGGGCGGCGGCGCCCTCGGGCAACCATATTCCCGGAAACGCCACCCGAAGGGGAGTCATGACCACTCGTCGCTCGTTCGTGAAGTGGGTTTCCGCCGCCGGTAGCGCCGTTGGCCTCGCGGGCTTGCCGCGATTGGGCGAGGCGCTCCAACTCCCCGACGGCATCTGGACCCCGGCATCGCCCGGCCGGGCCCGGGCACCGCTCAACATCCTCATCCTTGGCGGGACGGGGTTCACCGGTCCCGAACAAGTGGACTACGCGCTCGCCCGCGGCCACCGGGTCACGCTCTTCAACCGCAACAAGACGCGACCGGGGATGTTCAAGGGCAAGGTGCACGAAGAACTCGTTGGCGATCTCAACAGCGACACCAGCGCGCTCGCCGGCAAGTCATTCGATGTCGTGATTGACAATCCCACCACCGCGCCGGCGTGGGTGCGCAATGTCGCACAACAGCTCAAGGGGCGGGTCAAGCACTACATCTTCATTTCGACGACCTCCACCTACGGCAACGACCAGAGCGCGATCGGGCTCAACGAAGACAGCCCGACAGCGGTGCTCCCGTCCGATATCGACCCGTACACCCTCGATCCCCAGCTGCTGAGCCGGCACTACGGCGCGCTCAAGGTGCTCGCGGAAAAGGAAGTGCAAAAACACTACGCAGGCAGCTGGACGGTGATCAGGCCCTGCCTGATCGTCGGTCCGCTGGACCGCACCGATCGCTTCACCTGGTGGCCGGCGCGCATCGCGCAGGGCGGAGAAGTCCTCGCCCCCGACAAACCCGATGACCCGTGCCAATACATCGATTCCCGCGACCTTGCCGAGTGGACCGTGCGCGTGGCGGAGGCGCGTGAACTGGGACTGTTCAACGCCATCGGTCCGGCGCACCCGTTCACGATTGCCGAGATGCTCTACGGCGTGCGTGCGGTCACCACGCAGCCCACGCGATTCACCTGGGTGCCGTGGGAGTTCCTGCAGCAACACCAGGTGCGCCCCTGGCGCGACATGACCGTCTGGCAGCCGCCTTATGGCCGCACGGCGGGCTACCAGCGCCGCAGCGCCGCAAAGGCGATTGCGAAGGGCCTCACGTTTCGCCCGCACGCGGTGACGGCCAAGGACACGCTCGACTGGCACCTGACTCGCCCGCTCGAGGAGCAGCAGGCCACGCTCGAGGGAAAGATCAACGGCATCGGGATGAAGCGCGAAGCCGAGGTGCTCGCCGCGTGGCATGCGCGGAAGGGGACGGGCTGATGCCACTCAATATCCTGATTCTTGGCGGCACGGGATTCACCGGACCGGAGCAGGTGGAATACGCCACGGCGCGCGGACACAAGGTCACGCTGTTCAACCGCAACCGCACCAGGCCGGATTTCTTCAAGGGTCGCGTCGATCAGCTTATCGGTGACCTGAATTCCGATGTCAGTGCGCTGAAGGGCAAGTCGTTTGACGTCGTGATCGACAACCCGACCACGCTTCCGGCGTGGGTACGCAACGTCGCCGGCGAGCTGAAGGGACGGGTCGGTCACTACATCTTCATTTCCACCGAGTCGGTGTACGCCAGCAATGCCGAGCCGTTTGCCGATGAAACGGCGGCCATGTTGCCGCTGCCCGAGGGCATGGACCCGTACGCGGTGGCCCCGGCCGACGCGCGCCGGACCTACGGACCACTCAAGGCGCACTCCGAGAAGGAGGTCGCCAAGCATTACCCGGGCACTCACACGATCATTCGGCCCGGGCTCATCGTCGGCCCGCTCGATCAATCCGATCGCTTCACTTACTGGCCGTACCGTATCGACAAGGGCGGGGAGGTGCTCGCCCCCGGAACGCCCGATGATCCTGTGCAGATCATCGACTCGCGCGACCTGGCCGAATGGACCATCCGCATGGCCGAAGGCAAGACATTCGGGACGTACAATGCACCTGGGCCCGAGCGCCCCCTCGGCATGCTGGAGATGCTCGCCGGCATCAAGGCGGTCACCACTGCGGGCGCACAGTTCACGTTTGCGCCCGAGCCGTTTCTCACCGCGCAGGGCATTCGCGGATGGAGCCACATGCCCGTCTGGATGCCGCCGACCGGGCGCACTGCGGGCTTCACGCGTCGCGACAACAAGCGCGCGGTGGCCGCCGGGCTCACTTTTCGCCCGTTGGCCGTCACGGCGAAGGAAACACTGGACTGGCACAAGTCGCGTCCGGCCGAGCAGCGAGCGGCGCTCGACGAGGCGAGGTCGGTGGGCGTGACGGCCGCGCGCGAGGCTGAGATTCTCGCGCTCTGGCGCGCTTCGCAGAAAGGCGCGCCCTGAGCGAAGCCGTACCAATGAAGCCCGAGGCGGATGGAGGCGCGCTGCACCGCCTGCTTCGCCGCGCCATCGACGTGCGTGCCGATGAAGTGCGCGCCGTGGTCGTGTCGTTCGTCTATTTCTACTTCGCGTTGGGCAGCTGGTTCGTGCTGCGCCCCATGCGCGACACCGTCGCTGCGTCGAGCGGGGCCACACAACTCTCCTGGCTCTGGGTGGGGACGCTGAGCACCATGCTCGTGGCCAACGCGGCGTTCTCGGCGCTGGCGGTGCGAGTGGCGCCGCGGAAGATCGTGCCGTATGCCTACCACGGCATTGCGCTCTCACTTGTTGTGTTCTACGGCGCGTTTCGGGCCTTTGGTTCTGTTGAGGGGTCGGCGGCCGACATCTGGCTGGGTCGCGCCTTCTACATCTGGACCAGTGTCTTCAATCTGTTCGTGGCATCGCTCTTCTGGTCCTTCATGGCCGACGGGTTTCGCAGCGATCAGGCCAAGCGACTCTTCGGGTTCATCGGTGTGGGTGGGACGCTCGGTTCGATCACCGGTTCGGCCGCCACAGCGGAGCTGACGTCGTGGCTCGGTCCGGCAAACCTGTTGCTGGTGAGCTGCATACTGCTGGAGATCGCGGTCCTGGCGGCCATGCGGTTTCCCCACAACTCCAGCGGCGTCGCGTTGCCGCCCGTGGGCGATCCCGACGCGCGTCCCGGTATCGCCCGCGCCAACGACTCCCAGCGGGGCACGGCGCTTGGCGGAAGCGTCTGGGCCGGATTCTCGCACACGGTCAAGTCGCCTTACTTGTTTGGCGTGGCGATCTTCCTCATGCTCTTCACGTTCGGCTCGAGCTTCCTGTACTTCGAACAGTCGGCGATTGTGGGCCGGACATTCCCGGACCGCACGTCCCGCACCGTGGCGCTCGCGCAGATCGAGTTGGCCGTGCAGGTGCTCACCGTGCTCGTGCAGGTGTTCTTCACCGGGCGCATCATCCGATGGTTCGGGATGGGCGTGGCGCTGGCGTTTCTTCCAGTGGTATCGATGGTTGGCTTCGGAGCCCTCGGCATGACATCCAGCTACGCAGCGATCGCCGCGTTCGTCATCGCGCGGCGTGCCGGCAACTTCGCGCTCACGAACCCGGCCATGGAGGTGCTGTTCACCGTTGTACCGCGCGAGGACAAATACAAAGCCAAGAGCTTCATTGAGACGTTCGTGTACCGACTTGGCGATCAGGCCGGAGCGTGGACGTTTGCGGGACTCGCGGCGGTTGGCGTGAGTCTCACCACGACCGCCTGGATCGCCGTTCCGATCTCACTTGCCTGGCTTGGCGTCGCGCTCTGGCTGGCGCGGCGGCATAATGAACTCGCCAGGGCCGCAACGCCTCGTCTGGGCGGGGACGCGTAGCTCCGCGGGACCGCTGTTCACCTCAACGCTGGGGGTTGGAGATGGGCAAGAACTTCTTCGTAGCGTGGATTGTCGGGTTCATCGTGTGGATGGGCGGTGACTTCGGCGTTCACGGTGGCTGGCTCGCTGGCGAGTACAGGGCGCTTGCGTCGCTCTATCGCCCCGAGGCCGAGCAGATGCAGTTCATGCCGTGGATGCTGGGGGCGCACGTGATCATGGCCGGCGCCGTGGCCTGGATCTATGCGCGCGGCCAGACCGCGGCGCCGTGGATGGGGCAGGGTGCGCGCTTCGGCATCGCCGCGGGCCTGCTCACGTCCGCGCCGTATCTCACGTACTACTCAGTACAGCCACTGCCGATGGGGCTGGTGATGAACCAGTTCGTCGGCAACCTGGTGGTGATGGTGCTTGTAGGCATGGCAACGGCGTTCGTCTATCGCAACGCAAAAAGCTGAGCGCCAGAACACACCCGGGGGCGCCGCGCATGAGCGCGGCGCCCCTTTCATCTTTCTTGTCGCATGGACAACATCTGCCACTCCCTTGCCGGCGCCGCCATCGCCCACGCCGGGTTTGCCCGCAGGGTGCCGCGGGCCACACTACTCGGCGTTATCGCCGCCAACATCCCCGATGTTGACGCGCTCACCTACATCTGGGCCAGCCCAGCCACGGCCGTCGCGTTTCGGCGCGGATGGACGCATGGACTTCCGGCGCTTGTGCTCTGGACCGTGCTGCTCGCCGTCGTGTTTGCCGCGTGGCAGGCCCGCCGTCCCGTGGTCGTTGCCGATGCGCCGGCCGGGGGCGTGCGATTCACATGGCGGCACTTCATCGCGCTCGCGGCCATTGCCGTGGTCAGTCACCCGCTTCTCGACTGGATGAACTCGTACGGCGTACGATTCCTGATGCCATTCAGCGAGCGCTGGTTCTACGGTGACACGCTGTTCATCGTCGACCCGCCGCTGCTCGTGATCTTCGGACTCGGCTGGTTTGTGTCAGCCCGTGCGTTGCGCCGTGGCAGGCCGTGGTCCGCGGTGCCGGCGCGCACCGCGCTGGTGTTGGCGTTGGTCTACATCAGTGCGATGAAAGGGATGAGTGGCGTGACCCGCGTCGCCGCCGCTGCGCGGTTCGGTTACGCGTCGCCCGGGCCCAGGGATCTGATGGTCGTACCGCTTCCGGTGACGTGGCTGGCACGTGAGGTGGTGATCAACAAGGGTGAGGTCTATGGCTCCTCACGATGGCGGATGAACGGCTGGCGTGCGGAACTTGCCGGTGACCAATCCGGAATGGAGACCGGCGCGAGTCCGGCAGCGATAGCAGCCGTTCGTGAAACGGCTGACGGCGCAAAGTTCCTCAGTTGGTCGCGCTTCCCGTATTTCGTTCCGGAGCCGGCAAACGGAACGATTTTTGTCGGTGACTCGCGGTACTCGTCGGGCACGACGGAGTCGTGGGCCGGCATCCGCGTACGACTCACCGCGCCCGAACCCCCTCGGCGTTAGGTTTCCGGAATGTCGCTCGCGCTCGCCCGGAAGTACCGCCCCCGCCGCTTTGCGGAAGTTGCGGTGCAGACCCACGTGGCGACTACGCTGCGGAGCGCGGTGGAGCACGACCGCGTCGCCAACGCCTATCTCTTCTGCGGGCCGCGCGGCACCGGAAAGACCACGCTCGCGCGCGTCCTCGCGATGTCGCTGAACTGCGAGAATCGGCGCCCGGACCGCGAGCCCTGCGGCGCCTGCGCAAGCTGTGACCGCATCTGGGCGGGCTCGGCGTCGCTCGACGTGGTGGAAATCGATGCCGCCAGCAATCGCGGCGTAGATGACGCACGCGACCTCCGTGAGCGCGCGATGTACGCCCCGACCGGCGACGACCGGTACAAGGTCTACATCATCGATGAAGCGCATATGCTCACCAAGGAGGCGTGGAACGCGCTTCTGAAGATCATCGAGGAACCGCCTCCGCGCGTGGTCTTTGCATTTGCCACCACCGAACCGCAGAAAATCGCGACCGCGGCCGCACCAATCCTTTCCCGGGTGCAGCGGTTTGACCTCCGGCGCATGGGGCCGGCGGACGTCCGCGAGCGACTGAACGTCATTCTTGCCGCCGAGAAGGTCACCGCGGAACCGGACGCGCTGGCCATGATCGCGCGCGCCGCGGACGGCTCCATGCGCGACGCGCTTTCCCTCACCGATCAGGTGCTGTCACTGGGCACGGGTGCGGTCACAGCGCAGCTCGTGCGAGACACGCTTGGGCTGGTGCACGATGACGAGATCCTCGCACTGCTCGAGCTCATCGCGGCGCACCGCGCCGGGGAAATCTTTACCTCCACGGGCAGACTGGCCGAGGAGGGCGCCGACTTTGGGCTGCTTCTCTCCGGGGTGATTGATGCGCTGCGTGCGGAGCTGGCGATTTCGTTGGGCGCCACAGTGACCGACGTCTCCGAACAGATGCGTGCGTCACTGGAGGCGGCCAAGGGGCGCCACTCGCCGGCAGATCTGCTGCGAATGCTGAGCATTGGCGTCGAGCTGGAACCCCACTTCCGTCGCAGCGGTCAGCAACAGCTGCTGTTTGAGACGTTCCTGGTGCGATTGGCACTTCTGGAGAGGACGCTTGACCTGGAGACGGTGGTTCGTGGGATCGCCTCAGGCGGGACGGTTCCGCAGATCCCGGCACCGCAGCGCGCTGCGGTCGCGGCCGCGCAGCCGCCGGGGCGTGTTGCCGAGCGCCCAGAGCGCCCAGAGCGGCCTCGCGAAGCGGCGCCGACCCCCTCCTCGCCGCCGAGACTGCGTGACTCGCGGGTCGGCGAGCCGGCTGCGGCAGTGCAGGCGCTTGCCGATGCGGCGCCTGCGCCCGTCACCAAGGAGCCGCTCGAACTGAACCGGCTTGCGGCGCGCTGGGATGACGTCGTCGAGCTGGTCCGCGGTTCGGGGCGGGCCGTGGTTGCGTCGGCGCTTGCTGAGGCCACACCGCTGTCGGTGAAAGACGGGGTGGTAATGATTCAGGTGACGGGCGATGCCCTGGCGACGGCCATCGAGAACGGCGCTGAGGGCATTTCTGCAGCCATGCAGCAGCATTTTACAGGTGTCCGCAAAGTGGCGGTCGCCCGGGCCGCAGAAGCGGCGCGATCGGTTCCGCAGAAGCGAATGACGGAGAGCGATGTCGTGGCCAACCGCGTCGCGATGCTCCGAAAGGGTCACCCCATGCTTGACGCCGCGTTCGACGCGCTCGATCTCCGGCTCATCGAGTAGCGCTGGCGTTTTCCGCTCGGTTGCGCCTCCTGCGGCACAGGGCGTAACTTTATGGCAGTATGTGACTTATAGCACCGGACGCCATGTCTGACATGCTCAAAATCATGCAGCAGGCCCAGCAGATGCAGGGCAAGCTGCAACAGATTCAGGACATTCTGCAGCAGGCCACCGTCGTCGGTTCCGCCGGGGGCGGAATGGTCACGGCCGAGGCCGACGGCAAGGGGAGCGTCCGGAAGGTGCGCATTGATCCCAGCGTGGTGAACCCGGCCGACGTCGAGATGCTCGAAGACCTCGTGGTCGTCGCGGTCACCGACGCGCAGCGCAAGGCGACAGAGCTCGCGCAGGCGGAGATGCAGAAGTTGACCGGCGGGCTGCCACTTCCGTTCAAGCTCCCGTTCTAGCCAAACGCCGTGTCCGCTATCGACGATCTCGTGAACGAGCTCTCCCGGCTGCCCACCATTGGGCGGAAATCGGCCGTGCGGCTCACCTACCACCTGCTCAAGCAGCCTCCCGAACAGAGCAAGCGGTTGGCCTCGGCGCTGGCCGTGCTGACCGACCGGGTGCGTGCGTGTGAGCGCTGCCACAACCTGACGGAGGACGCGCTTTGCTCCTATTGCGCCGATCCACGGCGGGACGGCGCAGTGATTTGTGTCGTCGAGGAGGCGGCCGACATTGCCGCAATCGAGCGCACAGGCGAGTTTCGTGGGGTGTTCCACGTGCTCGGCGGGCGCCTTTCACCCCTCGATGGCGTGGGGCCGGATGATCTGCAGGTGCACGGCCTGGTCGAACGGGTGCAGGCTGGGGGGGTGCGCGAGGTGATCCTGGCGACCAACCCGAAGCTCGAAGGCGAGGCCACCGCGCTGTATGTTCAGGAGCAGCTGGCGACCTTCGATGTCGTGGTGACGCGGATTGCCCGCGGCATCCCGGTCGGCGGCGACCTCGAGTACGCAGACGGTGTCACGATCGCGCAGGCGATCGCCGCAAGGAGAGTGATGACGTGAGCGCAGCGAGGGAACTATCGTGAGCGGATCTGCAAGCTGGTCATTCAGTGAGGAGGACTCCGTCGCGATGACGGCGTTGCTCCAGAAGTTCCTATTCGAGAGCAACGCACGCTGTGCGCTGCTT
>SXGU01471670.1_pt1 | contig 13481 bp, 12 predicted proteins | sample 3174531 | NCBI WGS metagenome assembly SXGU01 (sample SAMN11356863, study PRJNA531348) | freshwater metagenome | isolation source: freshwater sample F1-140 | place: China: Fuxian Lake, Yuxi | collected 2017-12-25 | reverse complement strand
GCGCCCTTGAGCTCGCCCTCGTACTCCATCTCGAACTTGCCGGTGATCGACGGGAGCGCCGCGTAGATATCGGTGACGCGCGGCACAGCCAGCGGTTCGCCGTTGACCAGGGCGCGCCGCTCGGCATTGGAGACGACGTTTTCCATCGCCGAGATGGGAAGGCGCTGGCTGACGCCGGAGCGCTTGTCGATGCGGCGGTCCTGCCGGGCCTGGAACGCGATCTCCTCGACGATTTCCGCGACAAACGCCGGCACCTCGGTCTTGAGATCCGAGCCGTGGCGCAGCAGCCATGCTTCCTGCGCGGTGATCGCCATCCCCTCGGTGCGGCCGGCGGGATAGTGCGTGCGGATCTCGGAGCCGATGCGGTCTTTGAGCGGCGTGATGATCTTGCCGCGAGCGGTGTAGTCCTCGGGGTTCGCCGTGAACGCCATCATCAGGTCGAGCGGCAGCCTGTTCTCTAGTACGAGAGGACCGAGAATGACGCATTTCTGGTGTGGCAATTGTTCCGTCAGGGGCATCGTTGCGTAGCCATGTGCGGAAGAGATAAGCGCTGAAAGCATCTAAGTGCCAAGCTCCTCCCAAGATACGGTTTCCCGGACCGCAAGGTCCCTAAAGACCCCCGGCAGACTACCGGGTTGATAGGTTGGGCGTGTAAGCGGAGTAATCCGTTCAGCGGACCAATACTAATCGGTCGTGCGGCTTGATCGCTTTTTTGTCTTTGCAATGAATCTTCCTAGCAATAGGAAAGAATCAAGGTGAAGACAAAAAACATCACAAGCATCACAATTTCAAACACACTCACAATTTGGTGTCCACAAAACACCAAACTCAAAGTGTATCCGAAATTGCGAACCCCGGTTCTTAATCCCTAAGACGCTATCTGTGTGTAATTATCAGTGAATACCTCCTCTAACAAGAAGGTCGTTCTTTTTATCAAATTTTATTGGTGGCCATAAAGGTGTGGCCCGACCCGATCCCATCCCGAACTCGGCCGTCAAACGCACCCTTGCCAATGGTAGTGGTTCTATAGGTTCCGCGAGAGTAGGTAGCCGCCAGTTCTTTATTCCCAATAATAAGCCCATCCTCATTCTGATGAATGTAGATGGGCTTTTTTGTTGATCTTTTTGAGCAACCCCCTTGGGAGGGGTTACTTGAGGGCAGTGAGGGTTTTCTGGAAATCTTGGGGGAGAGGGGCGTTTAACTGGATGCGTTCTTGTGTCCGTGGATGGCGGAAGGTGATTTGGAAGGCGTGGAGGATTTGGCGAGGGGCTTTGAAGCCGGTTTCGTTTTTGACGGTTTTGTTTTGGCGGTCTCCGTAGGTTTTGTCACCGATGACGGGATGTCCGATGTGTTCGAAGTGGACTCGGATTTGGTGGGTGCGTCCGGTGTGGAGGAGGATTTCTACGTAGGTCGCTTTTGTGAGGCGTTGGAGGACACGGTAGCTGGTTAGGGCGGTGCGTCCGTTGTCTCCATTGACTGTGGCCATGCGTTTGCGGAGGAGGGTGTGGCGGGCGATGTTGACGCGGATATGTCCGCTGGTTTGGGGGAGGGTGCCGCAGACGACGGCGTGGTAGATTTTGTGGATTTCTCGGTTCGCGAATTGGTCGGCTAATCCGGCGTGGGCGGCGTCGTTTTTTGCGATGATCAAGCAGCCGCTGGTGTCTTTGTCGAGTCGGTGGACGATTCCGGGACGTGCGATGCCACCGATTCCGCTGAGTTGTCCTTTGCAATGGTGTAGGAGGCCGTTGACGAGGGTTCCGGTGTGGTGGCCGACTGCGGGGTGGGTGACGACTCCGGGTGGTTTGTTGAGGACTAAGAGGTCGATGTCTTCGTAGAGGATGTCAAATTCCATCGGCTCGGGTTGAGCGTTTGCGGATTCGGGGGGTGGCCAAGTGATGGTGAGGATGTCTCCGGCTTTGGGGGAATGGGTGGGTTTGGCGCGTTGGCCGTTTACGAGGAGGTGACCGTCATCCATCAATCGTTTGAAGGTTCCTCGTGAGAGTTTTGGGAAAAATTGTCGAAGGTAAGAATCCAGACGATCCATGGGACGGGTTTCCGTGATTCTGATGGTTTCGGGTGGACGGTTTTCGAGGAGGGTGGCATCGGTGGTTTCTTCGAGCTCGTCCTCGAGGTCGACACCGAGGGGAATGGTTGCCCGCAGGTGTTGGATTTCTGCTTCGGATGGATCGGTCATGAGGGGCTTTGAGTAGGCTTTTTAGGGGTGTGAGTGGAAAGGTTGGGTGTGAATTTCGGGAGGATCCAGAGGAGGATTATTCCGGTTGCGAACACGGCGGTGCTCACGGTTTGTGCGGGGGTGAGGAATCCGCCGAAGGTTTTGAGACGGTCCGGGTAATCACCACGGAAGCTCTCAACGAATGTGCGTAGGAATGCGTATCCGATGAGGTAAACGGCAAAGATTTGGCCGTGAAATTTTTTGCGTTTGTAGAACCAGATGAGGAAGGTGAATAAACCGGCGTTGAGAAGGGATTCGTAGATTTGGGATGGGTGGACACCAGTGCCATGGGTTGGGTGGTCGGCGGGGAAATGGATGGCCCATGGGTATTCGGTTGGTCGTCCGAAGCAGCAACCGGTCATCAGGCAACCGAGTCGGCCGAAGATGTGTCCGAGGGCGATGCTCGGAGCGAGGATATCGGCAACTTTCCAGACGGGTAGTTTTTCCTTCAGGCAATAGAGGACTGTGGAGATCGAGGCTCCGATGAGGCCGCCGTAATAGACTAGGCCGCTGCGTCTGAGGAGGAATATTTCATACCATGGTTTATCTGCGAATTCTTCGCTGTAATAGGAAATCACGTAGAGGATGCGGGCTCCGAGGATACCGCCTGCGATAATCCACGGGGCAAGGTTCATGATGGCCTCGGCGGTTAAACCTTCGCGTGGGGCTCGTCGGCCACTGGTATAGAAGCCTAGGAGAAATCCGACGGCGGCAAGGATTCCATACCAATAGATGGTGAGGCCGACCGCCTCAAACGCAACGCTATGCACAGGGACGGAAATTAAGGGTGAAGGTTGTGGAAAACAAGCGCGGGGATAGGGGATGAGGTTGAGGGATTTGGGGATTGTTGGGACGAATCAATGTGGAGCCAACAGTCGGAATTGAACCGACGACCCGCGCTTTACGAAAGCGCTGCTCTACCATCTGAGCTATGTTGGCGTCCCTCTAAGGAGGTTTGAAATATGCCGGGGTTGGCAGCATCCGCAAGGAAAATGCGCCGTGGCGTTTAAAACATCCACCGAAGCCCAAAGACAAAAAGGCCGCACAGGAGGGAGCCTGCAGCAAGGCAGAGTGCGCCGGGTAAGAGTTTGTTGGGCTGTTTTAGCCAGAGATAAATGCTGCTGAGCACCATGAAGATTAACCCAGCGGCCACAAAATCCATGGAGTAAGCCCAGATGGCGGTTAGGTATCCATCGCGGCGGTTCCGGGGGTCGTTCGCGATATTGCCGGTGAAGGTGTGCAGGATTTTCGCGATGCCCCAAGTGTTCACGGTGGCGTGACGAACATGGGCCTGACTGTTTGTCACGTCTGCTTTGATGAAATAGAAGTGGTGGGGTGTGCGCAATTGGAATTCGAACGGGGCTCCGTCCGCGTGTGTGGTGGTCCAGAGGATTTCTCCTTCGATCGACATTTGGCGCATTAAGTCGTGAGCTTGTTGGAGATCGCTTGTTAGTTCCGGAGCGGGTCGAACAATTGAGAATGTCAGATTGGTTTCGTGGCGATTCCGCCACGATTCATGGAACGTCCATTCTGGGTGGTTCAGGATGAGTCCGGTGAAGGCAAAGAGCCAGAGGAACACCATCAGGAACAGGCCGGAGTAGAAATGAAGTTTGCGGTTCCATCGTTCACACACGGCTTTCAGTTTGGCTGGATCTGACGGAATCGCGGGAGGTGAAGGAGGATTAGCGGGCGACGACATAAGCCAGTGCAAAAAAGAGGAGGGTGCCGGTTCCGAGGAGGATGTAGCCGATGCGTCGTTCGGCTTTGAGGACATACCAAAGGTAAATGCCGGTAATGGTGATAAAAAGGACGAGGTAAGCCGTGGCATCGGAAAGCCAACGCCAAGCGCGCATGGGAAACCAATTCATGCTGAGGGATGGGGTGTGTTCACCCGGCGATCGGTGGAGTGTCATGAGTGCCTCGGCGAGGCCCGTTTCTCGTGTGGTGATGGTTGCTTCGCGGGTTGCAATCCGAATTGTGATGGTTGTGGTGCGTCCGGGGATGGTCACGGGAATGACGAGAGTTTCATCGCCGATGACATGGCGGATGTAACCGATCTCACCGGAAACGTTGATGCTCGAGAGGGTTGGTTTTAAAGCGTCGATCAGTGAACGGCCAGAAAGTTTTGTTAGATCGGTGGGGAGAAGGACTGCGGTGGCAGTGCGGGTTTGCGTTGTTTCGGCACCAAACTTGGGCGCGATCGCGTGAACGAAGAAGAAAACGCTGATGGAAAAAAGGAGCACGAAAGGACTGATGAAAAGTCCGAGGTATAGATGCAGATCGCGAGTGGTATTGTAAAAGCGTCTGTTGATGATGGAGGGTATGTTAAGAATCTGCGGACTGTCCATCCGGCAATGAACCACCCACTGGCCGTTCAGTGTTGAGTCGTTGGTGTTGGATTTGCGCTTTTAACTCTGCAATTGTCAGCATCGGTTGAGGGCGGTGAAGCATCGCGTGACAATTTGGACAAACTGGACGCAAATCCTTTTCGGGATTCACGTTGTGGCGCTTTCCTCGTGTTGCGAGTGATCTCAGATGGTGGACGTGGATAAACTCAGCCCCAACTTTGCCATAAACCTCTTCAAAACTAAAATTACAAACGTGGCAGCGAAAACCGTGAGCATTTAGACAGGCTTTTCTGGCAGATGGATCTCTTTCGTAAGCATTCACCAAAATGCGTTTGGCACTTCCTTCGTAGTATTTCCCTTCCAGAATTTCATCCGGGTAAATCATTGAATCCTTTGGGGAGGATTCAGTGTAATATCGGGGATGAACCAACTGGCGACTTAACAAATCAGACAAATACTCAATTACACCAGGCGAATAAGCGTTTTTGCTGGCGGGGTTCACAGGGTGTTTCGCGGTTGCTTTGATAATCGCGCGGAGACTGGATCCAATTCTTGGATACACTTTTCTAAGCGCATCCGGAGCAAAGTCAAAACTCATTGAGGAGGGGACGGATCGGTAGAACGGTGTCCTCCCAGCGATTTCGCCCCAACGTTCGATTCCCAACTTCTTGGCTTTAGTGTGGAATTATATGAATCCACTCTGTATTCAACGTGATGACCTCGATATAGCCAACCACGAGCCTGAGCGCGCCTTCAAATGCCACTAGGCTCCATCGATCAGGTGCGAATTTGTGGGCTGCATCGATGGATGAAGTCAATAATTCCATCGCTGCTAGCCGATGCTGCTTGGAAGCAAATAATCGTTCCACCAACTCTCGGATGGCTGGTGCGCTTTGGCGACTTGCTTTTTCCCAAGGGGGCATGAACCCATGCTTCCCTCTTGAATCCTATTTGTCCAGATGCGAATCGGGCGTTTTTTTAAGGATTGGGAATGGCTTTGGATGGGCACGCAAGGTTCATCGAATGGTGGAGGGCGAGTTTGATGCGTCAGGGGTGTGGCATGAGGAGGTGCGAGGAAGTGAGGGGAAGGAGGGGTTAGGTCGCCCATTCAGGGCTTTGACGGGGGTGCAATCGAGGTTTCCTAGGGCGTTGCCCATAGGCTGTGGCTAGGGCGCACCGTTGGTGCTTTCGGAAGTAGATTTCAAAGCCCGAAGCCCCAACGGGGCGTAATATGTCAGCCCATGGCAACGCCATGGGGATCGGACGAAATTGGATATGAACCCTGCGAGGGTGACCTAATCGCAGGAAACCAAAGGGGATGTGCGGTTGTGGGTGATCCGTGGTTCGCAGCGGGGTTAGGGTTGAATCATGGGTGGCTGTATGACTCTGTAGAACCGGAATGGACGGGAGGCGGCTTGGGGATCGAGTTGTGACAAATCTTTTGGTTGGCGATGTTTTGATCGGGTATATTTAAAGTGCTCTTCATCCGGTGAGATGGTTTTTTGGTGGGTGTAATGTTTTAATGGGTGCGGCGGGATTGGGGTGGGCTGGCACCCCGCCGGGGTGCGGGGAATTGGGGGCAAGATCCGGTGGTGTCGCTTCGCTCAACCACCGGCTACAAGCTTAGATGCCTCCGGCATCAAGACAACCGATGGAGACAAGCTGGGGTGCCTTGGGCATCGACTTACCCGGTGGATACAAGATCGGGCGCACCGGTGGTGCTTTGGGAGGGGGGAGAATTTTTTTTGGGTGGTGATTTGTTTGAAAGGTGGAGGGGATTGGGTAGGATGAAGGGGATTTCATGAAGCGTTTTTTTCTTTGTTTTTTTCTGGTTTGGGGTGGGTTCGGGGTTCGGGCGGATTTGTTGATTTCCGAGTTTTTGGCGGATAACCGAACTAGTTTGCTGGACGAGGATGCGGAGCGTCCGGATTGGGTGGAGATTTATAATGCGGGGAATGAGGTGGTTTCGTTGGGTGGGTATTTTTTGACGGATGATCCGACTCGGTTGAATCGTTGGGCGTTTCCGGCGACGAATGTTGCGGCGAAAGGGTTTTTGGTGTTGTTCGCTTCGGGGAAGGATCGTGGGGTGGCGGGGAAGCCGTTGCATGCGAATTTTTCGTTGTCGGCTGGGGGTGAGTATTTGGCGTTGGTGAAGCCGGATGGTGTGGAGATCGAGTTTGAGTATGCACCTGAGTTTCCGAGGCAGGACGCGGATGTGAGTTATGGGCTTGCGGGGATGGATGGGGGTTCGTGGATGTTTTTTGGGGTGCCGAGTCCGGGGGTGACGAATTCGGCGAATCCGTTGCAGGTTGCAGCGGGGGTGGTTTTTGATCCGCCGAGTGTTGTTTCGACGAATACGAGTGCGACGGAGTTGAGGACGTCAGAGGTAGGGGGTGTGATCCGTTATACGGTGAATGGGACGGAACCGACGGCGACTTCTTCGATTTATTCTTCGATTTTGAGGTTTACGAGTTCGACGGTGGTGAGGTCGCGTGTGTTTGTGGTAGGGAAGGCACCGGGGCCGATTCGCACAGAGACTTTCACGGTTTTGGATAGTACAGGCGCGGCGTTTTCTTCGAATTTACCGGTGATGGTGCTTTCGACGTTTGGGGTTGCGCCGAATGAAACGACGGCGCGGCGAGTTTCGTTTTTATTGACGGAACCGAGTCGTGAGACGGGGCGGACGATTTTAGGTGGGCGGGCAGCGGTGGAGGGTCGGGGGACGATTAAGTATCGGGGGAGTAGTTCGTTGGGGTTTCCGAAGCATTCGTTGGCGTTTGAAGCGATTGATGAGCGGGGGGATGGGAGGGATGTTTCGTTTTTGGGGATGCCGGAGGATCCGGATTGGGTTTTGTATGCGCCGTATACGGAGAAGACGATGATTCGGGATGTGTTGGCGTATGAGTTGTTTGGGAAGATGGGGCATTACTCGGTTCGGACTCGGTATGTGGAGGTGTTTTTGGATACGACGGGAGGGAAGTTGATCCGGAGCGATTATGCGGGTGTGTATGTGTTGATGGAGAAGGTGAAGCGTGGGAAGAATCGGGTGAATATTGAGGAGTTGCATCCTTCGCAAAACAATCAGCCGGAGGTGAGCGGGGGGTATATTTTTAAGAAGGATCGGCTGGATCCGGCGGATGTGGGGTTCACAACGTCGCGGACGCAGTTGGCTTATGTGGAACCGAAGGAGCAAATCATTACGGCGGGTCAGAAGGCGTATGTGAAGAGTTTTTTTGCTGGGTTTGAAACGGCACTTTATGGAACGCAGTTTGCGAATCCGACGAATGGGTGGGCACCGCATATTGATGTCCGTTCGTTTATTGATACGCATTTGTTGGTGGAGGGGGCGAAGAATATTGATGGGTATCGATTGAGTTCTTACATGTTCAAGGATCGTGGGGGAAGACTGCAGATGGGACCTGCGTGGGATTATAATTTGACGTTTGGGAATGCGAATTATGCGAATGGATGGTTGACGAACGGTTGGTATAACGCGGGGATGGATGAGGCGAGTTATCCTTGGTATGGACGGCTTTTTCAGGATGCGAATTTCAAGCAGCTTTGGGTGGATCGCTGGGCGGAGTTGCGAGCGGGGCCGTGGAGTACGGCGGCGGTGTTGCGTTCGGTGGATGAGAAGGCGGCTTACCTTGCGGAGGCGCAGGTGCGGAATTTTCAGAAATGGCCGATTCTGGGACAGTATGTTTGGCCGAATTGGTATATCGGAAAAACGTATGCGGATGAGGTGAACTGGATGAAGCAGTGGATCACGGGGCGGTTGAAGTGGATGGATGGGGAGAGCCAAGTTGCGCCGGTGTTTAGGCTGGCTTCGGGGGAGGTTCCGAGTTCGTGGACGTTGACACTGACGGGTGGTTCGTCGGTGGTTTATTACACGCGTGACGGGTCGGATCCAAGGACGTCTGGAGGGGGGATTTCGTCGAAAGCGAGTTCCTACAACGCGCCCGTAGTGATGACGGGGAATGCGCGAATCGTGGCGCGGAGCAGGCTTTCGACGACGGCATGGAGTGCGCCTGTGGAGGCGATTTATGTTGCGAAATGGCCGACGTTATTGGTGACGGAAATAATGTATCATCCGTTGTCGGGTGGGGCTGAGTTTATCGAGGTGTTGAATACTGGGACGCAGGCGTTGAGTTTGGCCGGGTTCAAGTTGAGAGGCGGGGTTGAGTTTGATTTTGGTGCGGGATCGATCGCGGTGCTTCAGGGTGGGGAGCGTGCGATTGTGGTGAATGATGTGGTTAGTTTCTTGAAGGCTTATGGGCAGACGAATCGTGTGGCGGGAGAGTTTTCTGGCGCGCTGAGCAATGGTGAGAATCGAGTTAAGCTGGAGGGACCATTGGGGGAACCGATTTTAGATTTTCGATACGGTGATGCCCGTTATGCTGCGACGGATGGGTTAGGTTTTTCTTTGGTGTTTCGCGATGAACAAGCTCCGCGTGACACTTGGGACGAGATGACTGCTTGGCGTGCGAGTGGGAATGTTGGAGGGAATCCTGGTGTGAAGGATTTTCCGAGCCAGATTCCGACGGTTTTTGTGAACGAGGTTTTGGCGCGTGGGGTGGCTCCGGAGGGTGATTTTATTGAGTTGCGGAATCCGAACGCGTGGCCTGTTGATGTTGGGAATTGGTGGGTGACGGATGATCGCCAAGAGCCCAATAAATATCGGATTCCGAACGGTACGATAATTTCTGCGGGGGGGTATTTGGTTTTGCGTGATCAAGATTTTGAACCGAAGGGGCCAAACCAATCGGGGTTTCGTTTGGATGGAAATGGTGATGGGGTTTATTTGTTCTCTGCGGATGGGGTGGGACGGTTGACGGGTTTTAGTGATGGGTTTGAGTTTGGTGCTTCGGAGTCGAATGTTTCCTTCGGACGATTCAAGCTGGGTGATGGAAACGACACGATTAGTTCGCAGTGGCCATTGAGTGTTGGCCAACCGAATTATGGGCCAAAGGTCGGGCCGGTCGTGATCGCTGAGGTCTATGCTCCGACATCGTTGGCGGAGGAAGCTTTTGTGGAGCTAAAGAATTTGCGTCAGCAGGAGTTCCGGTTTACGAGCATGATTTCCGAGGGGCGATGGCGATTGAAGGGAATCGACTTTGAGTTCCCAACCAATGCGGTGATCGCGCCGGAGGGATTGATGTTGTTGGTGCGGACGAATCCAGTGGGGTTCCGAGCGCGGTTTCAGGTGCCAGCAACCGTGCCGATCCTTGGGCCGTTTTTAGGAGAATTGGATCCCGATGGTGAGGGGTTGGAATTGCAGCAACCTAAGGCGGATCTTAAAGAAATTGGGGGGATCGAAACGGTGTATGTGACGATGGATCGGGTCGAGTATGGGAAGGGAGCTGGATGGGTATCAGTGGGGCCGACCGCCGCTTGGAGTGGGGAGCGGATTTACCTCGGTGCGTTCGGAGATGATGCTGCTAATTGGCGAATTCCGGTGGGTGGACCTAGTCCCGGTGTGGGGACGAAGGGGAGCCCAAATCTTGCGCCGCGGATTGCCATAGTCTCTCCTGTGGAAGCGGTAGTCGGGGTGCCGCTGCGGTTGGTTGGGAAAGTGGCGGATGACGGTCTGCCGGTGGGCGGAGGACGCTCGCTCCGGTGGGAGGTGGTGAATGGTTCCTCGGAGGTCTCGATTGAAAACACGGGTAATGCAGATTCTCGGGCACGGTTTTGGGCAGAGGGGAGTTTCACCATCCGAGCGCATGGAGGAGACGGAGTTTTGGAAAGTTCGAGCGAACTTGTCGTCAATGTCCGACCTAATGTGGAATACCAAAAAGCGGTCGCGATGGTTTTTACGGTCGAAGAATTGAAGGATCGTCAACGGACTGGGCCCGGCGGGGATTATGACGGAGATGGTGCGATGAATATCGACGAGTTTTTGGCGGAAACGAATCTGAGAGAAGCGAGCAGTCGGTTGGTTTTAAATAGTCGGCTGCACAATCAGAACTTTGTGGAGCTGCAGTTTGAAGGGGTTTTGAATCGTTGGTATGGGATCCAGCGTCGGAAGCCGGAGGCGAATGGGAGTTGGGAAACGATCGTTCATCAAATTGGATCAGGCACGAACTCAGTCACATTCCCGTTGACCGATGAGGTGTGGTATTATCGGTTGTTCATGATTCCGTAGATTTCGGAGGAGGAGGGCTAAGGGACGGGAACGGCTTGTAAGCGGTAAAACTGTAATTTCGTGGCGGATGATGGATCGATGGAAATCGTCAGGTTACCCGCATTTGTTGTGGCAGTGATTTGGGCACCAGATGTCCATGGGCTTGGAGAGATTAGGCTGCGTGATTGGATGGTGTAGGTGTGTCCCGCGAGGCTGGCCCACTGCAATTTGACGCCGGTAGGAGTGGGAGTTGCGGATGAGATTCGGAGGTTTGTCACGCCGAGTTGTGCGGGGAGGCTCGTGACGGTGGCGATAGAATTCTGAATTTTGACGGTGTAATTCCCAGCAGCGTTGAGTTGGACGTTGGTGAGGATCAATGTTGGCGAGGTCATCCCTTGGATTAAAGTATTCTCTCGGAACCATTGGTAGGTGATGGGGCCGGTTCCGTTGGCTGCGACGGTGAATGAAACGGATTCCCCCGTGTGAACGGCTTTGGCTTTGGGTTGCGTGGTGATGGTGGGTGCGACGACGGGAGTGTTGACGGTTAGGCGTGCGGATTGGCTTGTCACTGCGGCGGCATTGTTCGAGACCGTCACAAGATAGAGGCCGTCGTCGGCGACCGTGGTCGTTGGGATGGTAATGGTTTGGTTTGTGGCGTTGGCGAGGTTGACGCCGTCTTTTGCCCATTGATAAGTGAATGGAGCAGTGCCGGTGGCGGTGACAGTGAAGGATGCTGGAGAACCAGATGTGACGGTCACTGGAAGCGGTTGGACTGTGATGGTGGGTGGGGTCGCGGTGCTGCGAACGGTGATGACCAAGGTTTCGGTGGTGGTGCGATCGGCAGCACTGGACTGGACATATTTGGCGGTTAAACCCACGTTAAATACGCCGGTGACCGTGGGTGTGCCCGCGATTTTCCATGTGGCCAAGCCGGAGGTTCCTTGAAGGGTTAAGCCTGTGGGGAGACCTGTGGCGGTCCAATAGTGTGCGATCTGGGGGCCGGTGGTTAGCGGGAGATAGGCGTAAACTCTTGTGCCGACAGTGACCGAGAGCTGAACGCCGTTGGTGGCGGTGACCGCGAGGGGGCTGTTGATTAATGTGGATGCGCCGGAAACTGCGTCGATTCCGCCCATGAGGGAGGCACTGACCGTAGCCCAACGAAACACGATCGAGAGCAAGGGGGAGGAGATGCGATGAACCACATCGGAGGTTCGGATCATGGGAAGGATCTGAAGGATTGCGGCGAGGAGAACCGCAGGAATCGGGAGGTTTTTCATCGATTTCATCGCATTATTCTACAAGGCGGCGTTTAGAATGCAAGGATGGAACGGGTTGTCTCAGTTGCAACCGCAACCTCCACCGCCGATTCCACGCCCGCCGGTGGCGGCTTCGCGAGAGAACCACATGTGTTCCGCGAATTGATTGCCGAGAAGGTCGCGGTCGGCCCGCATGATGGGATCGGCAAGGGCCGCACGTTCCCAAGGAGCAACATGGGTGCAACCGGAGCACAGTAATGCAACGGCTGCAATGGACAATAGGAGGTTCGTTTTCATAGGGGGAATGCTATTTCAAAAGGGCTGTGATCTCCTCGGTGTATTTGCGTTTTGTTTCGTTTCCTTTGAAACCGTTGTGGATCGAATGGACTCGTCCTTCGCGATCGAGGATGAACGAACTTGGGAGAGTCGCGATGTTAATGGTTGAAACGAGTTTCTTGGTGGCATCGCGCACAATGATAAAGTCGGATGGGTGTTTTTTTAGGAATCGCTGCATCTCCTCTTTTTTGTCGTCGAGATTTACAGCGACAACGACCAAACCTTTTGAGCCAAACTCTTTGTGAAGCTCTTGCATTACGGGGAAGGAGGCTTTGCAAGGTGCACACCAAGAGGCAAAAAAATCTAGGAGCACCACCTTTCCTTTGAGATCAGGAATTGTGCCTTCTAGATTGAACGAAGCGAGATCCGGAAATGGAGCATTGACGGACAATGCGTGGTTGGAAATAGGAAAGAGAAACCCGGAAATCACAATCGCCCAGAGCAAGATGCGGTGTGAGAACAAGGGGAAACACCGAATGTTTATGCGCAAAGATTTATCGAGGATTAAATTGGACGAGGTATTCATTGAGCCTTGGGGTGATGATTTTTTCGTTGGCGGTGAGGATCGCACCGGCTGCGCCAAAGGTCTGGTGGATCAGGTCATAGCCTTCTCGAGGCCCGAGGATAAAGGCTGTTGTGGAGAGGATCCCGGCCATCGTGCAGGAGGGGGCAACCACTGAGACGGCCAAGCAACCGTTGTCCACGGGATAGCCGGTGCGCGGGTCGATAATATGTCCGTAGCGGCGGCCGTTGATCAGCGAGTGGCGGAGGTAATCTCCCGAGGTGGCCACGGCGGTTTGGGTGATGGCGAGGCTGGCCCAGCAGGCACCGGGTTGTTGCGGGTTCTCTAGGCCGATATGCCACGCGGGTTTTGAGGGAGGGTGGCCGAATGCCCGAATATCTTGACCAAAATCGACTAAGACATGGTCGATCTGGTATTGGCTAGCCATTTGGGCAACATTATCGACGGCGTATTCTTTGCCGATGCCGCCGAAATCCAAACACATTCCCGGCCTTGTCAAAAACACAGAGCCGGGTTTTCTTTGGACGCGTGACCAGCCGACCAGTTCGCGTGTGTCGGCAATTTGTTGCTCGGAAGGAATTGTGGATGGATTTGCTTTCCAATTCCAAAGGCGGATCAGTGGAAGAGAGGTTGGGTCAAACACCCCACGGCTAAAAAAACGAAG
>SXGU01292796.1_pt1 | contig 13481 bp, 7 predicted proteins | sample 3174531 | NCBI WGS metagenome assembly SXGU01 (sample SAMN11356863, study PRJNA531348) | freshwater metagenome | isolation source: freshwater sample F1-140 | place: China: Fuxian Lake, Yuxi | collected 2017-12-25 | reverse complement strand
AATGTTGATGCCACTTGTTGGATTGTGCACCCAGTTCACGATTGGCGGACTTTGCCCAAGCGCAGTCGAATATGCGAGGAAAGGCAGCAGAAAAGCGAGTGATCGAATGCGAGAGTTTGTTAGAGCGCGGTACATACTTGTATTGTCTCAGAAAATTTCTATGGGACATTGAAAATTCGAAAATTTTTCAGGGGCGAGGGATTTGACCAAAGATCTTTATTGCAACTCTAGAAGTTGATCTCCTACCCCACCGTGTAAAATGCTGGATAATCATCTCACCAAGACTTTATTGACAAACATAGGAGGAACAATATGAACTCGTACTCGCTTCCCACAGTCATAGCCGCATGCGCCGTCACATCGGCAATCACCTTATCCGCCATATCAATTGCGATTTCAAGACCTGACAATCCAACTGTTTGGAATACATGGACCATGCAAGCATCCGCAAACGCAGGGACAGCTGCCAACGCAGATGGACCTTCATCCACAACGCCATACATCCCACATGGCGACGGATGCGTTGGAATGTTTTGCGATATCAGCTTGAAGAAAATGTTTCCTGCGAACTCCACACAATTGACAATCATCGGCTCGGTTCCATGCCAAGACACGGTTCAAGGTTGGTCGATTCTTGGAACTTTTCGCGTCTTTCGAGATGGGTCCGTTCAAGCACTCGCCACGCCATATCCCCCTTGTGATCAAGGAGATTATTATGTCTGGGTCGCGTATCCCAAATAAGTATTCAACGCGATGAATCATCTCTCGCGCCGCGCATCATGCGCTGCCGCGAGCGAATCCCATGATCCATCGAAAGCCCATTGATAATTTTGCCAGCGACCAATCGATGAATTATTGATCGGTCGCCGCACCTGCTCGTGACTGAGAGTGAAGACTGCGCGCTGGTTGTCTTGGGGTTTCAAGACGCTCGCCTGCGCTTCAAGCCCAAGTCGATCCAAGCATCGCTTTGCGTGTCCAGATGGGTCCAAGACCAAATTTTCGTACACAATACTTTCGTGTGGAATCTGCAATGTTTGAAGCGCATCTGGAAGAATAGAGCGCTCGGCTTCGATCACACTGCGCAGAGAATCAAACTTGCCCGTCCAACCATAAACGAGCGGATTGAAGAATGAAAGGAAAGCGCTGATCGCCATATCTCTCGGATCGCGAGCGACATAAAAGCAAACTGCTCCAGGAAGGATCGCCGCGACCGCGGGCAACCATTTCCAAGCACACAAATTTTTATCAAAGGTCCACTGCGCACCATCTCTGCGCAGTCGCATTGCGCCGCGGAGATAGCACTCCTGCAGAGCCGAGCCAGTTTCGCGCGGCAACATACTGAGATTTCGCATTGGCATTCCAGTCGAGGCGATCCCAGTTCCCATGATTTCGACGCCGTCATATTCACCGATGCCGCTGATCCTCGAATGGCTATCAAGCATTTGTTCCAAAAGCGTGGTGCCGCATCTTGGTAGCCCGACAACCATCGCAACTCCCGCAACTGGATCAACCCGCGGGGCGCACCATGCGCGTCCCTTCTTCAAGAGTTCGCGTTGCTCCCGAACACCTTCAAGAAATCCATCGATATCAAATGGCGGAGTTGTGGTTGCATGCAAGTGATTCGCAAGATCGAACGCTTCGCGATATCTCCCAATTTTGTCAAGCATTTGCACGGCATCGAAACCCGCGACACGGCGCAGTACAACACTGCTTGTATTTCGAGTGATGACAAGCAAATCATCGATTGCCCCAAGAGGATCTGACACAGCTCGCACGCGAGCTGACATCAATGCGAAGCGAGGATCCTTCGCCCAAACACCCCCCGCTTCGACGAACTTTTTGAATTCGTCGCGCCGATGAGAGAAATACAGCGCCTCGGAAAGGAGCACACTTGCTTCAGTTGCAAACGGCGAATTCGAAGCGGCAAGTTTTGTAAGTCGACCAAGAGCACGGTCGATTCGACCAAGCCTCTGATCGACCATACCGCGCAGAAGGATGGACTGTGCATCATTTGGATCAAGCCGAATCGCCACATCGAGATCTTCATCAGCATCGCATATTCGCCCAAGACCAAGATTGGCGCGTGCTCGACTGACCCATCCAAGCAAACTTCTCTTGGAAGTCGCAACAAGTTTGTCCGCAAGGCGAAGCGCGAGTCCGAAGTTGCCATTGGCAAGCGCGCTCTCAATTTGAGTTGCAGGATTTTCGATTTGCGCCACGGTTAAAATTTACATTGTAAAAAGGGAATTTGAATTGTATGATCAAGGTATGAGTGCTTTCAAATTGCAAACGAGTGTATTTCACCAAACGATCAAATCGTTCTCTTTATTGACAACGGCACTTTGCATCATGGTCCATGCCGGCTGTTCTGTTCCCAAAACAACGGATTGGCAAGGGCGTCCTCTTGAGACGATCTCGAGCGCGAGCCCTCGGTTGCGTGCTGGTTACGGTCCGCCACCATATAAGTACTGGCGAATTGTTGGTGGAACCGTTCCAAAAGAAGGCTTTGCACTCGAACCTACGACTGACTTTACTGGACCAATGTCTTGGTCATTCATCGGTCCACGACCGATCACAAACGAGTATTGGTCTGGCGGGGCGAATGCTGGTGGGCGTGTTGCATCCATTGCTTGCCACCCAACAAATGCCCAGATCGCTTACATAGCAACTGCTTCAGGTGGAGTGTGGAAGAGTGACAACTCTGGCGTCAATTGGACGCCACTCACTGATGCACTGCCGAATATGAATCACGGTGCGATCGCTATTGATCGCACATTTCCAAATACTGTCTATGCAGGAACAGGCGAATATGTCGCTGGATCAGACGGGGATGGTCTCTACCGAACTCTTGATGGCGGACAGACATGGCTTTCGGTGGGATCGCTTGCAACTTTGGGATATCAGTGCAGCGGACTTGAAGTCATTTCTGGAAGCACTGCCACAACTCCATCTGCGATTCATTGGACGGGCTCAGGGGGATATCGACGCAGCACCAACGGTGGTGCGACTTGGACAAATGGCGGCGTGACCGCATCCTGTTCTAGCCTCGCAGTCAATCGAAGTGATCCCCAGCAGATTTATGTTGCACAACAGAGTGTTGGAATTCGCAAGTCCACGAACGGCGGAACATCATTCACTTTGCTGACGGGTGGATTGCCAACAACAGGCATTGCGAGAATTGTGTTGGCGATTTCTCCATCGGCGCCAGCCACGCTCTACGCCGCATTTGTGACTCCGTCTACAGGCGAATTGGAAGGCTTGTATAAGACTGGAGATGGCGGAGCGAACTGGGTCAAGTTGACGGCAACACCAAATTTCCCAAAGCCACAAGGTTCCTGGGATCTTTCGATCGGTATCGATCCCACAAATCCGAATCATCTTTTCTGCGGAGGAGTCTCTCCGATCTATCAAATTGCTGGTGTCATTGAAACAATCAACGGCGGCAGTTCGTGGACAGAGATATCAGCATCGAACGGTCAGATTCATCCCGATCAACAGTGCATCGCCTTTGATGCGAACAATGTTCCATGGTTCGGTTGCGATGGCGGTGTTTGGAGACGAGTGAACAATGCGTGGGTCAATTGCAACGCAACTCTTGCTGCAAATCAGAACTACACGATCGCGCAACATCCCAACGATCCGAATCGTCTGATGGTTGGCACACAGGACAATGGAACAGCTGCGACAACTTCGTCTTCACTTGCTTGGCCGCAAATTATGTACGGTGATGGCGGCTTCAGTGCATACAATTCATCGAATTTTTCAACGCTTTTTACAACATATATTTATATGCAGGTTTACCGTTTGGTCAATTCGACCATGACGAACATCACTGGACCGTGGTCGAGTGATCAACGGGATTGGATCTCCCCACTTGTCGCAGATACCAATGCGCCCAACACTATTTATGCTGGAACCGATCGTATTTGGAAAAACACCTCCGCATCAACAACTGCCACTTGGAGCCCAATAAGCACCACAACTATTTCTGATTTAGGGGTTCTTTCATCGATCACAACTGTCAAAGGTGTACCCAATGCAATCTGGGCTGGTAACACCAAGGGTGGTGTATGGCGCACGCTTGATGGAGGTGTTACGTGGACACAAATGCGCCCCGCGGATGGAATCAAAATCACCGCGCTCGCGGCCAAGATTGGTGACATCAATTCCGCTTTTATCTCACGCCGAATCACAACCGGAAGTCGGGTTATGCAAACTGTCAACGGAACCACTTGGACAAATGTTTCTGGAACATTGCCAACATCTATTCTTGCCAAGACAATCGCGATCGACTGGAACAGACCAGTCCCAACGATTTATCTTGGTTCTGGTGCCGGGATTTATGCAAGTTTCACGCTTGGTGCGACTTGGATCAAGAATGGAGCGGACCTTCCAAATGTCAATATTGGCCAACTTGAAATCGATACAACTCAACGAACCGTCGTTGTCGGAACATATGGACGCGGTGCGTGGCGCACTCCAATGCCACTTCCTGCAGACATCAATGCAGATGGAAGAGTTGATGGTTCAGACTTATCGTTTCTAATTGCTGCGTGGGGAACATGCCCATCCACTTCCCTCTGTCCATCGGACATTGTTATGAATGGAGTAGTTGATGGAGCAGACCTGAGCGCTCTGCTTTCTGCATTTGGCAATTGACTTTCTTTTGAGCGCGAGTACGGTCTCGATGCAGATCTCAACGCCACAGGATTATCTCGATTCATTGCCCGATGAGCCCGGTGAGATATTGCAGAAAATTCACAACGCAAAAATTTGTCTGTAACTATGACATGCTGATCTCCAGTCATACACTGCATTCATGCGCCACATCGCGATCTTTCTCGCACTGCTTTTCGCCTGGCAAACCTTCGCAGCGACGCTTGAAGAATCGTGGAATGAATCTGCGAAGTCGATCAGTGAAACGCTGAAGAACAAGAACGCTTCTGCGATTGAAAAAAACACGCTGACGCAAGAAGGATCGCACGCGCTTCTGCGGTGGAAACTGCTTTCACTCCTTGGAGCTGATGGTCGCAAGTCACTTGAAGAGGCTCAACCCACGGAATCCAAGTGGTTGCTTGGTGACCGCGGTGCGCTTGAACTTTTTATGACCTCTGGAAACCCCGCTGAAAACCGCTGGTCGGACGCGGCGCGAATCTTCTGCCAGATCATCGCGAAAGATCCAACAGCGAAGAGCGCCCTTGCGCTTCGCATCGCCGTCGCAACTTCCCTCGTCTTTGCTCAACCGGTGAAAGCTCTTGCAGATGAAGCGATCATCGATCCAATCGCTCGATATGAATCATTTCGCAAATGGAATGATGAAGGCGTTTTGTTTGCAAGTTTCCGCGATTTGAACGCGTGGCAGATGCGTTATGTCGTTGGAAGTTGGGCAACCGATGAAGAGCTCGTGTGGGCGCGGGCAAACATAAAGCCAGAATTGAAAGTGCGCGAAAAAATCGGTGAAGGCGCTTATATGGTCAAGTATCGCGACGTGAATTCCAAAGGTGTCAGCGTGCAACGCGGTCGCGAATATTATGACGGACGACCGATGACCTTGGCGGTGATAGACGAAGTCGGTGGCGTCTGTGGCGCGATCTCGAAATTTGGATCAGCAATGTGCCAAGCATTTGGAGTGCCTGCGATGCCCGTTGGCCAACCTGGCCACTGCGCTTTCATTTGGGAGAGCGCGCCTCACACATGGACACTCGGCAACAACATTTCAGGATGGGCGCAAAGCCATTGCCACGATGGAATTTCAATTCCTTGGGGAAGAGCATCCTGGTTTGTGCGCATGATGTCGGATGCACAGCAAGATCGTGACGGATTCGTCAATGCGGAATGTTTGAGAATCGCGGCAGAATGTGCCAGAATCGATGTGCGAAATGATCTTCTTGCCCAAGCGTGCAAGCGGTCGCCCTTGGATTTTGGCGCGTGGCAAGATCGCTGGGATGCGCTTGCGGATGCTCGACCGCCGATCTGGCGTTCCGCCCTCGATCAGTCTGCTGAAGCGCTTGCGGATGAACCGATTGCGTTCGTCCAACTTTCAATCGCAGCCAAAACGAAAATCCTAGGTGCAAAGCCAACAGTATTCGAGAGTGAAAAATTTTTCGGGCAGATGACAGACCACCTTATTGCGATGTCGCCAAAATGCTCGGAGCATTCTCTTGTGACTGGCGCATTGATGATCTTGCTAGTGCGCGAGAGTGAACGCATCGCGCAGAACGCGAAGGCTGCCGCGCGCCATATGATCGAAGGCACTCAACCAGAGACATCAAAGATTGATGAAAAGAGTGCCAAGAAGGTTGTCGACTTATGCGAGCGAACGTGCCTGAAGTTTGAGGCGGTGGATGAAACGCCAGAAGAAAAAGTCTGGCGATCCTCATTCAGACGAATGCTCCGCGGTGCGATGCTGCAACCATCATCGCGTGAGGCGAGCGTGAAGTGGGCGCGTTCGACAATCGAGCGACTTGCGAAGTCGATGCGAGAAAATGATGCGCGGTGGCTCGCAGATCGACTGGTCGAAAACGCGAATGAATCGGGCGATGCCAAAATGCAGGCGGATGCGACCAAACTTCGCCAGTCGCTTTGACAAACGCCCAATTTTCGCCTCTTTCCGTACACTATCTATCCGCAAATTTCGTTCTCACTTTGTGCAAGATCAGACCTTTTTTACTCACGGACTTCAATTGAAAATTCCAACCATCATCTACACCCACACCGACGAAGCACCAGCACTGGCGACATATTCCTTCCTGCCGATCATTCGAGCATTCACAGGTCCCGCTGGTATCGCGGTCGAAACCCGTGACATCTCGTTGGCTGGTCGAATCATTTCCAGTTTTCCTGAAAGCCTCAAGGCAGAACAACGCATCGAAGATGCGCTGACTGAACTTGGCCGAATGTGCCTCACACCTGAAGCGAACATCATCAAGCTTCCAAATGTCAGCGCTTCTGTGCCGCAGTTGAAAGCCGCGATCATCGAATTGCAAAAGAAGGGATACGCACTTCCTGATTATGTCGAAGAGCCCGCCAATGATGCCCAGCGCGAAACAAAGTCGCGCTATGACAAGATCAAAGGAAGCGCCGTCAATCCAGTCATTCGCGAAGGCAATTCCGATCGCCGCGCACCGAAGGCTGTGAAGGCATATGCCAAGGACAAGCCGCACAAGATGGGAGCATGGGCAAGCGATAGCAAGACGCGTGTTGCCAGTATGTCCAGCGGCGATTTCTTCGGCAATGAAAAGTCCTTAACGATTGGCAGTGCGACAAGTGTTCGAATTGAACATATTGCAGCGGATGGCGCAGTGACTGTTCTGAAAGACGGGCTGAAACTTCGCGATGGCGAGATTCTTGATGGGACTTTCCTCAGCAAGAACGCTCTCGTCGCATTCTTGACCGCACAAGTTGACGCTGCTCGCGCGGAAAATGTGCTCTTTTCGTTGCATTTGAAAGCGACGATGATGAAGGTGTCCGATCCGATCATCTTTGGTCACGCAGTGAAGGTCTTCTTCAAATCGGTATTCGATAAACATGCGGCGACACTTGCCAAACTTGGTGTCGATGTGAAGAACGGATTCGGAGACCTCGTCGGCAAGATTGCGGCGCTTCCAGCCGCTGAACGCGAGGCGATTGAAGCAGATATCAAAGCTGTCTACGAACGCGGCCCAGCGATCGCGATGGTCGATAGCGACAAAGGCATTACAAATCTACATGTACCAAGCGACATTATTGTTGACGCTTCGATGCCAGCGATGCTGCGCGAAAGCGGCAAGATGTGGAATGCCGCCGGCAAGACACAGGACACCAAAGCGTGCATTCCAGATCGTGGATATGCGGGCGTCTATCAAGCGGTCGTCGACTTCTGCAAGTTAAACGGTGCGTTCGATCCCAAGACGATGGGTAGCGTTCCAAATGTTGGATTGATGGCTCAGCAAGCGGAAGAATATGGATCGCACGACAAGACATTCGAGATGAAATCTGCTGGAACCGTGCGCGTGGTTGACGCAAGCGGCGCGGTTCTGATGCAACACGCTGTTGAAGCTGGCGACATCTGGCGCGCATGTCAGGTCAAAGACGCGCCGATCAAAGATTGGGTCAAGCTTGCTGTTTCACGCGCTCGACTTTCCGCCACCCCCGCCGTTTTCTGGCTCGACGAAAAGCGTCCACACGATGCTCAATTATTGGCGAAGGTGAAAAAGTATCTCGCCGAGCACGAATCAAAGGGTGAATTGAAGGGACTCGAGTTTCACATCATGGCCCCCGCCGCGGCGTGCCTCTTCTCGCTTGAGCGTATGAAGGCTGGCAAAGACACGATCTCCGTCACAGGAAATGTCCTGCGAGATTATCTCACCGATCTCTTTCCGATTCTCGAACTTGGAACAAGCGCCAAGATGCTTTCGATCGTGCCACTGATGAGCGGTGGCGGATTGTTTGAAACTGGCGCTGGCGGATCAGCGCCAAAGCATGTTCAACAGTTCAATGCGGAAAATTCCCTGCGCTGGGATTCGCTTGGAGAATTCCTCGCGCTTGCTGCTGCGCTGGAACATATGTCCGATCGCACTGGCAACAAGCGCGCGAAGGTTCTCGCCGATGCGCTCGATGCTGCAACTTCACAGTATCTGCAACACAACCGTGGACCTGCCCGCAAAGTCGGCGAGCTGGATAATCGCGGAAGTCATTTTTATATTGGCATGTACTGGGCGCAAGCGATGGCCGCGCAGACCGCAGACAAGCAACTCGCGGAGCACTTTGCGCCGATTGCAAAGGAGTTGACCGCGAACGAGGCGTTGATCGTTGCAGAGTTGAACGGCGTGCAAGGCAAGCCAATCGATGTTGGCGGCTATTACCACCCAAATCCAAAGCTTGCCGCGGCGGCGATGAGACCGAGCGCGACATTGAACGCGATCATCAAAAACGCACTCGCGTTTGCGTAAGGTTCAACACCCCCTCGCAAACGAGGGGGCGTTTCGAACTATTCAACCACTTCGCCAAGCGCGTTTGGATCATCCTGTAAATATGCGCGCGGCTTATAGAAGATCACGACAAGGACGAACAGACCCGTCGTCCACACCATCAAATTTGTGAAGAACCAGTAATAACTAGCACCGACCAGTGTCGAATGTCCGCTGGCATCCTTTGTGAAGTGATTGACTGCGACGGTGAAAAGATTTCCAAGTGAAACTGATAAGAGATATAAGCTCATGATGAGTGACTTCATCTGCTTCGGTGCTTGGGTATAGCTGAACTCGAGACATGTAATCGATACAAGAACTTCAGCGGCAGTGATCACGACATATGCCAGAAGTTGCCAACCAACGGATGGCCAATTCGCGCGCATTGTCTTTCCGTCTTTCAGAACCGCGACGCCTGCGGAGGTGAGGGAATTCAACATCTTGTCCTGATCCCCATTTGCTCCTTCAAGAGCTGTCGCGCAAGAATTCAACTCGTCTGCGCGCATCAAAACGGATGTTGCCGCTGTATCAAGAGTTCCTGCAGCACAGATTGGCGTGAGTTCTTCCCGAAAGCGTGCGACTTCCTTGTCAATCAATCCTTGCGCATATCCCGCGATCACAAACGAAAGCACCGTCAGCGCGAATCCCATCAGAATCTTTCGCAGCGGAGTCAACTTGAAGATTTTGGACATCAGCGGATAGATGACATATGCAAAGAGCGGGATATAAATAAGAATCAACAGCGGATTGATTGCTTGCACTTGACTTTCCAGCCAAGTAATCCCCAAGAAATCAAGGTTCATTTGTTGAGCCTGTTGGACCCATGCGCCGCCGCCTTGGTCATAGAGGCACCAGAACATTGCAACGAAGAGATAGAGCGGCACCAACTTCAAGATTGAGAGCAAACCAGATGGACCGAAGGTCTCTTTGAAGTATTCCATTCCGCGCGGTTGAATGTGCGTGAAGCGATTGCGTCCCATCCAGAAGACCAGTGTCGCGATCGCCATCAAGATTCCAGGAACGCCAAACGCCCAACCTGGTCCGTAATTCTTCAGAAGCCACGGCGTGAGCAAGGTCGAGAAAAACGATCCAAAGTTGATTGCGAAATAAAACCATCCAAAGACTTTTTCGATGAGCCGCCGGTTGGAATGGCCGAATTGATCTCCGACATGCGCCGAAACGCACGGCTTGATTCCACCTGATCCAATGGCGATCAATACCAATCCTGCGATCATCCACGCCTTTGGATTAAGCGTTGCCGTCAGAGCAGCGGATGGCAAATCAATAAATGCCAAACAGAGATGACCCGCAACATAGACCAATGAGAGCGCCAAGATTGTGACATATTTTCCAAGAAATGCATCGGCGATGACTGCGCCGATCACAGGAAATAAATATGCGCTTGCAACAAAGAGATGCATCCACTCGCGCGCTTGAGTGGCCGTCATGAAATCGGAAGTGCCACTTGCGGTCATCAAATACTGCGTCATGAAAACCACCAAGATGGTCTTCATTCCGTAAAAGGAAAAACGCTCGGCGGCTTCATTCCCAACGATGTATGGAATGCCCGTTGGCATTCCCGTGGTATTCGTTGGGGTCGTTCGATATTTACTCGTCATAAGTTCGACGAGTGTAATGCCATCTCGAACTCACGCACTCATCAGCGCCGACCACCGCCGCCACCGCCCGCGCGACCGGCTCGTCCGCCGTTTGCGTTGCCTTGATTTCCACCGCCGCCGCCCCACGAATTACCGCCGCCACGATTGTAGTTGGCATTGTTCGAATTGCCTGCATTTCCGCGATTATTGTTGGCATTCGCGCCATTCGCGCCATTCTGATTCCCGCCGAATCCATCACCGCCCTGCTGCCAACGACCTGACATGGACGAACGCCAATCGCCATCGTTGCGAGAGGCTTGCTGTTGATTCAACTGTGACTTTGTATTGGCATCGGTGACATTGTTCCAACTCCCATTGTTGTAACTCTGCCACGTTCCATTGTTGTCTTTATAGACATTGCCGTCACCAGTGGCATACACATTGTTTCCAGTTGCAACCGCGGTTCCGTTGTCGCCGTGCGCAACGCCCCAAGTTCCGTTTTCAGTTTTCACCCCAGCAGCGCTCACTTCATTTCCAGTCGTAGTATTGCCGACCGTTCCTGCGCCAGCGACTGCCGTGGTCTGACCATTCACGCCGACCGCGCCAACTTTTCCCGCCGCATAGTTGCCCGTCGTTGGGTTGTAACCCGCAGCGCGTGCGCCTTCAGACCACTGTCCCGTATATGCGTTGTCGACATAACCCTTCTGTCCCGCGGCGCGCGCGCCAGTAGTCGAGTTGTATGCAGTCGCAGTCGTTGCGCCCCACGCGTTTCCAGTCCACGCGTTGTACCCCGCGCTCGTGCGCGTCATTGTGCTCACGTCGCCCCAGTGTTGATAGACATTTCCAGTTGTCGCAGCCCATCCACCTGGCCCCCACGCCGCATAGCCATTTGGTCCATATGCCGCGGAATATGGGCCCCAATATGGATATGAGTTGTAGTAATAAGTATCGCTCATCGCCATTCCCATTCCATATCCCATGCCCCATCCCATCCAAGGGTTGTATGCAGGATTTACGGCATATCCATAAGTCACTGGCGCTGGAATCCACACATCGTCGTAGTAGTACGGGTCATAGATATAGCCCGTTCCATACACAATCACGCCATCTTCTTCATATGCGCCGTAATAGCCTGGTGTGTATCCCATCAATACATAATCACTCGCAGTGCTATAGACGCGAACGAATGTGACGTAGTAGTACGGACTGGATGCGGGGATTGAATAGATCTCGGAGGAAACAAATGTTGCAACGGTCCACGGTCCTGCGATTGCAGTCGCTGTGAACCACACGCCATCCTTCAACGCGTACCACTCTGTTGCGGTGACCATAAAAATAGGGGTCGAGCAATTCTTGACAACTTGCAACGTCGTCCCAGAAATTTTCGACATCACCGGCTTGCCACCAACGATTGTTGGAGCAGCAAACTTCTGCGTCTTTGGAACGCGTGCCATCTGGGGGATCGCATTTGCAATCGATGCCTCTTGCGCTTGGGCAGTTCCTGGAACAGAAGCGAGAATATTTTCCTTGGCACTGTCTTGAGGAATCGCATGAAACTCAACTGGAATCGAAGCGGGCGCGACATAGACCCACGGACCTGACAGCGTCGCAGATGTGAACCAACGCCCAGAAATCAGCACATAATTCGCACCACTGCTGGTCAAGCGAAAAATATTGCCTCCAGTGTTTGTGACATATTCCACTCCACTCGATCCGAGCGCTTCCCACTTTGGCGCGCCTTCGGTCACGATCACTTCGGATGGCTTCGTTGAGACAATGATTGCTGGAGCTGATGCCTGCAGCGAAGGCGAAGTGCCACCAGCCGTTGTAGACCCTGTCAACAAATTGATCGTCGGTTGAGTTGCTGCCCACTTTGTTGCAGTGGCAAGATCGGCGTTGCCCGTTGAGGAACCAACTGCCCACGAGCCTTCGAGCGATGTCGAAGTCATCCATCCATCCGCAATCTTCAACCACCACGTGCTTGATGCGTCTTGAACCAACAGCATCTGACAATTGATGACGCGCTGCAACTTTGTCCCAGCAAGCGGCTTCAAGATTGGTGTTCCCTGCACGGGAACAAGAACTGTTGGCGTGGTCGCGACAGTGATTGTTGGCACAGTATTTCGAAGCGGAGCAGATGCGACATGAGGCGAAGTTGACATCGTTGGCACAGCAGCCTCAAGACGGTCGAGGGGAACATTGATTGACGCATCACTCTTGGTCTGAGCCATCGCCTGCATTTTTGCTTGCATTGTTGCTTGAGATGCAGGATTATCTGGAAGAGAAACGCCAGTAATCGTGAGATGTGTCAGCGTAACCATCCGATTCAGGCGATTGACTTCCGTCGATGCGGTGAAAGAAAACGTTCCATATGTCAATGAAGAAGCATCCGCTGTAGAACGCGAGAAAGCGCAAGTACCCGCAAGCGTCCGCGTATCCCAAGATGCAATCGATGGCGGATAAACCGTCACAACTACCCCATCGTTATTAAAGATCCGTGGCCAACTATCTGCAGTCGGCGCGGTGGTAGTTGGCGCGGCGGTAGTTGGCGCGGCGGTGGGCGGCGCGGCGGTGGGCGGCGCGGCGGTGGGTGACTGCGCAAAGACCGAGGTCGAGATTTGGAATGCAATGCATAAATTAATAACGATGGTTTTTGTGTTCATAAAACTCCAAACTAAATGCGAATTTAGCGACCGTCAATTCTATAAAAGCCACGCGGATTAATCATAAAATAGCAGTCATAGGGTTCAAGGGGTGGAAGTGCGATGTATGACTTTCCGTGCTCGTCGGTTTTAAGCATCGACATCCACCACGCTCCAGAACCATTACCGGTGGGTTTCGTTCGAACGCCCTCTTCACGAATTTCGTTGACCAAGTGGTTTATCCACTTCAATTGAAGTGCTTTGTCTGCGAATTCGTCCCAATCACCACTTTT
>SXGU01075032.1_pt1 | contig 13481 bp, 12 predicted proteins | sample 3174531 | NCBI WGS metagenome assembly SXGU01 (sample SAMN11356863, study PRJNA531348) | freshwater metagenome | isolation source: freshwater sample F1-140 | place: China: Fuxian Lake, Yuxi | collected 2017-12-25 | reverse complement strand
GGGGATCAATCACCACGGTGATGCCGGCTTGTGTCGGCAGATGATTGAGGCAGCCGCAGCAGCGGGAGCGGACGCGGTAAAGCTCCAGATGGTGGATGCGGAGGAGAGCTACGTGGCCAACACCGCGTCTTATGCTGAATTCCGCGACAAGTCGCTGAGCGAATCCGCGCTGGTTGACATGATGGCGCTGGCTCAGAATCTTGGCATTGTTCTTTTCTCGACACCGGGAGACTTTACGAGCTTGGAGCGCATGTGCCGGCTTGGCATGCCTGCGGTGAAGGTGTCGTCTGGCCTGATGACAAACCAGCCCTTGATTGCGGAGGCTGCGCGCCGCGGGCTGCCCATGATCATTTCCACGGGCTTGGCGTACGAAGACGAAATCGCATTGGCAATCTCGACAGCCCAACAAAACGGTTGCCCAGGTGTGGCAGTATTGAAGTGCACGGCCTTGTACCCTGCCCCGGATGACACCATCAACCTGTATGGCATGCTGGCCTTGGGCAAGCGGTTCAACATTCCGGTGGGGTATTCGGATCACACTTTGGATGATCTGGCCTGCCTGTCCGCAGTGGCCTTGGGTGCCACGGTGATTGAAAAGCATTTCACGCTGGACAGCAAACGCGCCGGAGCGGATCACTACATTTCCATGGAGCCCAAGGAGTTCGCACACATGGTCCGCCAGATTCGGCGTTTGACAGCAATGCGCGGAAACGGTGCCATTGCCCCTGTGGCGGCTGAAGCGGCGGTGCGTGACCAGCGCCATCGCTGCCTGATTGCGCGTCAGCCCATTGCTGCGGGGGATGTATTTACCTCCACCAATGTGGGATTGAAGCGGCCTGTCGCGGGCGCAGTGGGTCTTCCTCCTGCAAGCTACAACACCGTGCTGGGTAAAAGTGCAGCGGGTGCCATTGCGGTGGATCAACCGATACGTCAACAGGACGTTCAGGGTTTTGTATGAATTTCAGGGTACTGATGACTTGTGCCGGTGGCACGATGGTTCCGGATCTGCTCACCCATTTGCGCGCGGACCCGGTGATCCGGCCCTATCTGGTGGGCGTGGATGCTGCCATGAGTGCCGTTGGGCGCAGCTATGTGGATGCGTTCTACCAGGTTCCGTGGGGCGAAGATCCATCCTATGTGGATGTGGTGGCCAAGATCGTTGCCACCGAAAAAGTGAACTTGGTGCTGCCCGGCTCCGACCAGGAAGCATCTAGCCTGGCGGCTGGGCGTGAAAAAATTGCCGCTGCAGGTGCGGTTGTGCTGGCCAGCCCTGTATCGGTGCTAAATCTTATTCGTGACAAGCAGGCCACTTATCGCGCTCTGGAGGCGGCTGGCCTGCGCGTGCCTGCCCACCATTGCGTAGCCAATGCGGAGGACTTAGGTCTTGCAATGGCGGAGTTTGGCTATCCACAGCGCAGCGTGATCGTAAAACCTGTGGCAGGCCGAGGCGGGCGTGGAATGCGCTTGCTGATAGGCAAGGACGAAGTCCCTGCGTCATGGATTGGTGCAGGTGCGAGGGAGAAGCGTATTGCCCAGCCGCCTTCTGCAGAAGAGATGGCTGCGTGGTTTGATGATGGCGCACTGATGGTCATGCCACTGCTGAGAGCTCCCGTGCATGATGTAGATGTGTTTGCCATCAAGGGAAAAGCGCGCGCGGCATTGGTGCGTTTGCGATTTAATCCCACGGGCATTCCGTTTCAGGGCAATCGCATAGTGTCTGATCCGCAGGTGATGGCGTACTGCCTTGAAATTGCCGAAGCGCTGGGCCTGGACGCACTTCATGATATTGATTTGATGACAGACCACCTGGGCCGCCCTTGTCTTCTGGAGGTAAATCCCCGGCCCAGTGGCAGTGTTGTCGCGGCCCATGCGGCGGGATTTCCGGTGGTTGCGGCGGCAATAGCGGAGACGCTGGGTGTGCCCTATCCTTTGCAGATGCCCACCCATGATATTGATGTAGGTTTGGCACCTCGCGCTACCCGAATGGTTCAGCCTGCCACGTTGACATGATTCCCATTCAAATCTACGACACCACTTTGCGTGATGGAGAGCAGGCTCCAGGCGCGGCCATGACGCTGGACCAAAAGGTGGCAATTGCGCAGGCGTTGCAGCGTTTGGGTGTGGATACGATAGAAGCCGGGTTTCCTGCCGCTTCAGCGCAGGACGCTGCCTCGGTGGTTGAAATCGTGGCACGTTGCAGGGATGTGCGCGTTGCTGCGTTTGCACGGACCAAGCAGGAGGATATTGAGCTGGCAGGGCAAACCCTGCGCAAAGCAGCCCACCCTCGCATTGCCTTGGTCATGCCTGTGAGCGAACTCCACGTCAAATGCAAGCTGGGGCTTGAAGCCCATTCTGCGCTAGCGATGTTGCAGGCTTGCCTGGTGCAGGCACGCAATCTGTGCGCGGAGGTGGAAGTCATTGCGGAAGATGCATCACGGGCCGATCTAGATTTCTTGTGCAAGGTGGCGCGGGTGGTGGTAGCAGGTGGTGCCACAGTGCTCACGATTGCAGATACAGTGGGATATGCAACACCCTCCGACATACAGCACTTGTTTCAGGAGTTGCAGGCGAGCGTACCTGAATTGGGTGGCGTGTCCCTCGGTATACATTGCCATGATGACCTGGGCCTGGCCACCATCAATACCTTGACTGGCCTTCTGTGTGGGGCGCGGCAAGCGCACTGCACGATCAACGGCCTGGGGGAGCGGGCTGGAAATGCTGCGCTGGAGGAAATTGTGATGGCGATGGCGGTGCGGCCAGACCAGTATGGTTTTGGCAATCGCATTGATACGACGCAACTCTGGTCGATTAGCCGTCTGGTGTCTGCGACCACAGGTTTCCCCATTGCGCCGAACAAGGCCATCGTGGGTGGCAATGCGTTTGCCCATGGAGCAGGATTGCACCAGGACGGCATCCTGAAAGCCACCAGTACCTATGAAATCATTCAGCCCGAACGCGTGGGGGCGCCGGCAAGGCAGTTACCCATCACCCGTCATTCCGGACGCAAAGGGATATTGGCAAAGCTGGAGTTGTTGGGCGTGAAGGTCGGTGAAACAATGGTCGATGACTTGCTGCCATTTATCAAACAACATCTGGCCCGGGTGGCTGTGTTGGAAGACAAGGAATTGATGGCATTGGTGACCCAGATCCAGAAGCGCCAGAGGTAAGTACGGAGCATGAAAGCGCAAGAGGGCGAACGCAGACTGTTGGTGACCACGCCGGACGCAAGAACCTGGAAAAGTGACAGACCAATCATGTTTCTTGGTGCCTGGTGCACGCTGCCTGCGGAGCGTAAGCGCTGGGCGCATTTGAATGCGAAGGTGCTGCCCTATCACTGGGATAACCGGGAAAAATTTCGGGCGGACTACCCCTATCTGCAGCAATGCTACGAAGAGGCCTTGGCGAGCGTTGCGGATGCATTGAATAGCCACCACGGTACCCAACACAGCTTGCGGTACTGGCGTATTGTGCTGGGGCCTTGGCTTTACCTGTTCATCCATATCCTGTTTGACCGCTGGACCATGGTAGCGGCAGCTATCCAGCACCCGGATGTCTGGGATACCGTCATCGTGAACGATCCGGAAGAGGAGCTGATTCCTCGTGACTTGAGGGGCATGAATCCGGATGACTTCCGCTGGAATCTTCTGCTATGCGCCTGTGCCATTCGTGAGCAAGGTGGCATCAAGGTGGAGGAAATGCAGGGCGAGCCCATGGGCTTGATGGAAAACAGTGCAACGGTGGATCCTCCGCGGGGTATAGCGGAATGGACGCGGAAAACGGTCCGGCTGTTTTTGGATCGTTTGGTGTTGCCGCAAGAGGCATTTTTCATCAGCACGGGCCTGCCTCGGCCGGTAGTGGCACGCATACAGTGGAAACTGAGGCAGGTACCCAAATTCTGGCGCTCGCAACCCGTGCCCCAGGTAGACCCGGATTTGGAGCTGAGAAAGAGTTGGTATCAAAACTTAGGCTTGGACACGACTGATGTGTTTAAGCGGTTTCTCGCCAAGATGATTCAGCGTCAGATTCCGACGTGCTACCTGGAGGGATACCCGGAATTGAAGGGGTTGGTGGCGAATCTGCCGTGGCCCAAGCGGCCCAAGGTGATTTTTACCTCCAATTCATTCCAGTTTGATGAAGTCTTTCAGGTGTGGGCCGCTGCGCAAACGCAAAGAGGAGTCCCTCTGGTGATTGGCCAGCATGGGGGCTTCTATGGTGTGGGCAAGGTGGTGGCGGGAGAAGACCATCAGGTCGCTATTTCGGACCGGTTCCTGACCTGGGGTTGGAGAGATGCGCGTCCGAGTGTGCACCCCCTTTTTGCGTTGACCAATCTGGAGCGCAGGCATGGAGTAGGCAATGCGGATGGGATTCTGCTGCTTGTGACGGTACCTATAAGGATGGTCAGCTTCAAATGCTCCAGTTGGCCTGTGGCCGCCGAACAGTCGCAGGCCTTTTTGTCTGATCAGTTGAGATTTACAAGAGCTTTAAACGAAGCAATTAGAAACAAACTCGTGCTGCGCATTCATCAGCGCGCAGATGAAAAGGTATTTTCGGGTTTTGTGCATCAATGGAAGGAAGCCTTTCCTGCGGTGGAGATCGACCCCAGCGTGACCCCCATAGAGGGGCGGATTGCCCAGAGCCGGCTCTTTGTGTACACATACAACTCCACTGGTTTTCTGGAGACTTTCGGGAGAAATATTGCGACCGTGATCTTCTGGGATCCGGACCACTGGGAATTACGTGAACCGGCGGTTCCTTTCTTTAGGCGTTTGATGGAAGTGGGTATTTTTCATGAAACCCCCGAGTCTGCGGCGCACCACGTCAATGCGATCTGGAATGATGTGGCTGGTTGGTGGCAGACGCCTTCGGTGCAGGAGGCGGTCAAGGCCTTTGTGGAGCAGTACGTGCTCAATGTGCCCAACCCAGATGCGCGACTTATTGAGGCGCTGACATTCCCCAAAAGAAGCGCCCCAAGCCGGAATGCGATAATCTCCGGCTAATCAGTGCGGATGCTATTATGTCGAACGTTATTTGGATTACCGGACTTTCCGCCGCTGGCAAAACCACGTTGGCCAAGCTCCTAACGGATAAGCTGCGCAGCCAGGGGCGGGCAGTGGTCATGCTGGATGGGGATGAGTTGCGGGAGGCACTGTCTTCCACCAAAGACCATAGTCAAGAGGCGCGGCTGTCCCTGGCTTACAAATATGCAGGCTTGGCCCGCTTGATCGCCTCGCAAGGTGTTATGGTGGTGGTGAGTACGGTGGCCCTCATCCGTGAAATTCACCAATGGAATCGTGAGAACCAGCCTGGTTATTTTGAGGTGTACCTAAAAGTGGATATTGATGAACTCCGGCGGCGTGACCCCAAAGGTATATACCGTCGATACGATGCGGGAGAAATCCAGAATGTTGCCGGACTGGATATGACGATTGACGAGCCGCTAAAGCCCGATCTGGTGATTGAATATGTTCCTGGCCTTGCACCTGATGCGGAGCTGGGGCGCCTGCTGACCGCGTTTTCTGAGCGGTTTGCCTCGTAAAGTAGACAAGACCCTTTGCCGCACTTGCCCTGCACGCCCTCTGTGGCGGGTCAAGCCGGATTTGTTCAAGAGAAAATAATGATCGATACCTTCTGGAATAAGCACTACCAACACTTTTCCCTCCAAGAACCCTCAGGGTTTGCGCGATTTTGTTTGAGCTCCCAGCTGCGCGATGGAGATGCCGTGGTGGAGTTGGGCTGCGGCAATGGGCGCGATGGTCTGGCCTTGGCTGCAGAGGTGTCTAGCTACACCGGTCTGGATGCGTGTGCTGTTGCGGTCAGCAATTTCCAGTCTGTAGTGGCAGGAAAACCTGATGCCTTGGCAACGAAGATGAAGGTCCAGCAGGCTGATTTCACCAGTATCGATTTCAATCCGTTTGGTGTGGGCGCCAGCCGGCTGGTGATCTACAGCCGGTTTTCACTGCACTCCATCACCTATGAAGAGGCGGAGCGGCTATTGCGCAACGTAGGCGCCATCAATACAGCCCCCTGGGTGCTGATGCTGGAGGCTAGGACCATTTTTGATACCTTGTATGGCGAAGGCACAAATGTTGGCCCCCATGAGTTCAAGACGGATCACTACCGCCGCTTCATTGATCCCGAGCACTTTCTTGCCGACGTTGCGTCACGCTTCGCGGTGCGCTATTTTGAGGTGGCGCCGGGGTTTGCGCCCTTCGGCGATCAGGACCCGGTGGTGATGCGCGCTGTGATTCAGTCCCGTCCTGTTTAACAGGTGGATAGATGGCAGTGGGAAACATGGGCCGGGTGATTGCATCGGCGCAAGAATATCAACGCTGGATGGCGCACCTGCAGTCGCTGCCCATGGTGGCGCTGCTCACGACAGGGCGCACGGGCTCGGATTTTCTTCAAAGCCTGCTTGACTCCCATCCACAAATTGCTACTTTCAACGGGCATTTTGCCGTCTATTCGGAATTCTTCACGCGCGCGCTGACCTTCAACGTGCCGGGAGGTCGGGTGGCAGATGCAGCTGACGAGTTTATTGGGCAATACCTTTACAAGCTGGTGTCCCGCTACGATATTCAGGAAGCCAAAGACCGGCTCGGTGAGCAATCCGATGAGTCGTTCACCTTGGACACTGCTGAGTTCAAGGTCCATTTAGTCGGGCTCATGGGTGAACGCCCGCTTACCAGCCGGGACTTCCTGCTAGCTGTTTACGGTGCTTATAAGTTGTGCCTCGGCCAGCAGATCGGGGATGCGAAAGTCATTTTTCACCACCCGCATCTCGACTATGAGTTCCGCCTCTTTCTCAAGGATTTTCCCAGAACCCGTGTGGTCTTCAGTTCCCGAGACCCAAGGCCGAACTTCTGCTCGCATGTTGAGCATTTTCGGCGCTATTACCGTAGCCATGACAACCAGCAGCATGTCTACAACTGCCTAAAGATGGCGCTTGAAGACTCGGCGCTCGCCGATGAGCTGGGCCTTGATTACATTGCTACACGCCTTGAGGATATTCCCAGAGAGGACGTATTGAGGGCGTTTGCTGACTGGTTGGGGGTGGACTTCCAGGAGTCCATGCTCAGGAGCACTTGGGCCGGACTGGATTGGCATGGCGACCGTATTTCAAACAAGACCTTTGCGGCCACAGGTTGGTCCGCAACGCGTACTGAAAACGGCTGGCAGCATCGCCTAGGGCGCATCGACAAGTACGTGCTTAACTACATCATGAATGACCGCCTAAGGTGGTATCGCTATCCAGTACAGCCTGTAGGGCCTGTAGATGCTGTGCTGGCCGCCATGGCCATTCTTCTTCCTTTCAGGTGCGAACTTCGCTTCCTGTCCCCGAGCCATATCTGGTCGATATTGCATACGGGAACCAATCAGATGCGGTTGCAGTTGTTATTGACTCCCGTTTTCTACGCGCGGCGAGTGCAACTCTGTTATCGCCACTACATGCGAACTCTGCGCGGTGTCAAATTTAACGGCAACTGGGTCCAGGTGGCCGTCGGGGCCGAACGCCCATGAATAGGTCTGCACTGAATTTCAAACGGGGCAAGGCTGTGGCTTTGCTGCGGTCAATGGTCCGGCGTATTTTGCCAAATAAACTGCTGGAAATGCGTGCGCGTGCAGCTGAAGCCCGCCAACACGGCAGATACAGTAATTTGCCTGTAGAGCAAGTCTTTTCCGAGATTTACCAAAACAAGGAGTGGGGCAGCAATGAGGGTAGCTACTATTCAGGGACGGGCTCACACGATCCTGTCATCGTTACGCCCTACATAAAGGCTGTGCAGGCTTTTTTGGTCTCTTTTCCAGACAAGCCTGTTTTGGTCGATCTGGGGTCCGGGGACTTCAATGTCGGTCGGCAGTTTGTCGACTTTGCGCAGCACTACTATGCGTGCGACATCGTTGCGGACCTGCAGGAACACAACCGAAAGAACTTTGACTTTCCCAATGTCGAGTTTCTATGTTTGAATGCCGTGGACGATTCCTTGCCCGATGGCGACATCGTTTTTGTCCGGCAGGTCTTTCAGCATCTGTCCAATGCCCAAATTCAGCGAGTACTGGAAAAGTGCCAAAAATACCAGCGCTGGGTCATTACTGAGCACCTTCCCGATGCCCCGGACTTCCAGCCCAATAAAGACCTCACGGCAGGTTGCGGGATTCGCCTGCTGTTCAATTCCGGCGTGGTGCTCACTGCGCCTCCCTTCACTGTGACAGGCTACAAGATTACACATATCTGTGAGGTGCCCGAGTATGGGGGCGTGATTCGAACCCTGCTTTTTGAGCGTCACACCCTGGCTGAAGAAATAGTGGAGTAAGCGTGCGCATACTGATCTACTGGGAACAGGAATCGTGGGGCGGCGTCGACTCCCACCTTTTGGAACTGTTGTCCACCTGGCCGGTGCCGGATGACGAAGTCGTGCTGATGGTGAACAAGGGCAACCGCGGATTTGCTCGCCTGCGCGAAAATTTTGCAAGGATCCCGTTCGTTCGCAGCGTGAAGGTGGTTTCCTGTTCCCACAATGAGTTGAATCGCCGTTGCCGTGAGTCGCGGTTTCTGCGCCATGTTCCAAAGTTACTGCATTTTTTGCAGCCTTTGACCTATTGGCTGTCGGTCAGGCGCTTACAGCGGCAGTTCACGTCTGAAGGTGTTTTTGATTTATTGTTGGCGGATAACGGAGGGTATCCGGCCGCTTGGGGGGCAATCTGCGCGGTGGAGGCTGGAGCTCGCGCTGGGATCGGTGCTCGCCTAATGCTGGTGCATCACGCGGCTGTGCCTGCGTCACCTTTCATGGGGTGGTTTGAGCAGATTGTGGATCGGCGAATGAATCATCTGGCTACAGCCATTGTTTGCGTTTCCAGGGCCACTAGAAGTGCTTTGTTAAGGAGGCGGTGGATTGATGAGGCGTCGCTTCGCATACGTGTAATACCCAACGGCATGCGCACAGATCCGCATATGAAAGAAGTTGCGGCAGTAAATATACGTAAATCAATTGGCGCGCGCGCAGACGAAAAATTGATAGGCATTGTTGGTCGCGTGTCGCCATACAAGGGGCATGAGGACTTGATTTTTGCGCTAGCCCGCATGTCTCCGAATGAAAGACAACAACTGCGACTGGTTGTCATTGGCTCTGGTGACCCGCAAGACGAACCTGAACGGTTGAAGCGTATTGCAAAATACTTAGGTGTGGATGATCAAGTTCACTTTCTTGGCTACGTTTCTGGCGCTCCAGTTTCGTTGATTGCACAGCTGAACATGATTGTGGTGGCGACGCGAAGTTTTGAAGGCTTTGGACTAACTTTGATCGAGGCAATGAGCGTTGGAGTACCTGTTTTAGCCACGGACGTGGGAGCCACTTCTGAGTTTGTAACGCCGGAAGTCGGGGTCTTAGTTCAGCCAGGAAGTCCGGCTGAATTGTCAGATGCGCTAACAAATTTTGTGATCAGTCCTGAGAGTTGGCAGCGTCGCGCATGTCTAGCTCAGCAACGACTTCTTGATTTGAAAAGAGATATGGCAAGCGAGTACCGACAGTTTTTTGTGGAGTGCCTAGCTTGATTGAAAAAAAGTATGAAACGGCGAACAATCGCCCCTTGGTAACCATTGTTATTTGCACTTACAACGGTGAAGTATTCCTTCGGGAGACGTTGGAGAGTGTGCTGTCGCAGACATATTCCAATATTGAGGTGGTTGTTGTTGATGATGGTTCAAAGGATGGAACCCCCGCGATCATTCATGAATATGCAAAAAAATATCTAAATATTAGACCTTTTTTCAAAGTGAATGGTGGATTGCCATTGGCGAGAAACTTTGCCTTTGCCCAATCTCGCGGCGACTGGATTGCAATTATTGATCAGGATGATCTCTGCTATCCGACACGCATTGCCAGACAAATTGAAATTGCCTTTGAAAATCCAACTGCTGAACTTATATTTTGCGATACGCACTTTATCAATGAAAATGGAACAATAATAGGAAATCATTTCTCCAAATTCAATTTGCCAGAAAAATTTATTCCGAAAATATTAGCAGGTAATTTGTTGCTGCAAGTGGGTTGCTATGTTGATTCGGAAGCGTGGTTCATGAGAAGGGAAGTTTTTGAAAAGGTAGGTTTATTGGATCAAAATTTAAGCTATGCATGCGACTATGAATATTTCATTCGAGTCGGACTTGTTGTCGATTTTGCATACACAAAAGAAATTCTCGCCGCTTGGCGGGTGCATGGAAATCAGGCCACGGCTACTGCCCCCAACATCCGCCAGCAGGTTCGAGGTGTCTATAAGAGGTTCTTTTGGTCTCCTGCAGTAAGCTGGCGAACTAGAGCTTTAATTTTAAAAAATTTAGCTAGATCTTTTGCTGGCCAATGGAGAGATCAAATTTTGCGCCGCGCAATCTAAAAGGTAATTTGTGGAAACCGTACCCTGTGACTTATGTGGTTCGCCGGAGTCTGTGCTCGTAGCAAAACAGACCGACAAACTGCACTCCACTACCGAAGAGGTCTTTTATGTGGTGTCTTGTTCTCATTGCGGCTTGACCTTTACCAACCCTCGTCCATCGAGAAAAGAAATTGGGCGGTATTACGCTGAGTTGTACGCGTTTCACGATGCTCCAACTTTGCTACGACGGCTCGGCGGAGCACTGGCTTCTAAATTAGTGAACAGCCCGCTAAGTATTTTGGTGGATTTGGTGCCCCCGATTGCGCATAGGTTGATACCATATTTAAAGCCAAAAATCTCTGATCCAGTGCGAGCTTACTATGCAAAGGGCGGACAAGGTGACTTTCTTGATATCGGATGTGGCGGTGGTGCCAGCGCGCATTTTTGGGGGAAAAATGGGGCCTTGTTGGCTTATAGAAGTCTTGCCTCTGTCGCTGGTGTTGAGGTTGCGGAGCGTGCACGTGCAAGTTTACATGTCGCAGGAATCGAAGCTTGGCCCAACTTGGAATCTGTGCCAGCAAATCGAAAGTTTGGCATGATCAGGATGAATTGGTCTTTGGAACACGTGCACGCGCCTTCGGAATATTTCTCTTTTATTCGTGATCGATTATTGCCAGGAGGGCTAGCCATGATTGCGGTGCCTAACTATGATGGGCTGATATACCGTGTTGCCCCAGATTGTTTGGAGTTGCCAATTCATCTGTTTCACTTCAAACCCTCGGATATTTACAACTATGCAGTTCGGTATGGCTTGCGTGTTGTGAACATGCAGACTTTTTCTTATCCCCATATGTTTGTAGCTGCTGCCAAGGTGGGGTTATTGCCAGAGGCTTTTGCAAAAACAACAGGGCTGCGATCCGCTAAGGCCTTCCAGACCACATTGCATCAGTTTGACAAGTCGAATATGGGAAATGACTTGATTGCAATATTGGAAGCAGATGATTGAGGAAACATATTTTGTGTATGCATTGCCAAGGTTTGATGATGTCAGTGCAGTCCGTTTTTTTAGTTTAGAGAGATTTGCCTTGGTTGATGGCTTGCGAGCGCTAAGCCTTCCACATAGAGCCTTAATTCTTGTTCCTGTTTTTTATATGACAGGATCTGTTAGCTGCAATTCATTCAGTTGACGCGGAGCCTGTTTTTTTGGATGTAAACAAGTGCATTGAACCTAGCGATTCTCCCGAATCATGGCCTGCGTGACTGGGCGCGCGAGGTGACTTTGACTTAATTAGCATGCGAAAGTCCTTTTTTTTGCACCCGATGGTGCAGCACTGCTTTTGAACCGCACAACAATGGCAGAAAAGCTCCCCGATCAACTGTCTTTTTCCGTTCAAGCTTTGCCAGTATCTTTTATTCTGAAGCGACTTTTGTCAAAAGTTCAGCGGGGTTTGAAAGTCCCTGTCTTGGCATGGATGCAAAATCTTGTGCGCATACAATTACGCTAAATGCGGCGAATAATGATCTTGAGTTTTAGGCAAAGTTTTGGTCGCGCTTTTCCACGGCGATGTTCTGTTTTTTCTGATTGCCTCGGATTTACCCTCATGTTGATCACGCGCCGCTTGAGCGATGGGCCTGTGTGGCTGGTGCAATGAATCTGCGTCGTTTTATAGCCCGCACGATTTCAGAGACGGTGGCCGGGGTTTCCTGGCTGCGTCCATCTACCGATGGCTTACGTGTGCTGATGTACCACGCCATCGGCACACCGGCGCTCGGCGATACGCTGGGCCTGTTTTCGCTTTCGCCGGAGCGCTTTCGGCAGCATATGGCGTTGCTGGCTGGATGGACGCAGGGACAGGTCGTCGCGTTCGATGCCGCCGCAACGACCGGCACCGGGTGTCGGGTGGCGATTACCTTCGATGACGGCTACCTTGACAATCTGGAGGTGGCGGCGCCGATCCTGAGTGAATTGGGATTGCCGTTTACCGTCTTCGTCACTTCCGAATTCGTGCGCAACGGCAAGGCGGAGTTCCTTTCTCCTGATGCCCTGCGTAACTTGGCAGCATTGCCCGGTGCCCAAATCGGCGCCCACGGTGCCAATCATGTCGCCTTGACACAGTGCGATGAGGTGACCTTGCACGACGAACTAACATCGAGCCGGCACTATCTCGAAGATGTACTTGGCGGCGAGGTGCGGACATTGGCCTACCCGTATGGCGCAGCAGATCGTCGGGTCAGGGATGCCGCGCTGGCGGCGGGATACCGCCTGGGGGCCTGCAGTATGGCCGGGATCAACCCGCCAGAGCGCGATCAGCTGCTGCTCGCGCGCACCGAAATCGTGTCTTTCGATAGTGAGCGCGTCTTCGCCCAGAAATTGCACGGTGACTGGGACTGGTATCGCTGGCGTACACAGGATCCAGCATGTCTCTGAATTTTCCGGTCACCCTGGTCATCCCGATTCTTAACGAGGCTGAGTCGCTGCCCGAATTGTTGCAGGCGCTCAAGGCACAGAGCCATCCCCCGGATGAGATCATTTTTTCCGACGCGGGCTCTACCGATGGCAGTCCGGCAATGATTGAGGCCTGGTGGCGCGATGAAGGTTGGGAACACGGTAGTTGCAGTGTTCTCTTGCGGCCTGGCGAGATGCCTGGTGCTGGGCGCAATGCCGGGGTGCTTGCCGCGCGCAATGAATGGATCGCCTTTATCGATGGCGGCATCACGCCGGCCAGCGACTGGCTCGAGCAACTGTGCCGGCATGCCCAGGCAACCCAGGCGTCGGCGGTATTCGGCGTGTGTCACTTCTCGGCGCAGGCGCCGTTAGCCAAGGCGGTCTGTGCCCTGTCCTACGGCCACGGGGCGGTGCATCCGGTGATTCCCGCCTCCTTGTTCGCCCGCAGGGTGTTCGCCGAAATCGGCGAATTTCCCGCACACTTGCGGGCGGGCGAGGACTTGGTCTGGCTGGCGGCCTTGCAGGCGCGTTATGGCGCGCGTGAAGTTTGTAAGGCGGCGCGGGTCAGTTATACCCATTTCCCCACCGGTTGGAGCCAGGCGCTGCGCAAGTGGCGGGTGACCGAATTGCACTGCGTGCTGGCCGGCGTGCGAACGGGGCAGCAGTC
>SXGU01181990.1_pt1 | contig 13489 bp, 10 predicted proteins | sample 3174531 | NCBI WGS metagenome assembly SXGU01 (sample SAMN11356863, study PRJNA531348) | freshwater metagenome | isolation source: freshwater sample F1-140 | place: China: Fuxian Lake, Yuxi | collected 2017-12-25 | reverse complement strand
TGCACAACGACGACCAGATCAAACTCGATCCGGCCAAGGAGCCCAAGCGAATTCATCTGCTGAACCCGAAGAGGAACCATCCGCTCTTTCGCGACGGAGACACCCCGCTTCCCTTGAACGGTGCCTATCGCATCGACGGCGACGAACTCCGCATCACGCTCAACATGAAAAGTGGGAAAGACATTTCCCTGGCGCTCGACAACAGCCGCGCCCGGCCCGGCGTCAAACAGGGAACGATGATCGACGGCTATCGCGAAGAATCCGACAAGCTCTACGTCCTGATGCGCGAGGACGGCTTCACCCCGGGGGACAAGGCGACGGCGACGGGCCTCACCGTCGGCACGGTGGGCCAGTCGAAGCGGCCGCAGTGGACCGCGGGGGCCGACACCGGGGAACTCACCAGCCCCGCGAAGTGGCAGCGGCTGCGGTTCTGGTTCACGGCCGTCGAACCGGGCGCGGTGAAGGTCGATCTCGGTGACGGAAAGGTGCTCGAACTCGGTGCGGTGACGCCGGACAAGGTGAAGGGCGCGACACAGGGCCGGGCCGACCTCTTCCGCTATCCGACCGCTTCGCTCGGCGATCAGACCGCCCACGGCAACGATGTGCCTTATCGAGGAAAGATCGAAGGGCCGGAAAAGAAGGTCACCGAACCATTCTGGTTCAGCGTCGATCTACGCCGCAAGGACGGCGAGCTGCGGGTCTGGATGACCGGCCAAACGGTGATGACGACCAAAGTCGGTTCGGCCCCTTCGCCGGTGAAGATCACCGCCAAGCCCGGCACGGTGCTGCGTGAGGTGCGTTGGCTCGAACAGGAGACCGCGAAATGAAACCGCTCGGAACCGCCTGGCTCGTTCTGTCGGTGTGCCTGTTCGGCTCCTCGGCCGCACCCGCCGTCGATCCCGCACCCGCCTTCACGAAGGAGGCGCGGGGCGACTGGTACGTCCTCGCCGCGCATCAGAACAACAAGACCATTGCCCAGGGGAAGCGGGTCGGCTCGCGGGTCGCGGTCGCGGCCGACGGCGTGGTCTGGCACGACCCGGAGAAGGCCGACACGCCGCTCGTGAGTGCGAAGTGTGCCCGCGCCGCAGCCGACCCGACGAAAAAGCAAGCCGACCCCAACGAGTTGACCAGCATCGTGACCGGCAGCCTGTGCCCGAAGCCAGACGCGAAACTCGCGGCCCGCTGGCGCATCACCGACAACGACGTGCTGTTGCTGCTCGTCGAGGTCGCCGAGTACAAGGGCAACCGCAACGGCACCTACAGCGGGGCCGCTCCGTCGGACGTGATCTTCATCTGCCAGCGGAAGGCGGTGCCGGCAGCCCAGAAACCCGATCCGGCGGCCGACGCGAAGCGGTTCGTCGGCAAGTGGGCTGTTCTGGGCGAACTCGACGACGCGAACTGTGCCCGCACCCGCCCGCAAGGAAACGTCGAGTTCACGGCAGCCGACTTCTTCAAGCGTGGCACGCTCAAGTCGGACGCCAAGCCGGGCATGGACGGCACCTGGAAGCTGGCTGAGCCGACGGCGGAGCGAGGTCGGATCGACCTCGGGTTCCGCAGCGGCATCGAGGGGAACCAGGGCCGCTCCCCGAGCCTGTACACCTTCCACGGCGACGACCTGCTGATGGTCGTGTACTGGGAGGGCGGCTGGCCGAAGGACGCCGTGGACAAGCCGGAACTCCGCCGCGCGCCCGAACTTTTCGGGTCCGACGGCAACCGCAACATGTGGATCCTGCGGCGAATGAACGAGGCGAAGAAATGACGCCGCAGAAGTTGCTTTTCGTCGCCCTTGTTGCGATGGCACCGATGTCGGTCCGGGCCGCGGATCCGCCCGGCGAGAAGCCCGCGCCGGTTCCCGGTGCCGCGTTCGTGCAGAAGTACTGCCTGTCGTGCCACGGTGCTGAGAAGAAGCGGGGCGACCTCGACCTGAGCGGTTTCCGGGACGAGGCGGCCGTAGTCGCGACCCGCAAGGTCTGGTCGAAGGCGGTCCGGGCCGTGCGCGACGGCGAGATGCCGCCGAAAGGCGCACCGCAACCCAGCGCCGACGAGCGGGAGGCGTTAGCCGAGGCGGTCCGCGGCGCCTTCCGCCGGGCCGACGCGGGCAAGCCCCGCGACCCCGGACGGGTGACGATCCGCCGGCTCAACCGAACCGAGTACAACAACACCGTCCGCGATCTCTGCCACATCGAGTTCGAGCCGGCCGACAACTTCCCCGCCGACGAGCCCAGTCACGGCTTCGACAACCAGGGCGATGCCCTGTCCCTCTCGCCACTGCTGATGGAACGCTACCTCGACGCTGCCGAGGTGGTGGTCACCCGTGCCCTGGCCGGCAAGCCCGCCAAACCAGCCGAGCGCGTCGGGTTCGCGCAGTTCATGGTGAGTGGGAGCAAGGTGCCGTACCGTCTGTACGTCTTCACCTCCGAGCCGGTCGCCGCCACGTTCCGTATCGCCGCCGACGGCGAGTACCTCGTGCGGGTGGAGGGCAAGCCGGTCAAGAAGGACGACCCGGCGCCGGAGGTGTCGGTGATCGTCGACGGCAAGGAGCTGAAGCGGGTGACGTTCGCGTTCCCGGAGAAGGGGGCGTACACGAGGTACGAGATCCCCGTCGCCCTGAAGAAGGGCAACCGCCGGGTGAGCATGCGGCTGCTCAACCCGCCGGCCGAGCTGGAGGAGAAGAAGGCGGCGTATCCGCCGCAGGTCGATGCCAACCGGGATAACCGCCCCGGCCTCGAGCTGCACGCGATCGACCTCGTCGGGCCGACCGACGACGAACCCGGAAGCCGTCGGCGGATTCTCGCGTGCGACCCGAAAGCGAAGCCGCGCGAGCAGGCCCGCGAGATCCTCACCCGCTTCGCCGACCGTGCATTCCGCCGCCCCGCCACGGCCGAGGAGATGGACCGATACCTGAAGCTCTACGACCGCTCGCTTGAGGCCGGGCAGAACTTCGAAGCGGCCATCGGGACCAGCCTCCAGGCGATCCTCGTGTCGCCGAACTTCCTGTTCCGCGTGGAGCTGGACGACCGGCCGGAGGAGAAGGGATCGCACCCGATCTCCGAGTACCAGCTCGCCAGTCGGCTGTCGTACTTCCTCTGGAGCAGCATGCCCGACGAGGCGTTGCTCGCCCTGGCCGCGAAGGGCGAGCTGTCGAAGAACCTGGATGCCCAGGTGACCCGGATGCTGGCCGACGACCGGTCGGACGCCCTCGTCGAGAACTTCGCGCCGCAGTGGCTGGACATCCGCGACCTGGCCCGCGTCACCCGCGGCCCGCAGCTCGACGTTCGCCTGCGCGAGTCGATGGCCCGCGAGACGCTGCTCTTCTGCGAGGAGGTGCTCCGCAAGGACCGCCCGATCACCGACTTCCTCGACGGCCGGTACACCTTCCTCAACGAGCGGCTGGCCCGGCACTACGGCCTGGCGCAGTTCGGCCGCGACAAGCGGACGGCGGTCCCGGTCCCCGCGCACGCGTTCGTCCGCGTCGAGCTGCCCGCGGACGGCCCCCGCGCCGGGGTACTGACGCACGCCAGCGTCCTGACAATGACCAGCAATCCGGACCGCACGTCGCCGGTCAAGCGCGGCACCTGGATCCTGGAGAACGTCCTGGCGTCCCCGACGCCCCCCCCACCGGCGGACGTACCGGCGCTGGAGCAGGCGGCCGGAACGGTGAAGGAGCCGGTGACCGTGCGCGGGCGACTCGAACTGCACCGGAGCAAGCCCGGATGCGCCGCCTGCCACGCGAAGATCGACCCGCTCGGCTTCGCCCTGGAGCGGTTCGACGTGTTGGGCCAGTACCGCGATAAGGACGGCAAGGCTCCGGTCGATGACGCCGCGGAACTGTCCAACGGCCAGAAGTTCCAGGGCACCGACGGCCTGCGGAAGGTTCTGTTGGGGAAGAAGGACCAGTTCACCAAATGCCTGACCGAGAAAATGCTCACCTACGCCCTGGGCCGCCCCCTGGGCGAACACGACGGGCCGACGGTGGACGCCATCGTTGCGGCCATGTCGAAAGACAATTACCGATTCCAGAGGCTGGTCTTCGAAGTCGTCCGGAGCAGCCCGTTTACCATGCGGCGTGGAACCAAGGAGACTCCTAAATGATCACCATCCCCCGCCATCCCATGTCCCGCCGCACCGTGTTGCGCGGCGTCGGTGCCACGATCGCTCTGCCGTTGTTGGAAGCGATGACTCCGTGGCGTGCGCTCGCTGCCGAGAAGGCGAAACCGCCGATCCGACTGGCGTGGGTCTACGTCCCCAACGGCATCCAGATGAAGCACTGGACGCCCGCGAAGGAGGTGGGCGATTACGAACTGCCCGATCTGCTCGAGCCATTGAAGGACTTACGCGAGGACTTCTCGGTGCTTTCCGGTCTGGCGGCGTTGCAGGGCGGGCACGACGGCGGCAACCACGCCCCGGCGATGGCCGCCTTCCTCACAGGCACCCAGCCCCGGCGCGACGTCCGCTGCGGCGTCTCCGCCGACCAAATCGCCGCGAGCAAGATCGGGCAACTGACCCGGCTGCCGTCGCTGGAGATCGGCAGCAAGCGGATCGGCGGGGCGTCCTGCGACGGCTTCCCGTGCGTGGTGTCCAGCACGCTGTCGTGGCCCTCCTCCACCCAGCCGCTGCCCCTGGAGCCTTCCCCGCGGGCCGTCTTCGACCGCCTGTTCGGCATCGGCCAGGCCGACCGCAAGAAGGCCGCCGCACGCCGTAGCATCCTCGACACGGTCCAGGGTGAGGCGGCCGGTCTGAGCACACGGGTCAGCAGCGACGACCGGCACAAGATCGACGAGTACCTCACCGCGGTCCGCGACGTCGAGCGGCGGGTCGGCCGCACCGAGGAGTTGCCCGCGCCGAAGCCGCCCCAAGGTGCGGCGCGTCCCGGCGACGGCATCCCGGCCGAGTTCGCGCCGCACGTCCGACTGATGGGCGACATGATGGTGCTGGCCTTCCAGGCCGACGTGACCCGCGTCTGCACGTTCATCTTCGAGCCCGAGGGGAGCGGGCGGTCGTATCCCGAGATCGGCGTCAAGGGCGGGCACCACAACCTGTCGCACCACGGCGGCAGGGCGGAGACGGTCGAGCAGATCATGAAGATCGAGCGGCACCACGTCACGCAGTTCGCCTACCTGCTGGGGAAACTGAAGGCCGTCAAGGAGGGCGACGGGAACCTGCTGGACAACTGCATGATCGCCTACGGCAGCGGGCTGGGCGACGGCGACCGCCACGACCACAAGGACTTGCCCATCCTGCTCGCCGGCAAGGGCGGCGGGTCGCTGAAACCCGGTCGCCACGTGCGCTACCCGACGAACACGCCGATCACGAACCTCTGGCTGTCCCTGCTCGAACGCGCCGGTGCCACGACGAAGACGCTGGGCGACAGCACCGGACCGCTCAAGGGACTCGGTTGAACACCTGCAAGGAGACTGCCATGCGATTTCGCATTCTCGTCCTGACTCTGCTGACCCTGTTCGCGGCTTCGAGTGCCCGAGCCGACGACAACAAGCCGCCGCTGAAGGTCGCCATCCTGACCCCCGCGTTCGGCATCCGCGACAACAAGGCGGGCTACGAAGCCTTTCCCAAATGGCTCGAAGCGAATTATCGCGTTGAGGTCACGCTCCTCATCCCGGCCGATCGGAAAACGATCCCGGACCTCGAAAAAGCAGCGGAAGCTGATGTCGTCCTCACCGGACTCACACACGTGGAACTCGATGAGAAGCAGTCCGACGCCGTGCTGAAACTTTACGCTTCGAAGCCGCTCGTGGGCATGCGTCGCAGCCATCACGGCGCGGGTTTCAAGGTACCCAAAGGTTCCGCCGTTGACTCGCAGAAGTACGGCCAGGTCACCTTCGGCGCGACGTTCGCGGACCATTTGCAAGCGAAGCTTCGACCTCGGGAAGGCCAGGCCGACCATCCGATTCTGAAGGGCCTCACCGTCGCCGATTTGTATCCCAAGGAACACCTCTACGTTCACAAGTCGCTCAACGACCTTTCCGTCCTCCTCGAATCGGCGAGCGGAGAGCCACAGGTGTGGACGCGCACCCATCCGACCTCCAAACAGCGGATCGTCTACGCCATTCACGACGGCCACGACCTGGGAAGGTCCGAGCCGGTTCGCACCCTCGTCGCCCGGGCGATTTTCTGGGCGGCGAACGCGGACGAGAACGCTTACCGGAAAAAGCAGTGATCGTGTGTGTGTGTTCTCTGCACGCCGTCTGCTCACTTCAGTGGGCGGGGTTCGGTGTCGGACCCGTCGGACCCGATCCCCACGTTCGAGCGTGACGGATCTCACCTACCAAGAGTGGACCAAGGATGTGTTGACCCATGAACACGAAAACTGCGAAGGTCGGCCCATGAGCTTCCTGAGACACAACGCGATGCCGATCAAGGGGCTACTATCAACCATGCGCTATCTCATGCCGCTTGTATTTGCATTGCTACCCAGCGTTTCCAGCGCCGAGGATTGGCCTCAGTTCCGTGGCCCGGGCGGTTGCGGCGTCACCACGCGCGAGAACCTACCGCTCGAATGGAACGCGAAGTCCGGGAAGAACATTCGCTGGTCCGTCGATGCCGAGGGACAAGGAACTTCGAGCCCCATCGTTTGGAAGGACCGCGTCTATATCGCCAATGTCGCCGCGAATCCCGACGGTGAACAACCCTTGCATCACGTCCAGTGCTTCCAACTCAGCGACGGCAAACGGCTCTGGAAGACCTCGGTGGAGCCGGGCCCGGCCAAACGCGGGCCTTTGAAAGGCGATCGCGGCTTGGGGTATGCCAACTCCACGCCTTGCACCGACGGCGAACGCGTTTACGCTCTGTTTGGCTCGTCGGTGCTGGTCGCGGTCGATTCGGCGGGCAAGTTGAAATGGCGTCACGAGCTCAAGCCGTTTCATTACAACTTCGAAATGGCGACCAGCCCGATCTTGTATCAGGATCTTGTGATTGTCTTTTGTGGCCTCAACAAAGAACCTCGCCTGATCGCGTTCAAGAAACATACGGGCGACATCGTCTATGATCTGCGTCTCAAAGACACGGGCTACGGGCATTCGACGCCCGTGTTGGCGCCTGGGAAGACCGGCACGCAGATGCTGATCGCTGCTTCCAGTAAGGAGCCGGCGAACAACGCCCTGCAAGCCTTTGATCCGCTGACGGGCAAGAAACTCTGGTGGGCTGCGGGGGTCGCCTCGACCGCGACCCCCGTCCTCGCCGGCGATCGCGTCTACTTCGACAGCGGCCGAGGCGGGCTCGCCACCTTGGTCGCCCTTCCCACCGGCGACGCTGCCTCGCCCGTGCCCAGCAAATGGACCGCGAACGTACCGGAAAGCTTGGGCTCGCCCGTGATCGTCGGCGAACACATCTACCGATTGCACAACAACGGCATCCTCACTTGTCGAAGCTTGAAGACCGGCGAGAAGGTGTATCAGGAGCGTGTCGGCGCGAGTTCCGCCTGGGCCAGCCCCGTCGCCGACGCGAAGGGACGCATCTATTTGACCTCGGCGGGAAAGAGCGTCGTCGTGCAAGCGGGGGCGGAGTTCATGGTGCTCGCCAACAACGATCTCGGCGATCCTGGGCACGCCTCCCCCGCGGTCGCGGACGGCCGTCTACTGCTGTTGGGCCAATCGAAACTCTGGTGCATCGGAGAGAAATGATGAAATCATCTGTTGCAATAGCTTGTTTGCTGCTGGCTGCGTCTACTCTCCATGCCGGGCGAGCGCGACAGGATTACGTCGATGGCTGCCAGACGCAGGACGGCCGATTCGTGGTGACAGCCGAGTTGGTCGGTGCCAACCCGAAAGATCCCAAGGCCGGCCAATGGAAGTTTCACTGGAAGGACACCAAAACTGGCCAATCGCGCACGGGCGATCTCGTCGGGCTCCCGCCGGTCGGCCCCTTCGTTCATCTCTTCATCGCTCCGGACGGCGAAACGTTCGCGGCCTGGAACCCGTTTTCCTACTCGCCCAGCAAGACGAACGTCGACGACAAGCTCTCCAACGGCGGCAATTTCGCCGATGGCCCGAATAAGGACTGGGCCGACCATCCCGCGGTCGCCCATCGTCTGGTGATCTACCGCAAGTCCGGCGACATCGTGAAGTCGCTCGGTATCAAAGATCTGCTGAATGCCGACGAATTGAAACAGGTTTACAACGTGTTTCACACGGTTCGCTTCGTCTCGGAGTACCCCGGCCTGGCGTTCAGCGGAGCACCGCGGGTGGCGTACGGTACGTTCCGGATCAGTCCCGATTACACCGTGCTCGAGTTCCAAGCTCCAAAGACCAGCAAGGATAAGCCCGCCCGCAGCATACGCGTCGATCTGGTATTGGGAACGATTCTCGATCCGGTGGCGAAACTCGCCGAGACTCGGCAACCGATACGCCCCTTCTTGGGCCCGGACCGCATCACGCAGGACGAACAGTATCTCTGGCAGCCGAGCCGCGATCCCGTTCGCTTGGCTGGGACGTTAAAGAAAAAGTAGCTAACGAATCGTCAACGATCCCACCCGATCCCACCAGTGAGCAGGCGGGCCGGATGGTAGTCCACAACGGCAGCCTCAAGAGACAGCGGCGCGTTTCAGAAGGGGCAGATCATGACTTTCGCGGGAACGATCCATCGATGGAGGGCTGCGGCGATCCTCTTTTGCGGCGCGTTTTGTGCGTCCGCGCAGGCTGGGGATAAAGCCGAAGAGGTCAAGATTCAGGAGAAAGTAGCGAGGTTCTTTCAGGATCACTGTTCCGGCTGTCACGCCAAGGGTTCATCGAAAGGCGGCTTCAGCATTGAGCCATTGCTCAAGCCTGGAACGACTCTCAACGGGGAACGATTTCGGGCTTACGAGAAGGCGTTTCACCAGGTCGCCAAAGGGAAGATGCCGCCGCCGAACGAGGACGTCTCGCCCAAAGAACGAACGCTCGTGGCCGAAGCGATGGAGAAGCAGCTTTGGCAGTTCGTGGACGCGGAGGGGCATCGCGACGCGAAACCGTTCAGCAGGCGTCTGAATCGCGTCGAATTCGAGAACACCCTCAACGATGTTTTGGGGATGCCGCGCGGGACGCACGGATTTCGGCCGTTCCATCATCTCTTGCCCGAGGAGACGGCGGTCGACGGATTCGAGACGGTCGGGGGCGGGCTGTCGCTGTCGAAGTTGCATTTGGAGTTGTACCTGCAATTGGCGGAACGCCAGTTGACGTTGGCCATGGATTGGGCTCGTCCCACGCACCACTGGCGAATCGATTACGCGGCTCCCGGAAGCAACGCCGCCCGGAAAATTGAGGACGACCTTCACTGCCGCGATCGCTTTAAGGACGATGCGCCGCCGATGCCCGGTGTCTACTTCATCAATCTCGGAAAATCGGATGGCGACGGTTCGTTCGCGAAAGATTTCCAGGCCGAACGCATGAGGGCGAATCCGTTCACCGGAACTCGTCGGTTGGGCTTTCCGCTGTTGAACGAAAACGGAGCGGTGGTCTGGGATACGTTCACCTTCAGCGCGGACTGTCTGGTGCGTCAGCCGGGGCTCTATCGGTATCGCATTCGTTGTCGCCCGATCGTCAAGCCGGCTGGGCTCAACCACCCGGTCTTGATGCAGGTGCTTACGGGCCACCCGGACGACCGGCCGGTGGACGCCGTCGCCATGAACGTGGAACTCGCGCCCAACGAGTGGAAGACCCATGAACTGATGCTGTTTCGCGAGCTGGAAGAAGTCCGCGTTGGCGACAACTCTTCGTTGCGTCTCGATATTCAGTTTCGCACGACGTTTCGGGAGAAAGGCCCTTACCCGAACACGGACAAGAATCGCGAATCTCAACTTCAGGCCGCGTTGGATTTCTATCACCACCTGATCGAGATCGATTACATCGAGGTCGAGGGGCCTCTGCCGCCGGTGCAAGATGCGACGCTGCGCATCCCCGGCGTTTTGCCAAGAGAACGCGAGGAGATGGCCGTGGTCCGCGAGACGCTCCAGCGCATGCTGCCGCGAGCGTTTCGCCGATCGGTTTCGCCCGAGACGGTCGAACGATACGTGAAGCGGTTCAAAGCCGAGCGCGACCGGGGGGCTCCCTTCGGCGAAGCACTGCGGGCAACGCTGGTGGCGGTTTTCGTTTCGCCCGATTTTCTCTTCGTCGGAAGCGATCGCGTTTCGGCTCAGCCCAATCAGCGACTTTCGCCACAGGGACTCGCCTCACGGCTCTCCTACTTTCTTTGGAGCAGTTGCCCCGACGACGAGTTGCTGCGCGCCGCCGAATCCGGCGAACTCGGGAAACCGGAAGGGTTACGGAAACAAGTTCGGCGAATGCTCCAGGATCGCCGCGCCTATGCGTTGGCAGAGAACTTCGCCTCGCAATGGCTGCACCTGAAGCGGATTGGTGCCGCGGAACCCGACCCCGAATTGTACAAGTACAGCAAGCAACTCGAACGCAGCATGGGGCTCGAGACGGTTGAGTTCTTCCACGAGGTGCTCCGCCGGGATCTGAGCATCTTGAACTTCCTCGATTCGGACTGGACGATGCTCAACGAGACGCTCGCGGAACACTACAAAATCGCCGGTGTTTTGGGCGATCAGTTTCGGCGGGTGAAGCTGGCACCGGAGCACCATCGGGGCGGCGTCCTGGGTCATGCCAGCATCCTCAAAATCACCTCCAACAGCACACGGACCTCGCCCGTTGCGCGAGGCGCGTTCATCTTGGAGAACATCCTCGGTGATCCGCCTCCGCCTCCGCCCGACAACGCCGGGGAACTCGCCAACAAGGTTCCCGGCCTGAACGAAGTGACGCAGCGTCGACAGCTCGAAATCCATCGCGACGTCAAGAGTTGCGCCCGCTGTCACACCAAGATCGATCCGATTGGCTTCGCCTTGGAGCGTTACAACGCTGTCGGGCTCTGGCGCGAACGCGAGGCCGATGGCCTGAAGAAACGGTTCGACAGTCCGAAGATCGACGCCCGGGCCACCTTGCCCGATGGGCGCGAGATCGATGGCCCCGACCAACTGCGGCGTGCCTTGAAGGACGCCCCCGATCCGTTCGTCCAGTGTTTCGTCGAGAAAATGATGGTCTACTCCCTGGGCCGGTCTCTGCGATTCCAAGATCGCCGGACTGTCGCCCGGCTTCGTGGCCTGCTGAAAGATAAAGACTATCGCCTGGGGACGCTGATCGAGGAACTGGTTCTCAGCGATGAATTTCGCAGCTATTGACAGGGCTTAACAACGTGAAAGGAAAGCAAATGATTCCCGTCATGTCCCGACGACAGGCGATCAAGGGGGGCTGCGCGGCGCTGGCTTTGCCGATGCTGGAGGCGATGGCCTCCGGATCTCCCAAGACCGAGGTGGCCAAGGCCAAGCCGCGGATGGTCTTCATTTACTTCGCGTCCGGCGTGGTGAATGAAGAGTGGTACCCCCGGGAAACCGGCAAAAAGTACAAGTTGTCGCCGACCCTCCAGGCGCTGGAACCGCATCGCGACCAGTTGTCGATCCTCTCCGGCCTGCGTCACGAATACGACTTCAACGGCCACTCCGCCGCCGACACCTGGTTGACCGCCGACAACCCTGCGGGCAACAATTCGATCTCGATCGATCAGTTGGCGGCGCCGCATCTGGGCCGGGACGTGCGGTTTCCGTCGCTGCAACTCAGCGTGCAGAGCGGGACCGGGGCGAAACGGTTGACGCACACGCTCTCGTTCAACGAACGGGGAACGCCGCTGCCCGCCCAGGCTGACTCCCGACAGATTTTCAACCGTTTGTTCGTGGCCCCGGACAAAGAATCAATGGCGGAAGCTGAACGGCGTTTGGCCAGCCGTCGAAGCATTCTCGACGACCTGCAAGGGGAGGTGTCCGCCATCCGACGGTCACTCGGAGCGGTCGATTCGCGGCGCTTGACCGAATACCTCGAAAGCATCCGCGAGGTCGAACAAGCCATCGTTCGCGAGGAAGCCTGGCTCCGCAATCCCCGGCCTGAGGCGGACGCCGCCTTCCTGGACAACAATCGCGGACGAATTCCGGCCACGTACGAACTGATCCATCTGGCGCTGAAGACTGATTCGACCCGGGTCGTCACCTACTTGTCCTCGCGGGAAATCACCCGCGTGCACGGCGACACCCACCACGGCGGCGATCCCGCCAAGCTCGCGAAAGTCGCCGAGTCCGATCGCCAGCAGGTGAGTTTTTTCGCCGAGTTCCTGAAGCGAATGAAAAATACGCCCGATGCGGGGGGCAACCTCCTGGACAACACGATGATCGTCTTTGGCAGCGGCATGAACAACGGCGAGGACTTCAGCAACGGCACCGGTTCGCACGGAGTCCGCAAGATCCCACTGCTGTTCGCCGGCGGCGGTAACTTTGGCATTCGGCACGGCCAGCACCTGATGTTCCCCGACGACCGCACGCTGTTCAGCCAGGTTTTCACCACGATGCTACAACGAGCCGACATTTGCGGCGGCAAGTTCAAACGCTTCGAGGCGGGACTGCCTGGCTTGTCGTGATGCCAACCGTGTCGGCTTCGGAAGCCAAGGTCGATGAACTCAGGCACAAGAAGACCATGGCTGGCAACAGCAACACCGAGGCAGCAGTGGTTGGAGCTCGGGCGGGCCAGTCGCTTTGGCTGGCCCGCGCCACTCCTCGTGCCTGGCTGGAGCAGGGTAAGAAGATCAGCGTCAAGAACGCGCCGACGCACTTCGGCACGGTGGCCTACGAGCTCGTCTCGGACGCGGACAACGGCAAGACCAGTGCCACCATCGAGTTGTCGTCTCGCAAGGCGCCGAAAGAAGCGGTCCTGCGTTTCCGCCATCCCAAGTCCGCGCCGATCAAGGGCGTGACGGTCAACGGCAAGGCGTGGACCGAGTTCAACAAGGACAATGAAACCAACACCTGAAGGGTCTGACCGGCAACGTGGCCGTTACGACGCAGTACTGACGCGGCGGGACCATGCAGGCCGACGACGTGACCGTGCTGATCGAGATGAAGGGCTCGAAGGGGCCGCAGACGTGGTGCCGGGTCAACAAGCAGACCAAGCAGCGGACGGTCTACACGGTCCACGCCCCGCGGTACATGGAGGGCCACGAGAGCGTCCGTGTCATGCTCGCGCGGGCTTTGTTCTGGGCTGCCGAGAAGAACGAAGCTGATTACAAGAAGTGAACCGCGCCCGCCAACCCCGACAACCGCCATGCAACGCTTCCTCGTGGCCCTCGGCCTCGCCGCCCTGACTCCCCTCGTCGCTCGCGCGGCGGACGCCCCGTCGTGGCCGTGCTACCACGGGCCGAACGGCAACTTCAGCGCCACTGACTGCGGCCTTACACTGGTCGATGACCTGAAGGACGCGCGGCTGGTGTGGAAGAGCGCCGAACCCACCCCGCCCGGCGCCGCCCAGAGCCCGCGGTACGGGGGCCACGGGTGGCACGGCATCTCGCTCAAGGACTTCAAGCCCATCAACATCCCGCTTGCGGGCGGCGGCGAGGTCATCTCCGGTGGCGGCATCCCGCTCCCCGGCGGCGGGGCGAGCAGCCCGCTGGTCGCGGACGGCCG